>Ga0114999_10004517_pt1 | contig 16788 bp, 19 predicted proteins | sample ArcticOcean_MG_C_3_FD_89820 | JGI IMG/M metagenome (GOLD analysis project Ga0114999, IMG submission 89820) | Marine microbial communities from western Arctic Ocean - ArcticOcean_MG_CB8_126 | ecosystem: Environmental > Aquatic > Marine > Oceanic | place: Arctic Ocean: Canada Basin | collected...
TCATAACCGGATCGTTCCATGTCATTTCCTTTTTAATAAGGGTTCATTTGCACAAAATGAAGGTGACATGGAACGCTTCAAATACAAAGCGCTATTTATTTCAAACAGGTTCTAGATCCTGATGGCAAGATCAAATCATATACCCAAAACATCTCATCTGCAATTGGCGAAGAAAAAGTCAAGGAAGTAATGGGCATATTTCACAATAAAAACTTCAAACACTTGCTCTTTTCTGTCAGTACGCGAATGGGGTCTTTTGTGCCCACCATTGAAAGTGTGGCGCGCATTTACTTGAGTTTACGCAAAAAGGAACCCCTGAGTTCAGGCGATCGGCTCCAAATTCAAGAAGAAATTATGATGCGCTACCGCAAAGCCCCCTACACCGATGAAATGGGCAAAAAAGCGCGCAACCTTGCTATGAATTATTTCAAGGATCACTTATCGACTCATACGCTAAAATTGTACAAAGACCGGTTCAAAGATGCACCAGAGGGCCAGGATCATAGAGATGCCCAAGAAAGACGGCATGCCACTATCAAAATATTCTGTTGCGATATTATTGATGACTGGGCCAAAAAAATCGCCCTATCACCACAAGCCATCATGTCAATCCAAGCCAAATTCTCAGACCTTGCCGACCAACATTTTGAAGAAACCTTGACAGGCTCAGGCGCGTCAGAAAACCAGGAAAACTAACCCATAATGGCGCGTATCTTGGTCATAGACGATGCGAGAGACATCCGCGAAACCCTTTCTCGGGCATTCACAGCACAGGAACATACCGTCACCGTTGCCATAGACGGAGACGATGGTCTTCTCGCTATTCAAAACACCTTACCCGACCTAATTCTGCTCGACTTGAGTATGCCACGAATGAGTGGTATAGAAGTATTAGAAGCCCTCCAAAACCAACCTCACTTCGACACCCCTATCATTATCCTCACAGCACAATCTGAGCGTGAACGCATTGTAGAATGTTTGGATAAGGGGGCCAACGATTACATCGTAAAACCCTTTAGCATGCAAGAACTGCTTGCACGAACCAATGTGCAATTGCGCCTACAAGAACTTGAACGTGAAGTTCGCGATTCAGAGGCCTATCATCGCGCACTTTTTGAACGCTCCTCAGACCCCGAAATGGTGGTTGCTGCAAATGGAGAAATTCGCCAAATCAATGTTGCAGCCATCAACTTATTGGCAGTTGAAGATTTGGCCCTTATTGGGCAACAAATATACGGTCTCATTGATGACCAAGACCAAAGCGAGTTTAGCGTGGCATTCGCTGGGGCATTGGATGGCAGTGACATGCCCATATTTGAAGTACACCTGACCCTACCCGGGCCGCGACTCCTACCCGTTGATGTCGATTTGGCATCTGTTAGCATCAACAATGAACTCCACCTACTCATCCATCTACGTGATATCAGCCGTCGTAAATCTGCCGAAGCCCAATCATCTATGATTCTGTATCATATTGGCGATGCTGTCGTTATCACCGATCAAACGGGTCTGATCATGATGGCCAGTCGAAGTGCTAGTCATCTCACAGGATGTCCTGAAGGCGAATTGATTGGCATTGATATTACACAGTTTCACGCGGGGGAAGAGCCCTTTCCGCTGGACAGATTGCAAAACAACGACTTTGTTTTTGAGAGCCTTTTCAAAAAGAAAAATGGCACAACAATTCCAATCGAGTGGACATTGGCGGCATTTGAAGTCGTTGGTGAAACATTCTACATTGGGGTCGTTCGTGATTTAACCGAGAGACATCAGGCCGAAAGCCAGCGGATAGAAGCAGACCGTTTAAAGACGCTCTTAGAAATCGCAGGCGGTGCTGCCCATGAAATCAACCAGCCCCTCACCGCTATCTTAGCGGTATGCCGAAATGACTCAAAATGTGGTACCAGAAAATGAGAGTCCGCACAAGTACCAACAGCAAATCATCAATGCGACCTTGCGCATTAATGATATTTTAAAAACCATGCAAACCATCCGCAGCTATCAAACCCGCCCCTATACCCACGGACACAACATTGTCGACTTTGAGCCAATCCAGCAACGAAGAAGGCGGTGCAGCCACACAAGAATAGGGCCACACCGCCATTGTAAAACATCCGATACGTCCTTACCTACCTATCTTCCCCATCGACACCACGACTCAGCAAACGATTGATCTTACTCGCCGCAACACCCGCTCCAAACCCATTGTCTATATTCACCACCGTCACGCCAGAAGCACAACTGTTTAACATGCCTAAAAGGGCAGCCACGCCCTTAAAACTTGCGCCATATCCCACACTCGTTGGCACTGCGATCACCGGCCCATCAACCAACCCACCTACAACACTGGGCAAAGCACCCTCCATACCCGCAACCACAACAATGACACTTGCCTTGGCAAAACGATCTCGGCTTGCCAGCAAACGATGAATGCCAGCAACCCCCACATCGTACAAAGTTTCTACGGAATTGCCCATGACACGCGCCGTTACAACGGCTTCTTCTGCCACGGGCAAGTCTGATGTACCTGCCGCAACCACCAAAATAGTGCCACTCATTTGAACAGCAGGAGAGTCGCCAGGCACGACAACCGTGCGGGCCAAATCATGGCACTCGGCATTTTGAAATGTCTGTGCAAGTGCTGTTCTTGTTGCATCATCGGCGCGTGTGGCCAACAGAGTTGAGCCTACAGCGACAATGCGTTTGGCGATCTCAACGACCTGTGTAACAGTTTTGCCCTCACTAAAAATGACCTCGGGAAACCCCTGTCGCAACGCGCGATGATGATCAATGCGCGCAAAACCCAAATCTTCAAAAGGCAAATGTGCCAGTGTTTGCATAGCCTCTTGCACATCGGTCTGCCCACTTTTCACAGCTTCTAATAATGCTTGAATTCTTTCTGGTGTCACCCTACTTCCTCCACGCTTTCGGCTTGCTCTTGTAAAATTGCATACAGTAAATTTTCAACCCCATCGACATCATCTTCGGTCATTAATGCCTGCCGGTATTGCGCTGCCCCAGGCAAGCCCTTTATATAGGCTGCCAAAGGACGTCGCATTTCACGTACCCCCGTTATCTGACCCTTAGCAGCCACAGACAAGCGCAAATGGCGCACCGCCATCTCAATTTTATCTTTTAACATCGGTTCAGGCACATGTTCCCCTTTTGCCACATAAGTTTCTATACGTCTAAAAATCCAAGGGTTGCCTATGGCCCATCGCCCTACCATTACCAGATCACACCCGGTGACCGCCATCATCTCTTTGGCCAGTTCTGGGGTGCGCACATCGCCGTTGCCAATCACGGGAATCGACGTCGCCTGCTTGACACGACCAATAATGTCCCAATTGGCTTCCCCAGAAAATTTCGCTTCGCGTGTGCGCCCGTGCACAGCAATCGCAGCGGCACCCGCATCTTGGGCCACCCTTGCAACGTGCACAGCTTCTTCGGCATCTTCCCAGCCACTTCTGATTTTGAGTGTAACTGGGATATCAACAGCTTTGACCATAGCTGAAATAATGCGCCCCAAAAGAACCGGGTCTTTTAACAAGGCCGCACCCGCATTGCGGGTCACGATCTTTTTAACCGGACAACCACAGTTTACATCGATCATATCGGGCTTGCGTTCGGCAATCACCTGAGCCCCATCGGCCATAATATCGGGTTCAGAACCAAACACTTGCACGGAAATGGGGTGCTCTTGTTCTGTAAAATCGAGAAACTGATTGGAACGCTCGCTGCCTTCGGCCAAACCGCGGGCACTCACCATTTCGGTAACAGCCAAACTCGCACCCTGTTCGCGGCACAACGTTCGAAAAGCATGATCCGTCACACCCGCAAGAGGTGCCAAAACGGTTACACCTTGAATCTCAACGTTGCCAATTTTTAAAGCCATTTGCAAATCTCAATCAAAAAGCACAAAAAAACCAAAATCGGTACATCACGAAAAAGCTCAAAGATCCGACGCGAATGCGCCCTCCTCGCAGGGGCACCCCGTGTAGGTGCCCAAATGTCGGATTGATCACCAACCCTTCAAAGATGATAGAATCTAACAGACACCACCCAAATGGCAACCCAAATGAACCAAATTATTCAGACGCAATTACAAAAAAACGTTCGGTCTAAAACCGAACGCTCAGCCAATTAATTGGGATGAATCCAAAGTTTTTTCCACTGCGACATAATGCGCATTTGTTTTTGGGCCTGATAATAGTGCCCCAACATTTCCGTCACTTTCATTCTCAACGCAAGCTTACGCAAGTCTACAGCCATGACAACCTCCTTGTTAAAGGTCTGGCAACACCCCAATATAATAAGCGGGTAGATTGCCAATGTCAACCCCACCGCGCCACAACAATACCGTCTTTCTGCTTTCATCCCTTTGCAATCGTATTTATATTGACACCCTCTTTCTTTGTCAATTTACTCTAAAGGAGCGATAACCGATGTCAGAAAATTTACTCAAGAACAAGCTGGCCAAAGGCGAAGCCGCGATTGGCCCCTTCGTAAACCTCGCCTCGGGCGCAATGATCGAAATTGCAGCCTATGCAGGTTTTGATTTTGTCATTCTCGACACGGAACACGGCCCACTTGATATTCCAACCTGTGAAGACCTGTGTCGCGTCGCTTATGGCGTTGGCATTACCCCCATTGTGCGCATACGCGAAAACGATGCAGCCCAAGTTCTTCGCGCACTCGATATTGGCGCAGGAGGGGTTCAAGTGCCTCAAATATGCACCAAAGCAGATGCCGAAGCAGTGGTCAAAGCTGCCAAATATGCCCCGATGGGTATGCGAGGTGTATCACCCTATACACGAGCCGCCCGTTACTTTTCTGACGGAGCTGCCATTTTCGAACGCCTCAACGATGAGTCTATGCTCCTGGTTCATATCGAAGGCGTTGAAGGGCTCGAGAATCTTGAAGAAATTGTCACAGTTCCAGGCCTCGACGTCATTTTCTTAGGACCCTATGACCTTTCCCAATCGTTAGGCATTCCAGGCCAAGTGCACGACCCACGCGTTGTGGATCGTATGAAGGAAGCAGTCGCGCTCATTACGGGTGCGGGCCTTACTGTGGGCACCTTCGCCGACAGCCCAGAAACCGCCAAGATGTGGATCGAGGCGGGTGTGCAATATGTATCTTTGTCAGTGGACACCGGCATCTATCTTCGCGGGTGCCGCCAAATGGTTGAAGAAGTAAGAGGTTAGATCTTAACCATAAAAAAAGGGCAGCCCAATTGGGCTGCCCTTTTTTAATCTAAAAAACCTATTCATCATCATCTGTTGAGATGGGTAAATCGTCACTCATCAAAATACGCCTACGCGGCCTATCTAGTTGATAGTGCTGGGGCGTTCGTTCCATGCGTTCTTGAATTTGCATTGTATAACGTGCTGTCGGCACAGCCTCTAAACGCATCGGATGAATGGGTTCACCGGACTCTTCACAAAATCCATAGGTGCCATTTTCGATCTTCACCAGGGCATAATCTATATTTGCCAATTCGCGCCGCTCATGATTGCCCAATGTGGTCATCAATTCAAGAGAAGATGAACTACCCGCTGCATCCAGTGGATCAGCGGACACATCTGCTCGAATTTCATCAATATCTTCATCTTGATTGAGCACTTGCTTTAATAACTCGCGTTTGCGGTTCACCAAAATTTTTTCATATTCCGCGAGCTTTTTTTTGCCCAAGGGTTTCTGTTTTGCCATATGCCTGACGGCCCCCTATGACCTGCTACAGTGAATAGTTATCGGCCTGAACATAATCGAAAAATCATTAACAAACGAGATAACCAATGCCCTACCAACGAACTTTAAAAATATAAGCGATTAAAAAACAACACCTTGAACGAAATATTAATTCAACAAAGATTCTTGTATAAAAATGAATGTTACAATTTATGTTACCCGCCCTATGATGTCAAGCCCCTACGCCTCAAAAAACAATTAAACCATTGAAAATATTGACAACTTTGGCTTATTTTCTTAAAAGAAGACGCCAGTCCTAACCAAAAAGTTTCCCAAAAATTTGGAGGTAATACAATGTTTTTAAAAAATAATGCCGTGGTGGTCAGCTTGGTCAGCATTTTCCTTATTGGAACTTATGGGTGCGGCAACGACCCAGTGCCTCAAAAAAACAACACTTTAGACGAGAAAGTAGAAGTCAACTGGACTTGGAAACGAACCGTTAACAAGACAACGAATGTCGTCTATGGCACCGTAAAGAATAAAACGGATCAAAATATCAAACAAGTTGCGCTTGAATTCCGCACGCAAAATGCAAGCGGGGAAACCGTTCAAACCCATATATTTAATATCGACAACTTAGAACCAAACGGCCAGAAACCGTTTACCCAAGATTACCCGGCCAAATCAACCCAGGAAGACAGTGGTTTTGTCACAGTCAAAAAAGTCATCCCTGCGAATTAAGCTCTGCCAAAAATGCTTCCAAAGGAAGGGCATTCTGCACATCTCCTTTTTCCAAACCACCCTTTCGGGCCATGCCCACACCAAAGTGCATGTCCGATAGTCCAGCCGTGCTGTGTGCGTCGGTATTGATTGGGATCTTCACCCCTTTTTCTTTGGCATAATCCAAATAACGCCAATCCAGTTCCAATCGTGCTGGGTTGGCGTTAATTTCTATAGCGGTCTTGGTCTCGGCTGCTGCGTCAATGACAGCGCGAATATCCAACGGATAACCCTCTCGCGACAAAAGCAATCGCCCAGTCAAGTGCCCCAAAATATCAACATGCGGGTTTTCCACCGCTCGAATCACCCGCTCGGTAGCTTCTTTTTCGGTCATTGAAAATTTAGAGTGGATCGACGCCACCACCACATCAAACTCAGCCAAAAAACCATCGTCAAAATCCAGTCGACCCTCTCCCAAGATATCGACTTCAATACCTTTTAACACCCGAATCCCATCCAGCGTATCATTCACCTTCTCAATTTCATCCCACTGCGCCCTCACGCGGGTTTCATTAAGCCCATTGGCATATGCTGCCGCTTTGCTGTGGTCACAAATGGCAATGTAAGAATAGCCCAGCTTGAGCGCCTCTTTTGCCATCTCTTCAACCGAATTTCGGCCATCACTATACGTTGTATGCACGTGAAGTGTGCCTTTTAAATCCTGTTTGGTCACCAAATCAGGCAACCGACCAGCTTCTGCTGCCTCAATCTCGCCTTGTCCTTCACGCAATTCGGGTGCGATATAGGCCAAATCCAATGCAGCAAACAGCCCCACCTCGTCGTCACAATCAATCCGCTTATCGCCATCAAACAAACCGTACTCGTTCAACTTCCAGCCTCGCTCTTTTGCCCGCTGACGCATCATCGTATTGTGCTCTTTGCTCCCCGTAAAATGGTGCAGAATATATGGAAATGCATCATCCGCTACCATTCGCAAATCTGCGCTCATACCCGAAGTCAAAATGACACTGACCTTGGTCTCGCCTTTACCGGTTATCTCCTCAACACCCTCATAACTTGCAAATGCGTCTGCCAAAGCAATCGGGTCTTCGGTGCTCACCACAATATCCACATCTTTGCTCGTCTCCATGCGGCGGCGCACGCTGCCTGTCACTTCCAACCGAATCACGCCGGGCAAGTCCTGTACGAATGCACGTAGGTTTTCTGCCTCCGCCTGCGCCGTTCGGCTCAAAAACCGTCCTCGGTGTTTTTGTAAATACGCCACACCTTTTAGAATATTCTCAGCAGTCTTCTTCCCAAACCCACTCAACTGCTCGATATCGCCCGCTTCACAGGCTTTCGCCAAAGCATCCACATCGGAAATGCCCAAAGATTCGTAAATACCCCGCACCCGCTTTGCGCCCAAACCTGGCACATCGAGCATCTCTAATAACCCTTCGGGCAGTTCAGCCTTCAACTCTTCATACCCCGGCAACTTACCCGTCTCAATGAGTACGGCGATATTGTCTGCCAATTTCTTACCAATACCACGCACCGAATCCAATGTGCCAGCCGCAATTAGATCCGTCACAGATTCCTTCAACAGCTCAACCTGCCTCACCGCATTGCTATAAGACCGAATACGAAAAGAATTCTCACCGTTCAATTCCATCAACGTTGCCATTTCTTCAAGCGACAGAGCAATATCTTTATTATTCATTAAAACCAATCCTAAGAAACTGAGCGAAAGAACGCACAGTGAAATTTTGTGGACATTTTGACCCTAAGAACTATTTTAGACAGCCCCATGTGTATAGACCAACCGCAAGGGGGCTTCCCCTGTACGACGCGCACAATGAGACGTATGGGGTGGCACATACAACGCCGTTCCAGGTTTGACAACATGAACCACGTCGCCAATTTGAATTTCACCTTCACCCTCTAACACATAAAGTGCTTCTTGGTCATCGTGGGTTTGAATATTGCCAGGTTCAAACGCCGAGGCGTGATACTCTGCAACCCCCAAATTAAAACCAGCCTGGGTTGGAATGCCATCTGTACCAACCAAATTCTTGCTCCATCTATCGGCAAATGTTGCGGCATCAACCGTATCCACATGAATACTCGACATGATTTTCCTCCTTTTAAATGTGAAGCAATATAGACAGACTTGAGGCATTCGTCAATGAACCAGAAACTAAAAACAGCAGTTGTGGGCTTGGGCCGTATTGGCTGGCAATTTCATTTTAAGCAAAGTGTTGCCTCCGACAAATTTGATCTTTGCGCCGTCGTAGACCCTTTACCCGACCGCCTTGCAGAAGCCCATCAGGAATCGGGCTGCAAAGGGTATTCCGATTTCGACGCTCTCCTCCAAAACGAAACCCCCGATGTAATCGCCATCGCATCACCCACCCCATTTCACGAAGAGATGGCCTGTGCCGCCATCGAAAAAGGGTGCCACGTCATTATCGAAAAACCAATGACCACCTCGCTCGAATCGGCCGATCGTATGATTGCCTGCGCCAAAAATAATGACCGCCGGATTTTTGCCTATCAACCCCATCGATACACCCCCGAAACCCAAACCGCCCGTGAAATTGTAGAAAGTGGCTTGCTCGGAAACATCTACGCCATCCAACGCGCCGTCTATCGTTTTGTGCGCCGAAACGACTGGCAAAGCCTGCGCAAAAATGGCGGCGGAATGCTCAACAATTATGGCGCACATTACATCGATCAGTTGATGTATCTGTCAGACGGCTCAGCCGTCAGTGACGTACACTGCAACCTATGGTCGATAGCCTCACTGGGTGATGCCGACGACGTGGTTAAGGCTTGGATCAAAAACGAGTCAGGGCAATTGCTCGACGTTGAGATCAATCAAGCCTCAGCACTCACCCTCCAGGGTTGGCACATTTGTGGAGAATATGGCACCGCCATTCGTGAAGGCGATGTTTTTAAAGTAAAGTATTACGATCCCACAGAGGCATCCCCCCTTGAAGTGATCGAAGGCGCGGCCCCCGGTCGCAGTTATGACAACCAAGATCGCTTACCCTGGCAAGAAAAAGACTTTCCCATTACCAAAGACAAAGCACTCGATTTTTATGCCAATGTATACGACGCCATTGTCAACAACGCCTCACCTTATGTGCGTATTGAAGAATCACGTGAACTGATGCGTGTTTTAGATCTTTGCCGAGAAACATCGAAATTCTAAACAAGGAGCCAAAAAATGAAACTATCCCTCACGTCCGTTATGCTTCCCCGTTGGGACTTGGAAACCACGTTCACAAAACTTGCCGAACACGGTTATGATGGCATCGAACTGCGCTGCCGCAACAATCCCGACGATCCAAATGCAGAACTATCGAGCTGGGGACGCCATCTCACCGATGTCAGCCCAGACAATATCTCTGACAAGGCCGCTCAGATTCGTGAACTCTCACAAAAGACAGGCGTGCGTGTTGCCGCCCTTGCCCCCAATTTCACGTATGACCAAACCGACATCATTGAAAAAATCTTTGCAGGTGCCAAAGCCATTGACAGCGACAATCCCCCACTCATCAGAATTGGTGCCCAACGGCATGATCGCACAAAACCTTACATCAATCAATTTCTGGGCGCTAGAGCTGGTTTTGCAGACCTTGTCGAAATAGCACGCGACTATGGTGTCAAAGTCATCTACGAAATTCACGTGGGCACCATTGCGGTATCGGCTTCGCGCACCATCGAACTGCTCAGAGACCTTGACCCCAATCACATTGGAGCGATTTGGGATGTGCCCAACATGATTCGTGTTGGCCTCGAAGACAGCAAAATGGGTATTGAATTGCTCGGACCCTATCTTGCCCATTGCCACATTGGAAACGCCACCCCAGAAGCAACCGAACGCGACGAGAATGGTCAGATGCTGTGGAAATGGAACTTCAGCGATTTGCGTGAAGGCGTGGCCAACATCCCACAAATTATTCAAGACCTCAAAGACGTCAACTACGCGGGTTATCTCTCACTTGAAGAATTTGGCCCAGGTGATGACGATGTCAAAATTGGGGAACAAGGCGCCTACTTGCGCAAATTGATCAACGGCTAAATATACCCGCGATCACCTCGGCCAAAATTGGCGAAATATTTCATAAAACAATCGCTTCACCAAACCAAAAGAGGAACCAATATGATCCCACTTATCAGCAGCTTAAACTATGGTCCCTTGGGCGTGTGTCAACTGCCACGCACCTGGTGGAAAATATCGCTTCGCCACGCAGGTCTCATGGATGAAGAATATCCCGACTTCAGCGGCGGTTTAGACCGTATGGTCTTTGAAGTCCTTGGTCTCGACAAAGACACGACATTTGCTTATTTACACGAAAACATGCCCACCTATCTCGATTTTGAAGCCTATGTCGTTGCACAAAAAGGCGATACTTTCTTCAAATTTGAACAACAAGATGCCATCATCAGATGGAATGCCTCATTGCGTGCGCGCAAACACACACGCCCAGAAAAAATCGAAGAAACCTATACAGATATCGGCCTACCCAAAGATGCTGGCATCGACTCTGCGGCCGTACTCAACAGCTTGCAAGATTGGCAGCTCTTTTATAAACGCGATTTCGATTCCGACTCTGCGGCCAAACTCGGAGGGCATATCGTCCCGCTCGTCGCAACCCTCGACTACGGGCCATTGGGTGTGCGCCAACTGCCCAGAACGTGGTATAAAATCTTGCTCAAAGCCAAAGGCCTGCTCCACCCCGACTATCCCGATATGACCGGTGGCGGGCTCGATCCTCGCGTTCTCAAAGTACTCGACTTAGACATTGATACAACCCTATCCTTTATCCGTAAAAATCTCCCCTCTTACCTCGACTTTGAAGGTTGGGTGCTCGAACAATGTGGGGGCACATTGCCGGCCAAAGCGGTGGATGAATGGAATGATTATCTTTGCAATCGCATTCACCCAGAAGGCAAACAAGCCGACATAACCGCCACAGTGGGCAGAAAAAACGACGGCAGCCTCACATCGGCAATCATTCTCAACAATATTGAAGATTGGCACTTGGCACACCAAGATATCATCAACAACCGTTAAGCATCTAAACATCTATATCTTCGGCTGTCTCATAAAGACAGGGAGAGAGGAACCATGCCCATCCACCTTGCCGAACGCCCCAATGGCGTGAACCTATATCAGGTCACAACCGACAAACTCGAAAAATCGAACATCTATTGCGAACTGCCCTATTGCTCGGCAGACTCGCAGAGATTTGTGTATCAACAACAGAACCCAGAAGCCGAAATCAACCGCACAGAATATGTCACCTGTGAATTTGGCACCTGGAAAACAGAAACGATTGGTCGCGGTTTGGGTGGCCCAGCAGTGACGCACAAAGGCATCTTTTTTTATCGCCGTACCGTCCCTGGCAAATGCCAAGAACTCGTTCGATATGACCTCAATACAGGCGACGAAAAAGTCATTTACGAATTGCCCGAAGATTTTCAACTGCGCGGTTTAGGTACGATGTCGCCAAATGAGCGGTATTATGCCTATGGCGTCACCATCAGCTACGATCCCAAAATGTTTGGCATTGAACTCATCGACCTTGAAAAAGGGACGCGTGAGATCATCAATACCGACCCCGACATTTGCAACCCACACACCCAATTTGAACCCACCGACGGCCAATACATTATGGTGCAACACAATCGCGGATGCGAATTCAAACCCGATGGCACCCGGCTCAAACTCGTCGGTGAAGAAGGTGCAACCGAATACTTGGTGGGTATTCCAGACGGCAAAGTGACACGTCTCCAAGTGGGACCACCTCACACGCCGGGCATTACGGGTCACGAAGCTTGGATTGCTGGCACAGGTGACATTCTCATGTCTGTACGCGCAATTGACGATTACGCGCCTGAAAAAGGCAATCTCATCAAAGTGGGTCCTGGCAAAGCACCCGAACACGTGGGCGCGCCTGGGTATCGGTTCAATCACGTGGGTACGTCGCCGTGTGGAAAATATTATTTCTGCGACGACTGGCGCGGTGCCAGCAAACTAATTGTGGGCAACATCCAAACGGGTAAAACCGTTGAAATTTGCGAAGCCCACACGTCGATGGCCCAATCCCAAAACACACACGGTCACCCCTACCTGTCGCCCGACTTAAAATGGCTTGTATTCAACTCAGACCGAACCGTGCGCCCACAAATCCATGTGGCTTCTGTCCCCGAAGCATTGATTGAGAGCTTGAACTAAGCCCAAACAAAGAGGAATGAACGCAGATAAAGCCTTCGGAATACTCCGAAGGCTTTATCACATCCAACCCATGACACACAAACACTTCGAACGCCAAATCACAATCCAAGATCTCAAAACATCTGCGGTCGATCTCTTAAGTGACGCCACAGATTTATCTAAGAGTGTGATCAAACAAACCATGCAAAAAGGTGCCGTTTGGATCACACGAATCAACCACCCAACGTTTGAGACGCGCAAAAAAACAACTCCAAATCGGCGACCAAGTCTATCTCTACTACGATGAAAAGATCCTCAACCAGACCACAGAACCCGCCCAACTCATAGCCGACGAACAAGCCTACAGCATTTGGTTTAAACCCTACGGAATGCGTTCTCAAGGCTCCAAATGGGGTGACCACACAACCATCCAACGGTGGGCAGATACCCACTTGCACCCCCAACGCCCAACCTTCACAGTTCACCGCTTAGACCGCGCAGCCACCGGACTCATCCTCCTTGCCCACAAAAAGCAAACCGCAACCGCTCTGGCAAAGCTATTCGAAACGCGCACCATTGCAAAAAAATATCGCGTTGTCGTCCACGGCCAATTTTTTAACACCCCCCAAACCTACACACAATCCATTGACGACCGTCCCGCCCACAGCCAAGCCACCCGGCTCAATTATAATCCTATGCAAAATCGATCCCTTGTTGACGTCACCATTCAAACCGGACGCAAGCACCAAATTCGCCGTCACCTTGCCGACGCAGGCTACCCCGTTGTAGGTGATCGCCTTTACGGTTCAACCGACCACACAAAAAACCTCCAACTCACCGCCTATTCACTCGCCTTTCAATGCCCTGCTACACTCGAAGCCAAAACCTATCAATTGCCAGAAGATGCCCTACCAACACTTTGAGTCCCCCAATACCCCCCTTTAAAAAAAGCAAACACCTCAATCTTAATTTTAGCACTCAAAATGTATTTCGTTCACCAACTAAAAATCCCGAATTTCAAAACCGACACTTATAAGTTTATGTTTTCGTAATCATTTGAAACTAAAGCCATGTTAATACATACTTTAAATACAATAATAAAATAACATTTTTCTTATATACCCTTCATCCAAAGCCCAAAAACCACCAATAAAAAAATCTACGTCTTAGCATTTGATCTTACGCGCAACCACCCTGACGCCACAGCACAACACAGAAGCGGTCTCCAATATCACATTGAAGACCGCTTCTGTATCTTGGCCGCGTTACAAGAAATTATACCGGTTGAACCTCAAGCAAAGCGTCGATATGCTCAGCAAGCGCAGCTTTGGGCAATGCTCCCACCAAGCGATCTACTTCTCTGCCATTTTTAAAAAAGACCACCGTTGGCAAACTCCGCACACCCAATTCCGTTGCCGTGCGGTGTGACGCATCAAAATCGGCCTTCATCACTTTCACTTGGGCGCCATATTCCTCAGCCAATTCTTCCAACACCGGCTCCAACAACCAGCAAGGCCCGCACCACGATGCCCCAAAATCCACCAACAAGGGTTTTGCCGTATCCAATGCCCCCTGAAAAGTGGCATCATCAAGTGTCTTTAATTTTCCCACCTTAAGCCCACGAACGTAGCGAGTAATTACCCCCCCCATTCGGCTCACCACAAAAGGGTCAGTACGCCCGTATAACTATGAACAAAATTACGACCTCCAACGGGCGCAATCTCTGCTTGCCCAAAAAAACCAGCCATAGGAAACGCACCCAAATGCTTGCGCATAACCAGTACATCGTGATCGGGCTGTCCATACAGCCCAAACCCGCGCCCCATGCAATTAAAATACAACCCACAAGCACCGGCAATACGGCCCTTCTCCTGCTTCAATTGCTTCATCACCTGAACCATATCTTCATGGGCTGCATCGGGTGTACGTCGGTTAAACTGAACGGTTTGCCCCACAGACACAGATTCATTAATGCCCAAAGCCCCCGAACGCTCTTCAATACCTAACAAACTTCGAATGAGATAATCACCGCGTTTTCGCTCCAACGCATACTCGTCCATTGCCAAACCAATAAAAATATTCCTCCGCAAATGCGCTTTTTCCTCAGTTGTCAATGTATCCATAGCCTCCTTGAGCGCATCAACCGCAGGGGCAAACGCCAACTGTTGAATCACCTGCCCGTCACATTGTGTAATCGTATACGCTTGCCCAAACGGCTGACACCCCTGGGTAACCCCTGTGGCAAAGTTCATACCGCGTAGCAACACCCCAACCACCAAGTCTTCACCCATCTCCTCACCACACCACTGCAAGGATTGCACCTCCGTGCGCTCCCACGGATTGGGCGAAGCCATCCCACCAACAATGGGCAGATCGCCCACAGCATCTGTAATGTGTTGCATCACCTCTGTCGGGTCACCAAACAGACTTGGCAGCAAGACCAACAATGCATCATCAGTTGGGTAGGGAACCAACTGTTCTCCAATCCCAATACCGGCGTCATCGCCACGCTCATGAACCAAAACCACTTCCAAATCATCGCCCGCCATTACCAACACGGCAACACCGGGTTCTCGATCGTTTTCCCGAGCGTCCGTCAGCACGCCCATGCCAGAACAACCCACAACGTTTTCTGTACCCGTTACCTCCATCACCTCGTCGACCAAAGCCATTGCAACATCGAGGTGGTGATAGGTGACAAAAACAAACACCAAGTCAGCCTCTGTTAACTTGGCCTGATCCATAGCACCTTGCGTGGCCAAACGCGCCGCCGTTAGACCATCGGGTTCATTTGAATGCCCTGCTCCAGAGTGAATCATTGGCCCCTCATCCAATCCAAGGTTTCCGTCAATGCGGCAAGTTGCAAATGCACCTGCATTGCCGCCGGTGTTCTCACATTGTTATTTTGGATCTCTGTTACAATGTGTACCATCCGCTCAGAAATAGGTTTCCAAACAGCATCTAAAAATGCCTTTTGGGTCTCATTATTCTGATAGGGTATCGACGGCGTATCTCGGGGTTCACCGCCAACGCTTCGCCAACACGCGTGTAATGCATTTCCCAAAGCCTGATGCCTCGTTTGCACGTCTTCGGGCAGGTCATACAGACATGTAGGCAGATGCACATCACAATTGCGGTCAGAATTGATAAACTCCGTCTGATGCAAATCAAGCCACACATCATAACGATATGTTTTGTCCAAATCAAAAAACGACTTAAAAAATGTAGACCGATAGTCTCGATTAGGTTCAACAAAGGTATGGTCGTCTATCTGCTCATACGCAATGCCCAACAAAGCAGGCTCAGTGACTTCGCGTCTATCCCAACAAGCCACGCGTGGAAAACGTTCACCCGCCGTTTCTCCAGATTCACCAAACATCCACAAGAAAAAACGCTCATTTGGAATCTTTGAACCATCCCAAAAGGTAACCGGTGCACGCGTACTCCCCATTGGATTGGCATCTGGCACCAAGGTAATGACAAATTTTGACAATACTTCCTCACGCCACGCGTCCCACGCGCCCCCATACGCCCCCAAACCTGCCAACGCCTGAATTAGCTCAGTACACGCCGCAACACCAGCCGGTTCGTGTGCGTGAGGGCGCGACACAAACAACTTGTGTTTGCCATCCAAATAACCCTCAGCGCCAAAAGTAACTGCCCAAACTGGGCGCCCGGCCCACTGCTTAAATGCATCTACCTTTGCCCCCACCAATTGTGCAACAAGCGCATCTACATCATCAGGGAAAACAACAAAAGGATGTCCATCTTTCAATTTTTTGTAAAATGGGTGTTTCATAACGCCTCCAATAACCAAATATAGATGCAAAACCTCAGCCTGCCACATATTTTCCCAACACCTAAAAACAGAAATATACAAGACTAGACACCGAACAAAACACAACCTATACTATATATAATACGAACACTTAAAATGTATACTTGAGTTAGTTGATCAATAAAGTTATGAATTATTCCATGCAAGGCTTGCGGACAATATACAAAAAGCTTATATTAAAAACCTAATATCCGACATTGAGCAGACCTAAGCCGAAGAAATTTGATAAATGTGTTGAACCGTTAATCCAAATAATTTCAAGATTTTAATTCTGAGATCTGTGAGTCCATCAATAAGTATATTTGTGTTCAAA
>Ga0114999_10004518_pt1 | contig 16786 bp, 13 predicted proteins | sample ArcticOcean_MG_C_3_FD_89820 | JGI IMG/M metagenome (GOLD analysis project Ga0114999, IMG submission 89820) | Marine microbial communities from western Arctic Ocean - ArcticOcean_MG_CB8_126 | ecosystem: Environmental > Aquatic > Marine > Oceanic | place: Arctic Ocean: Canada Basin | collected...
CATTAGTTTGGGGGGACATCGACCTGCTCCTGGTTGAAGGGGAATACGGGCTGTGAATACCCTAAACTTATTTCCCTTTGTTGCCCAGGGGTAGGTCTTTTACGTTTTGTCGTGTATTATGAATCTTAATACAGATAACTCATGCGACATTTCGGACTTAAGTTAATCCCTTCTCCCCCCCCAATCAAGCAAAGTCCACTTCCCCTTTTTCGCAGCGCTTGCTTATCTTAGCTACAGACAAATCACTCCTTCTATAGATTTGCGAAAGGCCTTTCCAGTATGCCCGACAAAACCCGCGTATGTGTGCTCTTCGGCGGCCGCTCCTGCGAACACGAAGTCTCCGTAACCTCGGCGCGCTGTGTATTAGAAGCCATCGACAAAGACAAATACGATGTTGCCATGATCGGCATCTCCAAAGAAGGCCGCTGGCTCATGGCCAGCGACGCCCTGCAAATCCTGGAAAGTGGCGTCGTCGAAGGCGATCAATTAATACCGGTCCTGCTCGATTATCCCGGCAGCCGCGAATTGCTGATCCAGAACCCGCAGGACCTGGCCGCCTCCCATCAACCCGTAGACGTCATCCTGCCTTTACTGCATGGCCCCTACGGCGAAGACGGCACCATCCAAGGTCTGCTCGACCTGGCCGGCGTCGCCTACGTCGGCGCCGGCGTCCTGGGCTCGGCCGTGAGCATGGACAAAGAAATGGCCAAGAAGATTTTCCACTTTGAGGGCCTGCCCCAGGTCGATTACAGCGTTGTGCGCCGCCCGCGCTGGCGCGCCGAACCCGACGCCGTAATAAACGAGATCGAAGCGTGCTTCACCTACCCCTTCTTTGTCAAACCCGTCAACCTCGGCTCCAGCGTCGGCGTCACCAAAGTGCACGATCGCGAGCAATTACACGCCGGCATGCAAGAAGCCGCCGCCTACGACCTAAAAATTCTCGTCGAAGCCGAGGCCTACAATTGCCGCGAGGTCGAATGCGCTATCCTCGGCAACGAAACCCCCCAGGCCTCGGTGGTGGGGGAAGTGGTGCCGGGCAACGAATTCTACGACTACGACGCCAAATACATCGACGACACTTCCCAACTCTTCATCCCGGCGCGCATTTCCGCTGCCGCCACCGAAAAAGTGCGCCGCCTGGCACTAGACGTCTTTCGCGCCGTCGAAGCCTATGGCCTGGCGCGCGTCGATTTCTTCATCTCTCGCGACGACGAGAGCATTTATATAAACGAGATCAATACCATTCCCGGTTTCACCCCCATCAGCATGTACCCCAAACTCTGGGAGGCCAGCGGCATTGGCTACGGCGAACTCATCGACCGCCTCATCCAATTAGCTCTGGAGCGCCACGCCGAACGCCAGGACATGCGCACCGCCCTCTGAAAGACAGCTATGCAACAAACCTTCTTTAACAAAGGCAAAGTCAGCAACCTCATCACTTTCGGCTTGCTCGTCTTCGGCCTGCTCAGCCCTACCGCGGCGCTGTGGCGCCCCTGGATTCTGGCCGCCGGCCTCTTTGGTTTTGCCGGTGGTATCACCAATTGGCTGGCGGTAAAAATGCTCTTCGACCGCGTGCCCCTGCTCTACGGCTCCGGCGTCATTCCCAATCGCTTTCGCGAAATCCGCGAGCAGGTCAAGCTGCTCATCATGACCCACTTCTTCGACACCGGCTACCTGGAGCGCTTCTTTGGCGAACGCGTCGATACCCTAGCGGCCGATCCAGCCCTGGAGCAGAAATTGGTCGACCTGCTCGCCTCCGACGAAGTGGACGAGATCGTCGGGCGCAAGTTAGAAGAATTGCAGGACTCGCCATCGGGCATGATGCTGAAAATGGTGGGCGCCCAAACCGTCAAACCCCTAGTCAAACAATTTCTCGCCGGCGTCGGCGTCGAACTGGCCCCGCGCCTGGTCGCCGAACTGACCCAACCGGCCCTGGAAGTCGACGCCCTGCGCGACCAGGTCGACCAATTGCTGAGCGCCAAACTCGAAGAACTCACCCCCGAAACCGTCAAAGAGATGATGGAAGAAGTCATCCGCCAGCATCTGGGCTGGCTCATCGTCTGGGGCAATGTCTTTGGCGGCCTTATTGGCCTCGTCTCGCGTTTTCTAGGTTATTAAACATGTCGCCACCAGAACAAGACGATCGCACCGAGGCAGAACGCGCCCGAGAAAAAGCGACCGCAGACCTGCGCACCAGTGCCGTCAAAGCCTTCGAGAGTCTCACTGACCTGGAGTTCACCGACGCCCAACGCGCCACGGTGGCGGAGTCGGTAGAGCAACTCAGGGAACGCTTGCAGGCGCTGCGCCAATTACACATCGGCTACGACATTGCACCACCGCTAACTTTCTCACCGCGCAGAACAGACTCAGGTATAGAGCCAACATGCCCACCTTTCCAATTGAGCCCAGGTCCGCCCCCAACTCGTCCCGCCGACGACGACCTGGCTTTCCGGCCACTGCCAACCTTGGCCCGCCTGCTCGAAACCCGACAGCTCTCCCCGGTGGAACTCACCCGCCTCTACCTAGAGCGCTGCAACCGCTACGGCCCGGCCCTGCACTGCATCGTCACCCCGACCGCAGACCTGGCCATGGAGCAGGCCCGCCAGGCCGAAACTGAAATACTCCGAGGCGACTACCGCGGTCCACTGCACGGCATGCCCTGGGGCGCCAAAGACCTACTGGCCACCCGCGGTCTGCCCACCACCTGGGGCGCTACGCCCTTTGCCGACCAAGTCATCGACGCCGACGCCGCCGTGATCGAGCGCCTGCGCCAAGCCGGCGCCGTGCTCGTCGCCAAGCTCTCGCTGGGGGCGCTGGCCGCTGGGCCGCACTGGTTCGGCGGCATGACGCGCAACCCCTGGAAACCCGATGAAGGTTCCAGCGGCTCCTCGGCCGGGCCCGCTGCCGCCACCGCTGCCGGCCTGGTAGGTTTTAGCATCGGCTCGGAAACCTGCGGCTCCATCGTCTCTCCCAGTCACATTTGCGGCGTGGTCGGCCTGCGCCCCACCTACGGCCGCGTTAGCCGCTACGGTGCCATGGCCCTAAGCTGGACGATGGATAAATTGGGGCCCATGTGTCGCGGGGTGGAAGACTGCGCCGCCGTCTTTGCGGCCATCCATGGAGCCGACGCCCGCGATCCCAGCACAGTAGACCGCCCCTTCAACTGGCAGAGCCAGCCAGACCTAAAAGGCATAAAGATCGGCTGGATGAGCGCCGCCTGCGCCCGCACCGACCCCAGCGACCAGAAACTCTACGCCGACGCCCGCGACGTCCTCTCTTGCCTGGGCGCCGAAATCGGCGAGGCGACATTACCCGACTATCCCAACGATGCTCTAGGCATCATCCTGCGAGTAGAAGCAGCCACCGTCTTCGATGAATTGACGCGCAGCGGCGACCTGGACATCCTGACTGAAAAGGACAAGAGCAATTGGCCGCGCTCTTTTCGCGCCGCTCGCCTGGTACCGGCCGTCGAATATCTGCGCGCCCAGCAAGCCCGTACCCTGCTCATGGACGCTATGCAAGAAAAAATGGCCCCCTGGGACCTTCTCGCCGGCCCCGCCATGGACGGTCCGACCATGGACCAGACCAACCTCACCGGCCATCCCGCCCTGGCCCTGCCCTGTGGTTTTGTCGAGGGTGCGCCGCGCGGCATCGGTCTCATCGGCCACCTAGACAACGAAGCCCGCCTCCTAGCGGTTGGTCACGCCTACGAGCAAGCCACCCAATGGCACCGCCGCCATCCCGACTTGAACACCTTATCTGAATAAGGAATTAAAATGGACTTATTTGATCTAAGCGATGATGTAGTCGTCATTATCGGCGGCACCGGCGTACTGGGCGGCTCTATGGCCGTAGGCCTGGCCACAGCCGGAGCCCGCGTCGCCATTTTGGGCCGCAACGCCGCACGCGGGCAAGCGCGCGTCGACGAAATAAACGACAGCGGCGGCCAGGCCGTCTTCATCGCCGCCGACGCCACCCAGCGCACCGCCCTGGAGCACGCCCACCAGCAGGTGCGGGCTCAATTTGGCCAACACACCGTCCTAGTTAACGCCGCCGGTGGCAATAACCCCAATGTCACCGTCGGCGAGCACCTGGCCTTCGAAGACATCAAGCTCGCCGACCTGGAGGCCAGTCTGGACCTCAACCTAGTCGGCGGCATTTTCCTACCCTGCCAGGTCTTTGGCCCTTCCATGGCGGCCAACCGTCGCGGCAGCATCATCAATATTGCCTCGGTCTCGGGTCATATTCCACTCTCGGGCGTGGGCGCCTATTCAGCCGCCAAGTCGGCGGTGCTCAGTTTAACGCGTTTTCTGGCTCGCCTATGGGCGGAAAAGGGCGTACGTGTCAACGCCATCACTCCGGGGTTCTTTCCCGCCGAGCAAAATCGTCGTTTGCTCTTTGACGCCGACGGCAATCCCAGTGCCCGCGGTCAAGAAATTCTCAACCACACGCCTATGAACCGTTTTGGTTCGTCTGAAGAACTGATGGGCGCAGCGGTTTTTTTGGCGGCTGGTCCGGCTAGTAGTTTTGTTACTGGTACCGATATCTGTGTGGATGGCGGTTTTTTGTCTACGACTATTTGAACTAGTGGAGACAGTGTGGTTGGGTTAATTGTCTCGGTGGCGCTCGGCAGCAGCGATGTAGGTAATGGGAGGGGTGTGTTTTTTGAAGAGTTTGCGGGTTTCTGGGTCGAGTTTGCGGAAGACCTGCGTTGTCATGGCGAAACCGTGTGATTGTACGGTAGCTGCTGTATTCACTGTTGCGCCGAATAAGTCGAATTTTTTTTCCTCTCGAGTACCGATCGGGCCGCATGTCACTGTGCCGAAATGCAATCTGATGTAGTGACGACATGGGGCACCCTTTTGCTGCCAGAATGCGTCGCCGCGCGCTTGTACTTCTAATAACCCCTGTACCCCCTGGCTCACCTGCTCTTCGGGGTGTGCGATAAGGGCTGTATCACCGATAAACTTTATCACCTGCCCGCCCGATTCGGCGGCGATATCTCCAACTAATTCGTAATAGTCTGAGAGTGTGGCAAAGAGTTCGGGGCCGGGGATGCTGGATGCAAAACGGCCAAAGAGCGTCAGGTCGGTAAAAGCGACTAATACATCAAGTTCGGTGGGTACATCGATGTGATCGAATGCACTCATGGTGTGCCTCCTCTTGGGTTGGATGAGTTTAACAGCGACCCGTGTGTTCGCCAGTAGATCAGAGGATGCGCCAGCCTTTGTGTCTGGCAGTTTGTAGATATATGATCCAAGTATAATGCTAAGGTACCGCAATTTTTGTGATCGATGTCACGTCGGGTTATTTTTCGTGTATTTTGAAGGGTTAACGTTTTTGTGGTGGGTGGACGATTCTCGGGGAGGACCCGCAGCCTCTCGCTCATTCTCGCCGGGCTCCTGCCCGGCTCCGAGGCATTACCCCTGCGCCGCTTCCTGCGGCTTCGGGGGAATGAATCCGCTCTGAGGCCACGGGCCCTCCCCGAGAATCTTCGCTAGCGTAGTGATAACTACGAGAAAGATTATAACTCATAAGTCCCGGTCCCAGCTCAGATAATTCACGTTCTGCGGAGGTCAGGTAGGGGACTGTCCCAGAGCGGGTTTCAATCCCCCCTGTCCGCAGGACAGCGGAAAGGGGGGATTGACCTCGGAGCCCGGCAGGAGCCCGGCAGGAGCCGGGCGAGAATGAGCGTCGGGACAGTCCCCTACCTGACCGTCCACACAACAGTAAAACCCCACATTTCTACCCAATGATCTATACTAACAAGTTTGTTTAAACATCTCTATTCGATTATTATGAATAGCGTAATGACAAAACAACAACCACAACACCTGATCTAGGAACCACCCCTTCAAGGCAAAGCTAAAATGCAAATGCGATCTCTAACCCTCTCTGCCGTATTCATCCTCCTCTATACCATACCCGCCTTTAGCGCCGACTGGCCCTCCTGGCGCGGTCCTCTGCAAAACGGCACATCCAGCGCCACTGGCCTCATCAGCTCCTGGTCGCCCGATGGGGAAAACCTCGTCTGGAAAAGCGAATTCATCGGACGCTCTACACCCGTAGTGCTCGACGGCCGGGTCTACGCCATCGGCCGCACCGGCAAGGGCATAGAACAACGAGGAGTTATCGCTTGTTTTGACGCCGGCAACGGTGCCAAACTGTGGGAACGCGACAACCTCATCTTCCACACCACCATCCCCTTTAACCGCGTTGGCTGGGCCAGCCTGGCCGGTGACCCCGAGACCGGTTACATCTACGCCCATGGCGTCGGCGGTATGTTATTTTGCTTTGATCGCGACGGTGACATAGTCTGGTCGCGTTCGCTGACCGAGGAATACGGCCGTATCTCCGGCTACGGAGGGCGCGTGCACACCCCGGTGGTGGACGAAGATCTAGTCATCGTTAGCTACCTCAACTCCAGTTGGGGCGAGCAGGTTCCGGGACGACACCGCTACTATGCCTTCGACAAACGCAGCGGCGAAGTTATCTGGACGGCGGTGCCGGGTGGACGGCCGTTAGACACCACCTACTCGGTACCCGTCGTTGCCGAAATAAACGGACAGCGCCTGCTCATCGGCGGCAATGCCGACGGCTCTATCTACGCTATGCAAGTGCGCACCGGCAAGAAAGTATGGGGATTTAAACTCAGCAAACGCGGCATCAATTCCTCAGTAGTGGTGGCTGGCGATAAAGTCTACGCCGCCCACAGCGAAGAGAATTTCGACACCACCTCTATGGGCCGGGTCGTCTGCATCGACGCTACTGGCCAGGGCGATGTCACCCAGACCCACGAAGTCTGGCGCCGCGACGGCCTGCTGGCAGGCTACACTTCGCCGACCATCCACCAGAATCGACTCTATGTAATCGATAATTCGGCCAATGTGCACTGTCTCGACGCTGCTACCGGCGCCGAGCACTGGCACCACAATATTGGCACCGTGGGCAAGGGCTCGCCAGTCTGGGCCGACGGCCGCCTCTACGCTCCGGAAGTCAACGGTGCTCTGGCCATTGTCCAGCCCGGTCCCACGGCAGCCACTACGCTCGACCTCGACGAGATTTACACCGCCGACGGGCGCCTGGCCGAAATCTTCGGCTCGCCCGCTGTGGCCTATGGGCGCCTCTACCTGGTTACCGAAGCGGGTCTCTTTTGCCTGGGCGATCCCGATGCCGAGTTTGTTGTCACCGCCTTTACAGTTGCCAATCCTAAAGAGCAAGCCGCTGCCGACGCCACACCCGCCCATTTGCAGGTCTGGCCTACCGAAATCTTGGCACACCCCGGCGCTAAAACAAAATTCTCGGCCCGTGCCTTTGACGCCCAGGGCCGCCTGATCGGCACCGTCAAAGCGCAGTGGGCGCTCGATGGACTCGTCGGTAAGGTCGACAATAAAGGCAAAGTGAAACTAGACAAAGCGACCGGCGGCCAGGCCGGCAAAGTAGTTGCTACCTTGGGCGAGTTGCAAGGTTCCGCTCGCGTCCGCGCCGTGCCCCGTCTGCCCTGGTCCGAAGATTTCGAAAACGTCGCTGTCGACAAAAATCCCGCCTTCTGGGTCGGCGCCGGCAGCAAATTTAAAGTGCGCGAAATAAATGGCGACCACGTCCTGGTCAAACCCCCGGCCCCCTTCGGCTTGCATCGTTCCAATGTCTACCTCGGCCCCTCCGACCTCAAAGACTACACCATTCAAGTCGATCTCCTGGGGAGCAAGAAAGGCCGCCGCCGCCCCGACATGGGTCTAATCGCCAACCGCTACACCCTGGACTTGCAGGGCAACCATCAGCGCCTGCAAATTCGCACCTGGGCCGCCGAGTTGCGCATGGCCAAAACCATCGACTTCTCCTGGGACCCCGATGTCTGGTACACCATGAAAATGCAGGTGGAAGTCAAAGGCGACAAAACCCTCATCCGCGGCAAAGTCTGGCCCCGCGACCAACAAGAACCCGAGGCCTGGCCCCTCACCGCCGAGGATCCCCTACCCAACCGCAGTGGCAGTCCCGGCATCTATGGTTATTCTCCCGTAGAAATTCACTACGACAACTTAAAAATCTGGTAACGGAGCACACTATGATATCAAGAACCAAATCGCCTACCTCGTCGACAGTTCAAGGCAAGGCTATTACGCCACCGCGCCGCGGCGGCCATAGTAAGCTAACCCAGCTAATCCTCGCTTTCCTCCTGCTAAGTAATTCCCTTGCGCCAGCAGCCGAAACCGCCATGTGGGCCGGTTCCCCCTCGCGCAACCAGGTCTCGGCCGAAAAAAACTTGCCGACTCAATGGGACCCTGCCAGCGGCCAGAACATCAAATGGACCGTCCCACTCGGCTCGCAAACCTACGCTGGCCCCCTCTTGATGGACGACAAAATATTCGTCGGCACCAACAATCAGTCCGAGCGCAACCCCAAACACAAGGGCGATCGCGGCATCGTCATGGCCTTTAATGCAGCCGACGGCCATTTTCTCTGGCAATCGAGCCACACCAAACTAAAAGCCGGCCGCGTCAACGACTGGCCGCAGCAGGGCGTTTGTTCCACACCCTTCATCCAGGACGACCGCCTCTACTATATCTCCAACCGCTGCGAAGTCGTCTGCATCGACACGGAAGGTTTCACCGACGGCGAAAACGACGGCCCCGCCACCGCCGAGCCCGACACGACTGCCATCGACGCCGATCTCATCTGGAAATACGACATGATCGCCGAGCTCGATGTCTTTCCCCACAACTTGGCCACCTGTTCTCCCGTAGGCGTGGGCAATTTGCTCTTCGTGGTGACCGGCAACGGCGTCGATGAAGGCCACGTCCACATTCCCTCGCCCTTTGCCCCCAGTTTCATCGCCCTCAATCTACAAACAGGCGAATTGGTCTGGGAAAGCGACTTGCCCGGCGAGAATATCCTGCACGGCCAGTGGTCCAACCCAGCCTACGGCGAGATCGACGGGGTGGGCCAAGTCATCTTCCCTGGTGGCGACGGCTGGGTCTACGCTCTAGACCCCCAAAGCGGCGAGCTCATTTGGAAATTCGACTGCAATCCCAAGACCTCAGAGTGGGAATTGGGTGGCCGCGGCTCGCGCAACAATATAATCTCTACCCCCGTCTTTTACGACAATAAAGTCTACATCGCCGTGGGCCAGGATCCCGAGCACGGTGAGGGCGCCGGCCACCTATGGGCCATCGATGCCTCCCAGAAAGGCGATATCACTGCAACGGGCGCCATCTGGCATTTCGGTGACAAGGACTACAATCGCACCATGTCCTCCGTAGCCATCCACGATGGCCTGCTCTACACCTCCGATTTAAGCGGTTTTGTCTACTGTCTCGATGTCGCCACCGGTACCCCTCACTGGAAATACGATACCTTCGCCGCCATCTGGGGGTCTCCCTTTGTCGCCGACGGCAAAATTTATATCGGCGACGAGGACGGCGACGTCGCCGTGCTCAAGACGGGCAAAAAACTCGAGCTTATCCACGAGGTCAATATGGGCAGCGCTGTCTATACCACACCGGTAGCCAGAGACGGCGTACTGTATATCGCCAGCCGCAATACGCTCTTCGCTATAGCTGAAAAATAAGCAAGAGAGTGACGCCATGAACGATCTTGAAGTGCAGCAGTACTTATTTGATCTGCAAGGCTATTTGGTAATTGAAAATGTCTTGAATCCACAAGAGATTGCCGCGCTCAACGATTTGCTCGACCACAACGAGGTGCCGGAGTCGGGACAGCAACAACGATTCGGCCATGCCCCCAGCGGCTCGGGTTTTTTACAATGGGGGCAACCGTTTTGCGATTTACTCGACCACGACCAGATCATGCCGGTCCTGCGTTTTAGATTAGGCGACTGTTTCCGCCTGGACCGCATCTACGGCATGCATATGTCCGCCGGCATGGCCAACGGCAAGCTGCACTCCGACTACGGCGCTACCGCCCCTACCTCCAACGCCGTGCCGGGGCAGTATTACCACAGTCGCGACACCGAGATCCTCAACGGCTTCACCGTAGTCGCCTGGAATCTGGCCGACGCGGGGCCACAATACGGTGGTTTTTGCTGCATCCCTGGCAGCCACAAAAGCAACTTCAAATTGCCGCAGCAAATCTCCGACGCCCCCGACGAAACGCCCTGTGTAATAATCCCACCCGCTCCCGCTGGTTCGGTCATTCTCTTTACTGAAGCTCTCACCCACGGAACGGCGGCCTGGCGCGGCCAGCACCAACGACGGTCGCTGCTCTACAAATACTGCGTTTCGCAAATGGCGTGGACCGCAAAACGGGTGCAACCACCCACCAATGCAGCATTGACCCCGCGGCAGCAAATCCTCTTCAATGAGCCGGCCGATCCACATCGCCACTTCCCGTCACTCTTTGCAGACCCCGAATAGGAAAATAGATATGGCCATAAGCAATCAATGGCAGAAAGAAGCCGGACCGCGCCTCCAAGGTTCTCGCCCCCTAGACCTCTCCAAAGTTCAGGCGCCGGGCGTCGCGCCCATTCCTTCCGGAGGTTATCGTCTTTTCTACACCGCCGTGGGACCGGACAAACCGTATCGCAACTGTCAGGGTTACATCCTCAGCGCCGTCTCCGACGACGGACTCACCTTCCACCCGGAGCCCGGAATTCGACTGGCACCCCAACCGTCGCTGCCGCACATAAGTCTGCGCGTCATTGCCCCAACCATCGCCGCAGGCGCCGACGGCCGCTGGCGCATGTATTTTGAAGCACGCGGCAGCGCCGACCGGCCCACAGTGATCTGCAGCGCCATCTCCGCCGATATGCTGGAATGGGAATTGGAAGAGGGCATCCGCTTACAACTTAGCGGCAGTGTGCGCGCACCCCGCTATCTACCGCTGACCGACGGCCGCGGACGACTGTATTGCTGTGGGGTAGAATTTGGCCCTGGAGGACCGACGGGCGGCGAAGTAATTTCTCAAGGCGTGATCAGTGCCATCACCACTGACGGCCTCAACTTCGAATGGGAACCAGGGTATCGATTAGAACCCTCGCAAGAGCAATGCGAGACGGGCGGCTTCTCGGCAGCCGAAGTCATTGCGCCCACGGCTACCGATGACCAATGGACCCTGTTCTACTCGGCTTGGCAGGACGTGCCGCCGGGGACTGTCGTAGCGCCGCATCCGAGCCAAGATGCCAACGCCGAGGAGAACGGACTCAGCGACAACTTTGCCGCCGCCTCGATCGCCTCCGACCTAGCCGGATTTCGGTCGCGCATCTTCACGGCCTACTCGAGCGATGGCCTGGTGTGGCAACGCGGTGCCTGCGTTATCGAAGGCGAGGGTTACGACGGCGAGGGGCTCGATGCCGTGCACGCTGAGGACATGTCGTTAGTGGCACTCGACGACGGCAAATACCGCATGTATTACGCCGCCTGCGGTAAAGAAGGAAACTGGCTCATTGCCAGCGCCTTAACCGCTCCTTAAAGCACAAGTTCGACAAAACCCAAACTGCGCCGGTCGAGCGCTTGCAGATCCGGTATTTCAAAACGATTGCCGTCCACGTCGACCAAAAGCAGACGGTAATCGCCCAACCACTGGGCATTTTCAGATACGTTCTGCACGACAAATTCCCGCTGTCCTCTATTGGTCTCTACCTCCCAGTACGAGGTGCCATATTCATTGCGCACCGAATTGACCTGTTCGACGATAGAAGTCAGATAGCGGCGATCTAGCTCTTCGTTGATGATCTGCTGTGTCTGCTCGTCCAAATCGCGCGGATTGTCGACCATACATACCTCCTCGTCCTTAGCGTCGAGGAAGGAGATATACTTTTCCGGGTGCGAGAGCGGGGCGGCGCGCACGATCTTGACCTTCAGGTAGGAGCGGTCCTGGTCAATGGTCATACGCAATACCCAGGCCGGTTCGCGCAGCAGGCGAATTTTGTGCACGTCCACCTGCTCCGGGTGCGTCACCTCAATCGGCGTGATCGTCCTATTCTGGTCCGGCTTGCCATTGCCGGCAACGCTGTCTTGTTCGGTCTTATCGGCTACCACAGATTACCTCCCTTAAAAAAATCCATTTCCTATTAATCTTGACCGCAGCAACAACCATGGCAAGCCCCAACTATCCACTTACCGCCATTAGCGCCGAAGTCTCGCGTTGCGTATGCACCAGATTGTAGAAGCGCCCCTGCCGTTGCATGAGTTCCTCGTGCGTCCCCACTTCGGCGATTTTGCCCTCGTCGACCACTACCAGGCGGTCGGCACTGCGCAGCGTCGACAGGCGGTGGGCGATGGCAAAGGTAGTGCGCCCGCGCACCAGGCGGGCGATAGCCTCCTGGATCTTCTTTTCTGTCGGCGTATCCAGCGACGAGGTGGCCTCGTCGAGGATGAGAATGCGCGGATCCTGTAAAATCGCCCGCGCAATGGCCAGGCGCTGCTTCTCCCCGCCCGACAATTTGCCGCCCTGCTCGCCCACTACCATATCGTACCCTTCGGGTTTCTTGACGATAAATTCGTGGGCATTGGCTGCCCGCGCCGCCGCCAAAACTTGCGCAAACGTGGCATCGGGTCGGCCGTAGCGGATATTCTCGGCAATCGAGGTATTGAACAGAAATGACTGCTGCGCTACCAGTCCGATTTGGGAGCGCAAATCCTCCAAACGCAGGGCGCGAATGTCCACCCCGTCAATCTCCAACTTTCCGCGCGTAACGTCGTAGAAGCGACTGACCAAACTAATCAGCGTGCTCTTACCCGCCCCCGACTTGCCCACCAGGCCAATCATCTCACCGGGGGCCACCTCCAGATCGATGCCCTTGAGCACCGGTTTGCCCGGATCGTAACCGAAGTAGGCGTCCTTAAAGACCACCTTACCCTTGATCGACGGCATGGGCAAGGCCTGCGGGTCGCCAAAGGGCTCTGAATTGGCATCGATGATTTCAAAAATGCGCTCGGCACCGGCATAGGCCCGCACCATAAAACCGTAGAAATCGCCAAACCATTTGAGCGGCTGGTAGAGCATCCACAGATAGGCAATAAAAGCAATCAGGTCGCCTGTTTCCATGGCGTTGCCCAGGACCTTCTTGCCACCAAAGTACCAGGCGAAAAACGCACCAGTGCTCATAAATAAATTCATCACCATGAAAAACACGACCCAGGCGCGCTCGGCACTGACGCTGACCTGGCGCAGCTCGTCGTTGTGCCGATCAAAACGCAGGCCTTCGCGGCGCTCCTGGGCGAAGGCCTTGACGACGCGAATACCGCGAATGGATTCGTTAAAGTGAGACGACAAGCGCGACCACTTGGCCGACCAGCGTCGCCAGTACGACTCCATACGCCCCCAGATCAAGCTGGAGCCAAAGATAATAGGCGGCACCGGAATCAGCACCAGCAGCGTTAATTCCCAGCTGTAGTAAAACAACATACACAGAGACCCGATAATCAATAGGCCATTTGAAATGATGAAGGGAATATCAAAAATCAGGTAGGTCTCGACCAGATCCGAATCATTGGTCATGCGCGAAATCAGTGACCCTACCTTGCGTTTGTCGTAAAATCGCAAGGGTAAATGCTGAAAGGCGCGGTACAAGTCGGCGCGCATATCCTCGATGGTGCGAAACCCCACCCAGGTGCCCAACCAGCGCCGCGCCACCAGAGCCCCCCAGTGAAAAATGCTCAATCCCAGCAAGCCCAGCACCATCGACACCAACAAATCGTAATTCTGCCGCGGCAAGATGACCTTGTCGACAATCTGCTCAGTAATGATAGGCGGCACCATTTCTGCCAACGCCGCCACCACAATGACCACGAGCAGCAAATACGCTTGCGCGCGGTAGGGGTTTATATACCCCAATAGCCGCTTGAGCGTATCTAACCTCTTCATACACGCCGGACAGATGCCATCCTTCTCCGGCAGTAGCCTGCGGCAGCTCTCACAGTGGGTGCGCTCTACCTGAGTGGGCAAAGTCAGATCGTCCCCTTGCTTGAGCTGTTTAATGCCCTCGGCCACCTCGGCAAATTTAGGCGCCAACGAATTGGAGTAATAGAGATAGATCGGATCTCCCACCTGGCGCTCAACTTCCAGATATCCACCACCGACCAAGGCCTCCACTCGTGCTGTCTTGACCTCCGCCATCGGCAAATGTATGGTCCCGTCCCCCCCATTGGCGTGCAAAAATAACCCCTGCCTATCGGTCACCACCAACCAGCGCTGGTCAAAACGCTCGCGCCCGGCCATATCCGTAGCCACCTGGATAAGCACTTCCTCCTCCGCCACCGTAGCCCCCTTCAACTTATCCCCCACCGCAGTCGGCAATTTTTCAATAAACGGTTTCATTGCGATTCCTCTATCTGGCGTAAGCAATATCCCTAATCCCCAACTGCCATAATCTCTGCTACCTCTTGTTGCATCTTCACCAAATCGCAAAACGCCCCCTGCCGTTCCATCAACTCGGCATGCGTCCCCTCTTCCACAATGCGCCCATCATCCAACAAAATCAAACGGTCCGCATGGCTCAAGGTCGATAAGCGATGGGCAATGGCAATCGTTGTACGCCCCTCAACCATGTGCCCAATAGCCGCCTGAATCATCTTCTCTGTCTGTACATCCACCGACGATGTAGCTTCATCCAGCACCAAAATTTTGGGATCGTGCAGAATTGCCCGCGCAATGGCGATGCGCTGGCGTTCCCCCCCCGACAAGCCGATCCCCTGCTCTCCTACCTGCGTGTCGTAACCATCGGGTTTGGCCATAATAAAATCGTGTGCATTGGCCGCCCGCGCCGCGCGCATGATCTCGGCAAAACGAGCGCGCGGGTTGCCGTAGCCAATATTCTCAACGATGGTGCCGCTAAAAAGCACCGGCTCTTGCAAAACGATGCCAATCTGTTGGCGCAAATCCTCTAAACGGATGCGGCGCACATCGACTCCGTCTATACAAATAGCGCCGTGATCGACGTCGTAGAAACGGGCAATCAGATTGATCGTCGTAGTTTTGCCTACACCCGATTTGCCCACTAGCCCCACCATCTCGCCAGCCGCCACTTCCATAGTGATATTGTGCAATACCGGCTTGCTCTTATCGTAACCAAAGCTGACATTTTGGAAAGAAATGCGACCGTCGAATTGCGGCATGGCAACGGCCTGGGGGTCATCGTACCCTTCGGGCTCAGTATCGATGATCTCAAAGACGCGTTCGGCGCCGGCAAAGGCGCGCGTCATCCACGAGTTGACCTGCCCGAACCATTCCATCGGCCCATAAACCAGCCACATATAAGAATAGAAGGCGATTAAGGTCCCCGGCGTCATATCGTTGAAAAGCACCTCGCGCCCCCCAAAATACCATACCACCAGCGTCCCCAATCCGGTCAAGAAGGACATGGTGGCAAAAAATACACCGCGGTTGATTGCCGTTTTTACCGCCACCTCCCGCATCTGGGCATTGTCGCGGTCAAAACCCTGCATCTCCCGCTTTTCCTGGGCGAAGGCCTTGACCACGCGTATACCGGTGAGCACCTCACTGGTGCGCTCGGTGATCTTGGACCACGCCTCGCCCCACTTGCCAAAGAAACGCCGCATGCGTTTCCAGAACACGATGCCCCAGACGGCGAGCAACGGTAGCGGCAGCAGCACGTAAATAGTCAACGACCAACTCATCCAGAACATAAAACCCAGAATACCGAGCAACATCAGGCCGTTGATCACTAGATAGGGCAGACCATCCACCAAAAATTCTTGCAAAAGACCGGCGTCCCGCGTCATGCGCGAAATCAGCGATCCCACCCGGCGACGGTCGTAGAACTGCAACGACAGCATCTCCAGGCGACGATAGAGCTGACTGCGGATATCCGCCGTCACTTGGGCACCGAGCCAAGAAACGACCCAACCGTGCCCCCACTCAGCGACCCAACTGAGCAGACGCACGCCAATGAGCCCCAAAACCATCAGGCCCAATAAAGCGCTGCGCCCTTCCAGGTCCAGCATCGCGTCTTGGGGTTCAAACACTTCGTCGATAATACGCGCCGTGATCAGCGGCGGCAGCAATTCGGCGCCCGTAGTCACCAGCGACGCCAAGGCCAAAAACGCAGTTTTCCCCTTGTAGGGCTTCAGATAATAGGCGATGCGCTTGAGCGTAGCCGTGCGCGAAATACAGGCCGGACAGATACCGTCCTTCTCCGGCAGCAGCCGCTCGCATTTTGCGCAGCGCAGAGACTCCACATGGGCGTTTATAACCAGAGGCTCGCCCTGGCGCAATTGCTCCAAACCGCGGGCTATTTCCGAAAACTTGCTGCCTTCTGACCCCGAGTAGGGCAAGTACACAGTAGGCCCATCGCGACGTTCTAGCTCCAACTGTCCGCCGCCCACCATGGGTTCAGTGCGCGCCTGGCGCAATTCGGCCAGTACCACTTCTTGCACGGCGGCGCCCTCTCTTTCGGGCACTACCACCACGCGCACCGCCGTGGCTACGAGCCATTGGCGCCCAAAGCGGCCGTCTGCCTCCATATCGGTGGAGGCGCGGATCAGCACTTCCTCGGCGGCGGGAACGACCCTGCCGATCTTGTCCTGCACAGCCGCTGCAGTAGTTTCTAACATTCTGGTCAAAAAAGCCTCTCCTTAAACCGTGCCCTACTCCTCAAGCACAACAGTACGCCGACAGTGTTGATAGCGCCGGGCATAGGGGGTCTCAATACCGTACTGGCGGCACAGGCGGCCGAAGGTCCCGGCGGCAATACCCAAAGCACGGCTCGCATCCTGGTTGTTACTGTAGATACGAGCCACTCGTTCAATACGTTCGCGGTCGATCCTTTCCATATTCATCCTCCTCCTCTTTGGATGCAGGTTTTCGG
>Ga0114999_10004519_pt1 | contig 16785 bp, 17 predicted proteins | sample ArcticOcean_MG_C_3_FD_89820 | JGI IMG/M metagenome (GOLD analysis project Ga0114999, IMG submission 89820) | Marine microbial communities from western Arctic Ocean - ArcticOcean_MG_CB8_126 | ecosystem: Environmental > Aquatic > Marine > Oceanic | place: Arctic Ocean: Canada Basin | collected...
TGCCCCGCGTACGCGCCCTGGTCATGGGAAATACGTGGTACTGGCCAATCGATACGCTTACGGCGAAGATATTCGCGTACATCATGTCCTCCGCCCCCATGCAGTCGCAGATCCTCAAGAAGAACCTCTTCGTCGAGAAAATCCTCCCGATGATGGTGAAACATCCGCTTGCCGACGAGGTCATGCACCACTATCGGGAGGCTCTCTCGACCCCGAAGCGGCGAGTAGGCGCGGCCGAGTTTACGCGGCAGCTCATCGAGTCGACCCTCTGGCTCGGAAACCTCGCCGACGAGGTACAGGAGAGACTCTCCAGCATGCCCATCCTGCTCACATGGGGCGGCCAGCACGACCTCGCTTTCCCTCAGCCGTATTTGGAGCGCTTCCGCGACGACTTCAAGATCAGCCAGGTCTGTCGGCTCGACGCCAAGCACTGCATCCAAGAGGACGCGCCCGGTGAGATCGCCCGAGCGATCGAGAGCTTCCTGGACGCGCTACCCTCCGCAGGGACCACGCTACCGGCATGACGGTGCTCATCGTCGCAGCTGGCGGCGCCCTTGGGGCGGTTTCACGCTACCTAGCGACCGGCTGGGTGAAGGACCTCACCGGCGAGTTCTTCCCATGGGGAACGTTCGTCGTGAACGCCTCTGGCTCCCTCGCGCTCGGCTTCGCTCTGGTGTGGCTTCAGACGACCGTCTCATCGACCGAGCTGCGGCAGTTCATTGCGATCGGTTTCTTGGGGTCGTTCACGACCTTCAGCACCTTCAGCTACGAGGCGGTAGCCCTGCTTCGCGACCGCGAGTGGTGGCAGGCGGGTGGATACGTCGCCGGCTCGGTCGCGTTGAGCCTCCTGGCGGTCGTGATCGGCATGGCAATGGCGTCTGCGCTCGTTCAAGGGAAGACCTAGTCCTGTATCGGGCAGGCCAGGACGAGTAGCGGGAAAGTTCGTCGTCACCCACCGGACAAAAAAAACGCCCGACCGTGAGGTCGGGCGCTATGGTCGCTGCAGGACTTGAACCTGCGACATCCACGATGTGAACGTGGCGCTCTACCAGCTGAGCTAAGCGACCTCAGTACCCCCACGGGGAGTCGAACCCCGGTCTCCGCCGTGAGAGGGCGACATCCTAGGCCACTAGACGATGAGGGCGTTGTTCCCTCGATCCTGCCGAAGGGCCCAAAAGCTACGAACGGCCCGCTCTGAGCGTCAACCCCTCAACACCCGATCGCTCTCCCGTGTCGTGGAAGGCGGTGGGTGTGGGAGACCAACGTGGCGCGGGAGCTCCCTGTGTCTGACCGCAAGTTACTATCCCGCAAGGAATTAGGTGGTATGGATGGGGCAACCATGGTGAGTAGGCTGAACCCGGAGTCGGTTCGTGGCTGGTTAAAGAGCCGACGGGGGTGGAAGCGTCGCTCCAATAAGCTTATCAAGGACTTCTCGTTCGGTTCTTTTCGGGATTCCATCGTGTTCGTGAACCGCGTCGCCACATTGGCTGACACTCACGATCACCATCCTGACATCGAGATTCGCCACTCCACCGTAACCCTGACGGTGTCGACATCCGAAGCGCGTGGCATCACCGACAAGGACCTGCAGTTGGCGGAGCAAATCGACTTCGCGACCTCAACGAACTAGCGCCACGACCGCGCGGCAGACTAGACCCGCGACCTCGACGCTCTAGCACCGCTACGGGCAGGTCTGGAGCACATCCTCGAGAGCAGTCAGGTAGAAGTCGGGCTCCTCAGCCGCGAGCACTTCGCGGCTGAACGGTCCCCACAGCGCTGCGGCGGTATGCGTACCGGCCTTCCTGCCCGCGTGCATATCGAACGGCGAGTCCCCGACGAACACTACTTCGTTCGCTTCGTCCGAAAGGCCGAGCCGTGTCAGCGCCAGTTGCACGGGTTCGGGGTCTGGTTTCGGACGCTCCACTTCGTCCGCGCACACAATCGCGTCGAAGTATTCCCATAGTCCGCAGCACTCAAGGGTACGGCGAGCCACTCCGCTGTGCTTGCTCGTCACGATCGCGAGCTTCGTACTGTTCTCTCGCAGCGTCGACAAAACGCGGGCAGCGCCCGGAAACGGCTCTACCAGATCGTCGTGGATCTCGCTCTGGAAGGCCACATAGGTCAGGCGCATGCGCTCGGCCTCCGCATCGTCGCGTGCGAAATCCTTCAGCTGTATGGGCAACGGAATTCCGATGGTCGCAAGAAAGCGTTCATCCGGTGGAGCTTCGCCGAGATGCGTGCGCATGGTGTGCCGATAACTGCGCAGGATTAGGTCGATCGTGTCGGCAAGCGTCCCATCTAGGTCGAACAACACACCCTTCCAGGCTCCACCGGTCATGTTTCCGTTCATGCTTCCGTTCATACGACCTCTCGAATCAAGCGACAAAGCACATCACACGCGTATTTCAGCTGCACGTCATTCAGGGTCGCCGGGGGCGTCAGCTCGATCACATGACCACGGTCGCCTGCAGGCAGTAAGATCAGTCCCTCGCGAAGAGCCGCCTCCGCGACCCTCACGGCCTGAGCGTCGCCCGCCAACTCGATCCCGATCAGAACTCCAAGTCCCCGCACGTCGACCACCGCCGGAACGGACTCCAACTCAGACCGCAAGAGTTCCAGGAGCTGAGAGCCCAGCACGCGGGCTCTCTCGGCGACGCACTCGCCCTCGAGTGTCTCCAGGACCGCAAGAGCTGCAACACACGCGAGCGGGTGTCCAAGAAACGTGCTCGTATGGATAGCCTCCCCGCTGCTCTCAGGCCAAGCGTCCATTACCTCACGGCGAGAGAGACAGGCCGAGATCGGAATCCCACCCCCGAGAGCCTTTCCCACGCACACGATATCCGGCTCGAGGCCAACAAGGTCCGATGCAAGCTGCGCGCCGCAGCGACCCACACCGGTGAGGATCTCGTCGGCGATCACCAGCGCCCCTGACTCGGCAGCTATCTCCGAAAGGGAGGCCATGAAGCCGTCCGGCGCGAGCCTAGCTCCCGCGCGTCCCTGCACGGGCTCCACGATCACCGCTCCGATGGGGTCACCATTAGGAGCACCGCTCTCGAGCGTCGTGCATGCTTCCTTGAGCGCCGCCTTTGCCCCCCGGTCCCCATCCCTAGCACGGTCCGGAAAAGCGACGAAGGCCACGCCTCCGTACAGCCTCTGCGAGAAAGGAGCACGAAAATGCTCGCGCTCCGTGACAGCGAGCGAACCGAGCGTGAGTCCGTGATACCCCCCTCGGAAGGCGAGCACACCTGGCCGACCGGTCGCGAGCTGCGCCGTCTTCAGCGCGATCTCGACGGCCTCCGAGCCGGTCGACGCCAACACCGCACGTACCTCGCCCCAGGGAGCCAGCGCACAGAGCCTCTCTAGCAGCTCAAGTTTCGGCCGGGACGGATGCACGTCGCCCATGGCGTGCATGAGGGTCCCAGACTGCTCACGTACGGCGGAAACAACCGCCGGGTGTGCATGGCCAATCAGGGCTACGCCGAACGCGCTAGTCAGATCGATATACACGTTCCCGTCGACGTCGCGCACATTGGCGCCCAGGGCCTCCTGCCAGAAAACAGGCCAACCGTCGTCGACATACGTGATGTTGCGCGATTCCACCGCGCGCAAACGCTCCGCCATCGCCCGGGATGCCGACGCCGGAGGCTGCACACGAATGTCAGGGAGCAGCGCTCCGAAGCCCTCTTCGCTTCGCTGGTTCAAGGGTCCTCCGAGTGTGTGCCGCTATTGTGCGCTACAACGGTGTGTCAGCCGGCATGCCCATGATGTGATATCCCTTGTCCACATACAGGGTCTCGCCGGTGATTCCCGTGGCGAGCGGACAGCACAGGAAGGCAGCCGCGTTTCCGACATCGTCCGCCGTCGTGGCCTCGGGCAGCGGCGCGTTAGCTGCACAATAGTCGACCATACGGTCGATCGTGCCGATCGCCTTGGCCGCTCGACTCGCCAACGGACCCGCGCTGATGGTATTCACGCGAATCCCGAACTTGCGCCCCGCTTCGAACGCCAGAGTGCGCGTATCGCTCTCGAGCGCGGCCTTCGCCGAACTCATGCCGCCACCATAGCCCGGGACGACGCGCTCGGCGGCAAGGTACGAGAGAGATACGAGGGCGCCTCCCCGGTTCATGAGTGGACCAAAGCGCTGGACCATGCTCACCATGGAGTAAGCACTCGCGCTCAAAGCCGCGAGGTACCCGTCTCGGCTCGTCTCGATGAGCGGGCTCTGTACCTCGGGACCGTTGGCGAGCGAGTGCACGACGACGTCCACACACCCATCTCCGAAGTCGGCGCGCAGCTTGTCAGCGACGCCTTGAATGGTGTAGCCCTCGAGTTCTGCATAGCGCTTGGACGAGCTCACATCCTCTGGCACGTGCTCAGGAAGGTCGTAGGCAGCGTCGAGTGGATAAATCTTCTCGAACTCGATCTCACCGCCGCCCGGAAGTGAGAGATCCAGCTTCCCGCGCTCCAAGCTCATCCTGAAGATCTTCAGAGTGGGGGGCCACGTGCCGACGCACACCGACGCACCGGCCGCGGCAAGGGCGCGTACGATAGCCCAGCCGTAGCCTCTGTCGTCTGCGACACCGGCTACGAACGCTCGTTTTCCGGAGAGATCGATCGGAAGCATCGCTGCGCAGCTCCTAGTGGACTGGGGCCGTGGAGGTCCCGATGGGGAGGAGCCCAAAGCTATGCGGGGCCACGCTGGGTGCCTACCCCGTGGAGGCCATCCGGCCCGGGGGCCAGCTGCCCCTAAAGCAGCCAGAACCCCGCGCCGACATAGCACGCGAGCAACAGTGCCCCCTCCCAGCGCCGGATACGCCAACGCGTACGCAGTACGGGAAAGAGCAGCAACGACATCGCGACGACCGCGGCGAGTTCGTGAGTGAGCACATGTGAGGGGATCGCCAGCGGCTGCACGAGCGACGCGGTGCCCAGGATCGCCGCCACGTTGAAAATATTGGAGCCAATCACGTTACCGACCGCGATATCCGCCTCCGAGCGCATGGCAGCCACGAGCACTGTCGCCAACTCCGGCAGGGATGTGCCTACGGCAACAACCGTCAGACCTATCACCACCTCAGAGATACCGAGCGCACCCGCGATCTGAACCGCTCCTTCTACGATGCAGATGCCACCGAGCACGAGGCATGCCGACCCCGCAATCACCCAAAGCACGTCCGCGCCAGCAACGAGCGAAGTCGTACGGTCGGACGCCTTCATGAAATCTTCGTATTCGCCGAGGATCTCGGGGGCCTCATCCTCGACCGAGTAGAAAACGAAGATCAGGTACGCGACCAAGGCGAACAGCAAGAGGACACCGTCACCGCGACCCAGCATTCCGTCCCACGCCAGTGGGTAGAGCGAGAGCGTCACCAGGAGCATGAGCGGCATCTCGCGCCATACGACACGCGCCTGCACGTCGAGAGGCCGGAGCAGCGCGGTAAGACCGAGGATCAAACCAATGTTGGCGAGGTTCGATCCCATGACGTTCCCGATCGCGAGGTCGGGGTTTCCGCCGAGCGCAGCGACCGTGCACACCACCAGCTCGGGCGCAGAAGTACCGAACGAGACGACCGTGAGCCCGACCACGATGGGGCTGATGCCGAGCGAAGCTGCCAGGCGCGCGGACCCGCGTACGAGCCACTCGGCCCCGTAGTAGAGAACCCCGATCCCGCAAACGAGCAATACGACGTCGCCTATCACCCTCGGCACCCGCCTTCCGTCATGTGCCTCGTCTTCCCAACCACCCCATCATCTCCTCCAAGGAGCGCGTATTCAATACGTCCCCCGCCTCGAGCCACCCCCGTCGCGCTTGGTCCACGCCAAAACGCATGTCGGCGAGGCCCTTTGGCGAGTGCGCATCCGTGCTGATCACTACAGGGACTGCGAGCTCTTTGGCTCGGTGCACGTGAACGTCACGGAGGTCCAGTCGGTTCGGGTTCGCATTGAGTTCTACCGCCAAGGACAACTCCGCCGCGGCCTCGAGCACAGCCTCAACGTCGAGCTCGAAGGGTTCGCGGCGGTTGATTCTTCGTCCTGTGGGGTGGGCCAATATATCAGCAGAAGGATGCTGCATGGCACGGAGTACTCGCTCCGTCATCGTTTTCCGGTCCTGATCCATGAAGGAGTGGACAGAAATAACGACCACGTCTAGCTGCTCCAGAACATCGTCCGGCATGTCCAGCGAGCCATCCTTGAGGATGTCCACCTCGACACTCTTGAGAATCCGAATGCCGGGCACGCGTTCCTGAACCTCCTCGATCTCGGACCACTGCTCACGGGCGCGCTCGGGTGTAAGGCCCTGAACCATCGCCATCACCTGGCTATGGTCGGTGAGCGCGAAGTACTCGTAACCTCGCTCGAGGCACGCCCTGGCCATCTCCTCCACCGACGCCTTCCCGTCGCTCCATGTGGAGTGCATCTGGAGGTCGCCCCGGATGTCTTGCAAGGTCACGAGCGTGGGCAGTTTACCGCCCGTGGCACTCTCAACTTCACCGCGATTTTCCCTGAGTTCCGGCGGCACCCAGGACATGCCGAGCACTTCGTACACACCCTGCTCAGTGTCACCGGCCAGCCGTTCCCCGTCTTCCTTACCCAGGGGTGGCTCGTCATTCTCCTCGCCCTCCGGCACGCGGAAGACACCCCATTCGTTCACGCGCAGCCCCTGGCGGACCGCTCGCGTGCGCACCGCGACGTTGTGCTCCTTGGATCCGGAGAAGTACTGGAGTGCCGCCCCGAATGACCTCGAGGGGATGACCCTCAGATCGACCTGCAATCCGGAGTGAAGCACGATGCTGCCCTTGGTGCTCCCTGCGCCGGTCACACGCTGGGCGCCAGAGAACGACACGAAGTGGTCCACGACGGGAGTGCCATCACCCTCGAGCTCGGCCAGGATGTCGACGTCGCCGATCGTCTCCTTCCGCCGCCGAAGGCTTCCGGCGACTTCGACTCGCCCCACACCTGGCGCAGCCTTCACGTGTTCGAGCACCCCAGAGATGAGCCTCTCCGTCTCGTGAATCTGGAAGCGTCCCGTGTGCTTTCTGTGGTCTTCGATCGCACGCACGATCTTGTCGGCGCTCTTCACACCGAAGCCGTCCATCTTCTGGACCCGCCCGTTCTCAATCGCTTCCGCCAGATCATCCACAGTGCGTACATTGAGCTCTTCGAAGAGCTTCTTGGCCTTCTTGGGTCCCACGCCATCGAGGCGCATCAGCTGCACGAGCGAGCGCGGGAACTCGGCTGCGACCTCGTCGAGCCGACTGATCGAGCCGGTGTCTAGGAATTCGCCAATGTATTTCGCGACGCTCTTCCCGACCCCTGGCAACTCCGTCAGATCCTCGCCCGCCGCCACCATATCCTTGAGTGGGCGACTGAGACTGTTGACCGTATTGACCGCGTTACGGTAGGCCCGGATCCGGAAGGGTGAGGCGCCCTGGATCTCCAAGAGGTCCGCGAGCTCGGTCAGCGTCCGGGTAACGTCGAGGTTCTCCATTAGGGTACGTCCACTTCTCCGCCCAGTGTTCTGACCTTCTCCACGAACGCATCGAAGTCGAGCACGGCCACACCGATCCGCTCCGCTTTCTCGAGCTTCGAGCCTGCGTTGTCTCCCGCGACCACATAGTCGGTCTTCTTAGACACCGAGGATACGGCCCGTCCACCCACCGACCGCCAGGCGGCCTCGGCCGCCGCCCGAGGAATCGGGATCGTGCCGGTGAACACCGCCGCACCCGCATCCGGGAGCTCTTCCGGCAGGGGTTCGGGGCCCACTGGAACGACCTCTCGCGCCAGAATCGCGTCGATCGCGAGAGCGTTGCGGTCCTCCCCGAGAAACGTTGTAATCGTCGTGCTCATCTTGGGACCGATCCCGTCGACGGCCTCGAGTTGCTCGGCAGTCGCGGATCGGATCGCTTCGATCGTGCCGAAGTGTTGCGCGAGGTCCCGGGCCACCGTGACGCCAACTTCCGGCACGCCCAGCGCGATCAGGAACCGTCTCAATTCCGGCGTCTTCTTCGACTGTAGCGCGTGCACGAGCGCATTCGCCGACTTCTCCGCAAAGCCTTCGTGCTCCACGAGTTGCTCAGGCCGGAGGTCGAAGAGCTCGGCTAGACTCCTGACCAGGTCCTCTCGCACGAAGAGCGCGGCCGTCTCCTCACCGAGGCCCTCTATGTCGAGCGCGGAGCGCCCGCCGAAGTGCTCGATCCGACCCTGGAGCTGAGCAGGGCAAGCGAAGCGGTTGGGGCACTTGGTGCGCGGACCCTCTTCATAGACTGCGGCGCCGCACGCAGGGCATTCGGTAGGCATCACATAAGGGGGCCGCCGATCTCCTTGGTGCTCGACCACCTCGACGACCTGTGGAATGACGTCGCCAGCACGTTGAATTCGCACCGTATCACCCTCGCGCAGATCCTTACGTTTGAGCTCCTCCCGATTGTGCAGCGAGGCGCGGGACACCGTGACGCCACCTAGGACGACCGGCCGGAGAAACGCGACTGGCGTCAGCACCCCAGTGCGCCCGACCCGGATGTCGATCTTGTCGATGCGCGTGGTTCCCTGGCGGGGCTCGAACTTGAGGGCGATCGCCCAGCGCGGATGGTGAGACGTGGCGCCCACGGCAGAGCGCATGGAAGAGTCGTCCAACTTGATGACGACTCCGTCGATCTCGTAGTCGAGGCGGTCACGATCCGCACCGAACGCTGCGTGGTAAGCGAGGATCTCTTCAACCGAGCTGGCCCGCTCAATGCGCTCGGGAAGCTTGAAGCCCCACTGACGGATCGCCTCGACCCCCTCGGTGTCACTCCGAAAAGTCTGCCCCTCCACGAGCAACACGTCGTAGACCAACACGTCGAGCTTCCGGGACGCTGTCACCTGTGGATCAAGCTGCCGCACCGAGCCGGCCGCGGAGTTACGTGGAGACGCGTAAGTGTCCAAGCCCGCCTCGACGAGACCCGTGTTGAAGTCCTGGAAGTCGGAGATGTACATCAGCACCTCTCCCCGTAGGGCGACAAGCGCCGGTGCCGACCGGTCATCCGTGCGCAGGCGCAATGGCACGGACGGAATGGTCCGCATGTTCGCCGTCACCAGCTCCCCCTCGCGGCCGTTGCCACGAGTAACCGCGCGCGTGAGCACGCCCTGCTCATACACGAGCTCAATGGACGCCCCATCCAGCTTCGGTTCTAGCACATAGACTGGTTCGTGTCCCTCACCGAGCGCCTTGCGCATGCGCTCGTCGAAGCGCCGCAGCTCGTCAGGATCTTGGGTCGAGTCGAGCGAGAGCATCGGCGCAGCATGAGCCACCGTATCGAACTTGTCTTGAGGCTCTGCACCCACCCTTTGCGTCGGGGAGTCAGGCGTGCACAACTCCGGGTGCGCGGCCTCGATCGCCTGCAGGCGCCTGAACAGGACATCGTACTCGTCGTCCCCGATCTCCGGGTGAGCCTGGACGTGATAAAGGTAGGAGTGACGTCGGAGCTCGTGACCGAGGCGCCCGGCCTCGGCGCTGGCCTCGGCGAGGCTCATCGTGCTCGGTTCGTCCTCTTGGGGCTCGTACACGCTCCCCTCTTATTGGCGATGAGTGATCCAGAAGTTAGCCGTGAGTGATCGTCACTCAAGCCGCTGCGTACTGGAGGCACACCCCACGGCCGTGGCGCGATCAGAGTTCCACATCGATATTTCTCGTCCAGCCGCCCTCACGTCGGGCGACGAAACATGAGTTCGGAGGAAGGCATGAAAACGGATCACCCGCTCTTACGTGTCGCGCTCACTGTCGCGATGCTCCTGACGATAGCTGGCAGCGCCGCCGGCCAGATGGAAGACACGAACCCCCGGCGCGCAGACGAAGGAGATGGCCCACACCAACGGCTGATCCTCAGAGGCGCCACCTACATCGACGGCGCAGGTGGGCCACCCGTCGGACCGGTCGACATCGTTGTCGAGGGCGACCGCATCGCCGAGATCCGCTCAGTGGGCTTCCCGATGGCACCGATCAACGAGAATGGTCGACCGCAGGGCGCCACGCGTGAGATCGACGCCTCGGGCATGTACGTGCTGCCGGGTTTGATCGACATGCATGCACACACTGGTGGTGGCGGCAAAGCGCCCCAGGCCGAATACACGCACAAGCTCTGGATGGGCAACGGCATCACCACTTCGCGTGGCGTGGGCCATGGCCCGATGATGTGGGCGCTGGAGCAGAAGGCGCTCTCAGAGCGGAACGAGATCGTCGCGCCGCGCATGTTCACATACGCTCGACCCGGCGAGGCCTGGGACCAGGGCCCGATCGACAGCGCGGAAAAGGCGCGAGAGTGGGTGAGATGGGCCGCCGAAGTCGAAGTGGATGGGGTGAAGATCGACGGCCTCAAGCTTGGGTCGCACCCACCAGCGATCATGGTGGCACTCAACGACGAGGCGGCCAAACACGGCCTTGGTACGGTTGCGCACCTGGCTCAGACCGGCGTCTCGCGCATGAATGCCATGGACGCCGCCCGCTCAGGCCTCGACATGATCACGCACTACTACGGTTTGTTCGAGGCCCTGTTCGAGAACCGAACGATCCAGGACTTCCCGCCGGACTACAACTACAACAACGAGCAGGACCGCTTCGGTCAGGTGGGACGGCTGTGGTACCAATCAGCAGAGCGCGGCTCTGACAAGTGGAACGCTGTGATCGATGAGTTCCTGGAGCTCGATCTCGGAATCGATCCGACCATGACGATCTACGAGGCCAGCCGTGACGTCATGCGTGCACGCAATGCCGAGTGGCATGACGAATACACACTGCCCAGCCAGTGGGACTTCTACCAGCCCAGTCGCCAAGCTCACGGCTCGTACTGGTACTACTGGACCACCGAGGACGAATACCACTGGGGCAAGTTCTACGACAAATGGATGGACTTCCTCAACGACTACAAAAATGCCGGCGGCATTGTCACTGCGGGCTCGGATTCAGGCTTCATTTATAAGCTGTATGGGTTCGACTACATCCGTGAGCTCGAGCTGTTGCGCGAGGCAGGGTTCAGCCCGCTTGAGGTCGTTCGGGCCGCCACGTACCACGGGGCGCTGCAGCTCCACAAGCCGAAAGGCATGGAGGACGACCTCCAGTTCGGCGTGCTCGAAGCGGGCATGAAGGCCGACATGATCGTGCTCGACGAAAACCCGCTGGCGAACCTCAAGGTGCTTTACGGGACCGGGACCCCCAGGCTCAACGACGAGACCGGTGAGTTGGAGCAGGTGGGCGGCATCATATACACGATCAAGGACGGCATCGTCTACGATGCCAAGCAACTGCTTGCGGACGTGCGCGAGATGGTTCTTAAGCAGAAGCAGGAGCGCGGGATCATCAGCGATCAGGGCGGCAGCTAGCGGCCTGTAGCCGACGCTACCACGAATGAAGGCGGCCCGCCCGGACGTATCCGGGCGGGGCCTTAGCTCTCCGTTCTACTGCAACCGCTTCGCTCTGGGTCGCTCAAGCCGACCCACTCCTAAAGAGCCCTCTGCTACTGGGTGATGAACTTCGGTAGCGCTTTGGAATGCCTGCGGACACCGAAGTCCGTACCAGGCGGGATCTCCCCAAGCAGCTCGGTGAAACCCGACAGTTGATCGCGGTCGAGGGATATGTGCAGTGCATTACCGAGCACCACTTGGGCCTCTGCCCCACCCGCGATCCGGTCCAGCAGGACCGGGAGCAACGGCAACATCACCGTCTCGACTGGTCCCCAAGGACCGGGAGCGATGCTGTACAGCCGGGCATCCAGAACAGGCCCGTCGACGATGGACTCGCCGTCCACGAAGATCTCCACCGTGGGACGGACGGACAGCGCAGGGCCCAGCCCGCCGCCGACCGCCTGAAATACGAGCGCTAGGCCCGCAATTTCATCGGTGCCGACCGCCTGAAGGGCGAACAGAGCGCCCACGGAAACGCGGTTGTGAGCCACCGGACCCGCAGCGGCCAGAATTCTTACCGCGACGGGGACTAGAAGCACCGACTGAAGCCGGCTGGACTGGTTCGTAACCTTTCGAATCCGTGAAGAAATCGAGGCTTGAAGCGGCGGGACCGCAGTCTCGACTACGGCAGGGTTGAGCGGGATGTGCGCACTGGCGCACCCACTGAGCACGACACAAACAGACAGAATCCCTATTGCTTTGGTTGACATGGCGACCTCCAGACCGACCGCAGAGCCCCAGAAGTGGATCTATTCTCAAGTATCGGCCGAGGGTGCCCAGAGGCGTAGTCGCCATATCTGGGGGGTCGGATCGTGGGCGTACGCGCCATCTCACCGACGCGCCTAGGGCTCGACCGTTACGTCACGATGATCGCAGGTAACCTGGCCGCCATGTACCGAGCCGCCCAAGACTCGGCCGCTACACCTTTAGGTCGAAGCTGGCCCGCGACTGCCGCTCGGAACGCGTGGGCAGTCACCGGCTTGGGGATCACCGGTTGACCGCTGATCTCGTAGCCTTCGCTCCCGATTTCGTCCGAACTCACGAGGCCCGTCAGGAATATTGCGGGAAGCTCGGAGAATTCCCTCTCTCCGCGAAGCTCAGCCAAGACTTCACCCCCATCCAACGTCGGCATTATGATGTCGAGTACGATGAGGTCTGGATGGAATTCCTGAGCGGCAGTGACCGCCGTCGTGGGATCGTTGACTGCCCTCACTTCATACGAGCCGGTGATCTCAAGGATGCGGACGAGGACCTGCGTGACTGCACGGTCGTCGTCGACTATTAGGATGCGCTTCTGATTCAACGCGCCCTCATAGCGTAGGCCACTCTTGGGACGATGCGGAACTCGCACCCGAATAGAATCAATGTTTGCCACCAATTCACATACCAGGATTTGGGCGAACCGTGAACGTTACCAGACTTAGAGCAGACACCCCAGGGTGCGCGAACCGAGTGCACCTCAACAGCGCAGGGGCATCCTTGATGCCAGGCCCGGTCGTGGGCGCGATCAGAGCGCATCTCGACCTTGAGGTTAGTATCGGTGGGTACGAGGCCGAATCTGAAGCCTCGACAGAAATCGCCGCCGCTTACGAAGACGTCGCGCAGTTGCTTGGCACGTCCGCGTCGAACATCGCATTCAGTGAACACGCCACGGCGGCGTTCGTCTCGGCACTGTCCGCGGTGCGCTTCAGGGCGGACGACGTAGTCCTCACAACGCGCACCGACTACGTATCCAACCAGATTCAGTACCTGTCCCTCGCTGAGCGCTTCGGCGTGGAGGTCGTACGCGCGCCGGACAGCCCCGAAGGAGGCGTCGACCTCGGCGCGATGAAGGAATTGATTCATCGCCGTCGGCCCCGCCTCGTCGCGGTGACCCACATCCCCACGAACTCCGGCCTCGTTCAGGACGTGGCGGCAATCGGAGCGATCTGCCGGGCCAAGGAGATCCTCTATCTGGTCGATGGATGCCAATCCGTCGGTCAGATGCCGGTGAACGTCGAGGCGATAGGCTGCGACTTCTTCTCCGCTACGGCCCGTAAATTTCTTCGTGGCCCTCGCGGCGCTGGCTTCCTCTACGTATCCGATCGCGCCCTTGAAGCAGGCCTGGAACCGCTGTTCCCCGACCTCAGGGGGGCGGACTGGGTCGCTCCGGACCTCTACCAACCCGCACCCGACGCGAAGAGATTCGAGACCTGGGAGTTCTTTTGGGGGCTCGTGCGAGCGACCGGTGTAGCGGCCAGATACGCGACCGATTTGGGCTTGGATGCCATCCGCGATCGCTCCTGGGGCCTGGCCGATCGACTTCGCAGCCTGTTGGCGGGCACGGAGGGTGTCCGTACCCTCGACCGCGGGGCGGAGCTCTGCGCCATTGTCACCGCATCCGTGGAGGGCTGGCGGCCCCAAGACCTCGTTCGCGAACTCCGTGCGCGCGGCATCAACACAACTGGCCAAGGGAGTGTGGACGCAGTCATCGATTACGACGCGAAGGGCGTGGCTGGCTCGCTCCGCATCTCACCACACTACTTCAATACTGATGAAGAACTCGCCACGCTGGTTGCAGCACTCGAGGAACTTCTAGGCGAGCGATGAGCCATACCCGCCGCCGCTTCCGTCTCACCGGGAATCAACCAGCGATGTCTCAGTGGGTTTCGCACGGAACCTCGACCTTTCGAGCTTCACCGCAGAAGCGTACCTCTTACCTACGACGTTCCGATACGCCCGCAAGGAGGGTTCATGGCGACCCGCGTACTAGTCGACGACGACGAAGCAGCGATCAGGACATCGTTACGACGGATCTTGGAGCGAAGCAGTTTCGAGGTGACGGAGGCGCCGGACGGACAAACTGCGCTCCGGCACTTCGCAGGCAATCCCACGGACTGTGTGATCAGCGACATCTACATGCCTGGGATGGACGGAATCGAGTTCCTCATCCGTGTACAGGAAGCTTTCCCGGACGTGCGCGTTATCGCGATGTCGGGGGGCGGATATCAGCCCAAGGAAAATGTCCTGGGCGCTGCCTCTATGCTCGGCGCGGTCACGGTGCTGGAGAAGCCGCTCGAGGTCGCTGAGGTTCTTGCAGCCGTACATCTGGCACTGGAGTCGGATGGACCAGGTTAGACATTCGTCGCCGGTGTGAAGAAAAAGCACAGGCGTCGCGTAGAACCAGTTATGCCAAAGGAGCCGCATTGCAACCTGAGCTGGAACGGGAACTGATACGCAAGCTAAAAACCGGTGACACTCGGTTCTATGAGCCCCTCGTCCGAGCCTACGAGCCGTCGGGTCTGCGACTCGCCGTGACGATGATGGGCAATACGGAAGACGCACAGGATGCGCTGCAAGAGGCGTTCGTGAAGACGTTCAGGTCACTGAACCGTTTCGATGTGCGACGGCCGTTCGGTCCATGGTTCTTCCAAATCTTACGGAACCAGTGCCGGGATATGCTTCGCAGTCGGAAGGCACGGTTCAAAGTGGAAACGCTGGACGAGCGACTGGAGGCCCGCCCCGCAAGCAGTGAAAAGGGGCCAAAGCGAGCTCGTCAGCGGGGCACCGCGGCCGAGACACTCTGGACCGGGCTCGAGCGGATCGGTGAGGAACACCGAGAGATCCTCGTTCTTAAGGAACTCGAAGGGTTCAGGTATTCTGAGATCGCCCAGATCTTGGACATACCGGAAGGCACTGTCGCAAGCCGCCTCTATCACGCGCGAAACGCGCTCAGGGATGCGCTTGTTGGCCAAGGCGTGGAGTACCCATAGACATCATGACCGACCGAGTCTCCAAGGAGGATCTGATGCGCTACATGGACGGCGAAATGCCGCCCGAGCAGCGTGTCCGCCTCGACGCCGAGATCGAGCGCTCGACGGAGCTTCAGCGAGAGCTGGCGATTTTTCGTGCGATGCGGACCGACTTCCAGGGACTGAGCTTCGACCCCGGGGCCAACCACAGGTCCGTCTGGGACCGCGTAAACGCCAGTGTGACCAGACCCATCGGCTGGATTCTGGTCATTGTCGGGGTCACCGTTTGGACGGCCTACGGCGCGTACGTATTCACGAACTCGCCTGCAAATGCCTGGGAGAAGCTCGCCACAGGCGCGATCGTCATCGGCATTCTCACACTCTTGTCTACCGTCATCTGGGAGCGCTACCAGGAGTGGGGCGCGGACCCGTATAAGGACGTCCATCGATGATCATCGTCACCACGCACGATGTGCAGGGAAGGCAAGTCATACAAACATTGGGCATGGTCCGCGGCAGCTCCATCCGTTCGCGGCACATCGGCAAGGACATCATGGCGTTGCTGCGAAACATCGCCGGCGGCGAAGTCCGCGAGTACACGAAGATGCTCGCGGAAGCTCGTGAGCAAGCGATCGATCGCATGGTCGAGGAGGCCAAAGCTCTCGAGGCCGACGCGGTCGTGAGTGCGCGCTTCCAAACCTCGATGGTCATGGCCGGCGCAGCGGAGATGCTCTGCTATGGGACCGCAGTGACGCTCGAGCCTGGCAGCTAGCCTCCCTACTTCACGGCACAAGCCAAGGCTCTTCCGGCGAAAGCGCCAAAGTCTTGCAGCGATCGTTCTTGCTGATCCTCCGAGTGGCTAGCACTTTCGCGGAGCGTTTCCTAGCCGCCTGTGAATGAAGTCGAGCGGGCCGCGCTACAGCATGAATCAATCTTGGCGTCACTAGCCATCTTCCAACCCGACGCCCGGGCCGCGGCACGTCTGATCACCGCCCTCGGGGGAACGCACGAAGTCGTCGTGCGTTCTTCGTGGCGTGCACTGAGCGAAGCCCTCGTCGAAGAATCGATCGATGGATGTGTCGTTGACGCGGACGACCCCAGCCGGCCCGAGGCACGCGCCGAAATCGAAGCCATTCACCAGAATCACCCCTGCCTCGCGATCATCGCCGACGCCGACGTAGCCGGAGAACTCGAGTACTACGACCTTGGCGAACTCGGCGTCGACGGCGTCCTGCTCGCCGGCCGGCTCGAAGCGGATCAGATCAGATCAGAACTCTGGTAGACCAGGCTATGGCGGCGAACAGCGCCACTCGCGTCGCGCACGAACTGGAAGAACGGTTCGGCACAGTGGGTTCTCGAGCAGTCGCATGGGCCATCGAACATGCCCGGTCCAACCCCTCCGTCGTGCGATTCGCAGCGGCCATGGGCCGCTCGCCGCGCACGTTGGTCTCCGCCCTGCACCGCGACGGCCTGCCCTCGCCAAAGACGCTCTTGCTCTGGGGCCGACTCCTTCGGGCCGGAACGTACTTGGGTCGCGACCGCTGCACCGTCGAAGAAACAGCGTTCCTACTCGGATACTCGACGGCGAGTTCTCTCGCCTAGGCCATGAAGAAGAACA
>Ga0114999_10004520_pt1 | contig 16776 bp, 16 predicted proteins | sample ArcticOcean_MG_C_3_FD_89820 | JGI IMG/M metagenome (GOLD analysis project Ga0114999, IMG submission 89820) | Marine microbial communities from western Arctic Ocean - ArcticOcean_MG_CB8_126 | ecosystem: Environmental > Aquatic > Marine > Oceanic | place: Arctic Ocean: Canada Basin | collected...
CGAATTCGTTTCCATCCGCCGATCGGGTCATCCTAAGGGTTTATCCTCAAAGGGTTCAGACAGCGGGATGGAATTCATCCAGATTATCATGAATTTGTGATGGAATTGACACCGATTTACACGAAAATCGGCGCTGAACACTTGTGGTCACAGCGCAGCTAAGCCAAAAAGGGCCACGGAATCAAAAAGGGCCGAATGAGTTGCTACGGATTGCGCTAGCCTCTCGCTGGTATAAGCTTTGGCAAAGATGATCGTCCCCGCGCAGGAGAGTTCATGGCAGTCGAAATGATGCAGTTACGTGTCCGCCAGATCACGAATGAGGCGGAAGGTATCAACACATTCGAATTCGTTGATCCCGATGGGAAGGACCTGCCGGAATTTGCGGCGGGCTCGCACATTGATGTGCAGATCCCGGGAGGATTTCTTCGCCAATATTCCCTTTGCAACGACCCGCGGGAACGGCACCGATATGTCGTCGGCGTCCTGAACGACCCGAAGAGTACGGGCGGATCGCGGAGCATGCACGAAAATGTCCGCGCCGGCGATCTCATCACTGTGTCTCAGCCTCGGAACAACTTCCCGATAATCGAAGAGGCCAAGCATCACCTGCTCGTTGCCGGCGGCATTGGCGTCACGCCGATGATGGCGATGATCGAGCAGTTGAAGACCATGAACGCCGACTTCACGATGCACTACTGCACCAAATCCGACGAACAAACAGCGTTCCGCGGGCGCCTGGTTGACCTCGCGGCGGAAGGCAGAGTCATCAATCACTATGATGGCGGCGACCCATCCAAGGGATTGGATATTGCCGGCCTGCTCAAGGATCACCAGGACGGGACACATCTGTACTACTGCGGGCCGGGCGGCTTCATGCTGGCCACCAAGGACGGGTCGGCGCACTGGCCGCCTGAGACCGTCCATTTTGAGTATTTCGCGCCGGTCGCAGTTGAGAAACCGGCCGCCGGTGCCGCCGCTGATTTTACTGACGAAGAATTCCAAGTCACCGTTTCGAGCACCGGCGCGACGTACAGCATTCCCGCCGACAAATCTATCGTCGACGTCCTCCGGGAACACGGAATCGATGTCGACACATCATGCGAGGCGGGCACCTGCGGAACCTGCAAGACCCACTATCTGGAAGGCGAGCCTGATCACAATGACTTTGTGCTGACGGACGCTGAACAGAAGGAATGGGTAATGATTTGCTGCGCCCGCTCGAAGTCCCAAAACATCATTCTCGATTTGTAGTCCCGACGGTTCGGCAGATCCTGCTACCGGCGCCTCATCGTCACGAACCTTAAGGGGCCATGGGCGTGGGCACCACCGAAGAGGCTGGCAACGGTCGCGATGCCTTTGAAGTACAACAGGTGAGATCGATCGATATTGCGCTGGTCGATTGGGTCATGGAGCACATGGACGGGCTCGAATTGACGCGGAAGATTCGGCGAGACCCTGGTAGCGCTGATCGGGAACTGCCCATCATCATGATCACGGCTCATACGGACGAAGAGCGGGTCTTCGCGGCACGCGATGCCGGCGTCACCGAGATTCTCACAAAACCGATCACCGCCGAACGTCTGTATAGCCGGATGTACTCCGTCGTCATGCACCCCCGACCCTTCGTTGACGGCGAAAGCTACGCCGGCCCCGACCGGCGACGCAGCGGCCGGTCCAGCTATGACGGTCCCGAGCGTCGGCAGGGCGAGCAAGGATAACGGAGCAAACAGGACGAAGGCGAAGCCCAACAAACTCAGGGACAAGATTGGATCGATTCCTGCCAAGCTCGATCCTTCCGTCGTCCAGCGCGTCGAAATTGAAGTTGCCGCATTCAATGCCGAAGTGAAAAGCGAACTCGGAGACAGGATCGCGGAAATCCAGGAGCTCTCGGTCGACGGTCACGGACTGATGGATGATTCGGAGCGGCGAAAGACCTTTTACGGTTTTGTTCACAGACTATGGGGGGATGCGCCCTCACAGGGCCACCCGTTGCTGGGACGTGCAGCGGAATCACTTTGTCTCCTGTTGGGCAACGATGACGAACACGACTCCAAACAGGTCGCGATCCTCGAGCATCACGTGGCGGCCATCGCCTCTATCTGGGGGAATCGGCATCAAGGCGATCGCCTGGCGAAATTTCTTGTCCGGTCGCTGGAGGAATCCACACTCAAATACAAACCGTAGTCCCACACTTGATTGTATTGTGAGTCCCACGAATCACTGCTCAAGTTCAGCGCGGAGGTGAGAGATGGTTTCGTTCACGGAAGTTATCGCCAAGGCGGAACAGCGGCTGGGCAAGTCAAATTTGAACGAGCGCCTGCCCAAGGTGAAGTCGGCGAAAGAGCTGATGGCAATGCCGGACGACCGCTATCTGTCGTTGATGTGCCTCCGCATCTTCCGGGCCGGCCTCAAGCACAGCATGGTCGACACCAAATGGCCCACCTTCGAAGACGTCTTTTTGGGTTTTGTGCCGCGTCGCGTCCGCATGATGAGCGACGAGGGCCTCGAAGCCTGTCTCGGGAACAAACAACTCATTCGTCACTGGGGAAAGCTAAAATCGGTACGCGAGAACGCCATTGCCATGGTCGATCTGATCGACTCAGGCCCTGGCGGGATGGGCAGCTATCTGGCGAATTGGCCGGGCGATCAGATCGTGGAATTGTGGTTCGAACTGGCCAAACGGTTCAACCAGATGGGCGGAAATTCTGGCCCCTATTTCCTGCGTATGACCGGCAAGGACACCTTCATGCTGACGCCGCATGTCATCAAGGCCCTGGCGGAGTGGGGCGTCTACTCCGGCAGCGGCAAAGGTAAGGGTGAGCAGCGCAAGGTTCAAATCGTGCTCAACGACTGGGCCGCCGAAAGCGCCCTTCCCCTCGCCCACATCAGCATGATCCTCGCCCAAACCGTCGACTGACGCGAAACGCGTTCATAAATGATTCCCTCCCCCGAGATCGGGGGAGGCCAGGTGGGGGTGAAATCCCGGGCGTCAGGAACGATCAGTTAGAAGAACAACTCCACGCACGTCGCGCAGGATTACTCCGCCGCCTGGGCGTTTGCGGCACCCGGCTCCAGCAAACCTATGACATCATCCGTCGTCCGCACGTCTCCGACGACCTGAATGATGGATTTCAGCGTCGCATTGTGCTCTTCGTCCGTTCGGGTGGCGTTGGCGTCCGCGACGAACACGACTTTGTAATTCATCATCATGGCGTCCCGCGCCGTCGATTCGCAGCAGACGTTCGTCAGGGTCCCAGTGACGATAACCGTGTCCACGTTCGCCCGTTTCAGATGCGCATCGAAATCGCAGCCATGCGGCAGCATGGCGCTGTAGCGCGTCTTGTGCAGCGCAACGTCTTCAGGCTGAACGTCCAAATCGGGATGAATGGAATATCCAGGTGAGCCCGGCGCTGATTCGGCAATCATGCGCTCGGCGTACTCACCTGAGGCCAGTGTCCCGTACCAAGACGTCCACTCGGGCACAAAGCTGTGCTGCGTCCAATAAACCTTTCCGCCGCCCTGCCGCAGCGCAGCTGCAAGGCGATTGATGTTGCCCACGATGTTGCGCGAATAGGGCACTTCGAGGAATCCGCCCGGCTCGAGAAAATATGCTTGCATGTCGATGACCACGAGCGCGGTTCGCGCCGGATCAAGCGAATCGAACACCTCGACCCGTCCGCGACGAGCCCGGGGTTTCGCCAGGATCTCTTCGGGAATATCAATCTTGTGCATGGCAGGTTCCATCGTAGGAAAGGTGAGGCATGGTGCGCTCATACGGGACGCTCATCAAGTGGCAGGTGGCCACTCAATGAAGACGGAGCATGTAGAATAGGTTTGCCGAAACGGAGCATGCAGATGGCGGAACAACGCGCGGCCCAACAAAAGTGAGAAGACGCGAAAGCCAACTATCTCGCAGGTCGCTTCAGCGAGGCGAGCCATGCTTCGACGATCTGTTTGGCATCGCTCGATGACTTGTGTGGCAGTTCGGCAGTGATGCAGTGGCCGACCCATGATTTGTAGTTAGATTTGGCGCTGCAACGGGCACCTTCACCCGGACCGGCGTTAACCGCGATCAGAAGGTCGGCGATGAGTTGATTGGTGAGGCCGTCGAATGGGTCTGGCGGTGACCATCGTCTCAATCCGCCAATCGAGTCGCCCGGTGCAAGATCGCCGTTGCCCAGCTCTACGCTGATCCGCTCACACCATGTCGCCTTCTCTTGTGGCGGGTGGAAGTTCGCCTTGGCACTGTCGATACGGACGAACCAATTACGCCGCTTCTCCTCGATGCCGAAGGCTTCGGCTTCCTTCGTGGTCATCGGCATCACGGTACGGGCAGAGCGAACAGCCGCGATCAGTGATGATGCACCGCGTGCGGTCTCAGCATTACCGGCGGCAGCGCCACCGGTGCCTTGCTGCGACTTCCTTGTGTGATGCACCAACTCAATCGCACATCCCGTCTGCGATGCGATCTCGGTGAAGATCGCCATCACACCGTCGACTTCTTTATTGCTGTTCTCATCGACGTAGTGGCTGCGGACGAACGGGTCGACGGAGACATAGCCAAATCCATGGCGCTCGATTTGTTCGAGCAATGCCTTGGCGTCGACGGTCGGGATCACATTTCCATTGCGGTCGCTGTCGGCGATGATGATCCGTTGATCGTGGCCCGAATCGACGGCCACCATCTCGCGCACTTCATCCCATTCGGCTGCGAATGATTTTGTCGTCGCGTAGAGCCGTCGCAGCAGCTCATCGCTGCTGTCCTCAAGATTGATGGCCCACGACTTGGTCTTCTCGACCGGCGTGTCCCATAGCAGTTGCTCTCCGACTGCCAAGGCAACGTGATCGGCGAATACGAGCGTGGACTTGCCGACACCACCGGGCGAGATCGTCGACGATACGAAACCACGCGCTAGGTGCTGGCCGAGTAACCATCGACGGCGAGGGATTTGATGTTCGGCAATCGCAGCAGCAGTCGCGATGTTTGTTAAAGAGCGAGTCGGGTGACGTGGCTATCAGCACTCGGTGGTGTCGCGAAACTCGCCACTGCTGTCTTCAAGTTTTGTTTCCATGGCCGCCTCATCCGAGCCGGTGTCGATCAGGCAACCTCCAAAGCCCAGTCACAAGTTCTTGAGCATGTATCACGCGCTCAGAAGGTGGAGCGGATGGTGGATGGTAATTCTCGCTTCGCTCGGCGGCTGCGCGCTCGGTTCAAGCGTGCCGACGAGTGAGTATTGCTTGATCGCCAATCCGATCACGTTCTCGGAGAGCGACACGGCGGGAACCCGGCTTCAAATTCACCGGCACAATGCGAAGTGGGTTTGCGTCTGCGAGGACGAGTGTGAATGACGTTGCCTTATGACCAATTACCAACAAGAAAAAATAAAATAGCCCCAAGCAACCCGCCGATGGCGGAGATCGTAATACGCCATTCCGACTCAGGGGCAATCCAGTAAATATAAATCCCAGCACCGAGGAAGCCGAATAGGCTCCATATTTCAGTGTGGGCAGCTAACAACGCTTCCATGCTCGCTTCCCCATTTCCAATTATTAGGTGATGACATCGTAGGTGCGAATGACGCCGCTTGAGAAGATGCTAGTGGAACACGAGGGATTATGTCTCGACCTCTATCGAGACACCGCCTCCCCTCCTCGCTGGACGATTGGTGTCGGCCGTAATCTGTCCGATGTCGGTCTACGGGACGAGACCGAAGCCCTATTCCTCCTCGGCCGTGATCTCGACGCCATACGTGCCTAGCTGGATCACGCGTGGCCGCACTGGCGTCAACTCGACGAGGTGCGGGCGGATGTCGTCCTATCCATGGCGTTTAATCTTGGCGTCGCCGGGTTCATGCGATTTGTGAAGACGCGAGCGCTGATCGGGGAGCGATCTTGGGATCGCGCATCTTTGGAGATGTTGAGGTCTCGATGGGCCGAACAGGTGGGCAAACGTGCTATCGAACTTTCCACGATTTTGTCGACGGGAAAGCACCCGAGGGCTATGGCCTAAACGTTTGGCTGGTCTATGGCTGGTCTGGAGATTTTTGCCAAAATCTCCTTTTCCAGAATTCTTGTAACACAATGTTTTTAAAGGAAAAATTGGGGCGAGTGAGGGGAATTGAACCCCCGACCCCCAGATCCACAATCTGGTGCTCTAACCGACTGAGCTACACCCGCCATATAGGTAGACGCCCTCTTTAGCGCCGCGCGCGCTACGGCGTCAAGCAAACGCCTTAACCGAAATAGGTCTTGAGCTTATCGATCGCTTCTTCCAGCACCGGCCACTGCTTACTAAAGCAGAACCGAGCCAGGTTGTTCACGGCGCCACTCGGATAGAAGGCGCTGACGGGCACCGCGGCAACGCCGGCCTCGACCGTGATCTGGCGGCAGAACTCCTCGTCCGTTCCGTTGAAGCCCAGCGGCCGGAAGTCGGCATTGATGAAATAAGTGCCATGGCAGTCGACGGTCTTAAAACCGATGTCATCCAGACCATTGGAGATGAAATCACGGCGCTCCTGAAGCCCGCCAGCCAATTCATCGAAGTACGAATCATCCTTGTTGAGACCGAAGGCGGCCGCCCGCTGCAGGTTGGGCGGCGTAGTGAAGGTCAGAAATTGGTGCGCTTTAGCGATGGCTTTCAGCACGTCCTCTGCGGCAGTCAGGTATCCCACCTTCCAGCCGGTCAGAGAAAAAGTCTTGCCGGCCGAGCCGATCTTGATCGCGCGCTCGCGCATGCCCGGAAAGGTGATCAGGGGCAGGTGCTCGCGGTCGTCATAGAGGATGTGCTCGTAAGCCTCGTCGCAGACCGCGTAACAGTCGTGTTTCACACACAATTCGGCGATGAACGACAGCTCATCCCTGTCGAACACCTTGCCCGATGGGTTCATCGGATCGTTGAGCAGAATCAGCTTGGTCTTGTCCGAAAACGCCGCAGCAAGCTCCTCACGCGGCAATTTCCAATGGGGCGGCTTGACCTGTACGAGACGCAGCGTCGCCCCGGCGCGCATGGCCATCGGCACGTAACAATCGTAAAGCGGCTCGATCATCACCACTTCGTCGCCCGGGCTGACCAGTCCGAGGAAACAGGCTGCCAGGGCCTCCGTCGCACCCGACGTCACCATGGTCTCCGTCTGCCAGTCGATGTCGAGGCCGTAAAAGCGCTTCCCGTGTGCGGCCAGGGCCTGGCGCAACTCGGGCACTCCCATCATCGGCGGATACTGGTTCGGGCGGTCTTCCAGAGCTTCGGCTGCCTTGGCCCGCACGTCCTCCGGCCCGTTATCGTCTGGAAACCCTTGGCCCAAATTGACAGCCTTGTGCTCGATGGCGAGACGCGACATCACCTCGAACACGGTCGTGCCGAAACCGGAGAACACGTCGTTGGTCGGTTTCACACCCCACTCCTTTGGTCGTTTCCACGGGACCGACCCCGCGGCTGCGGTGTCGTTTAGGCGAAACCGAATGGTCCCGCAAGGGTTTGGACGCCCCGGTCCCCAATAGGAACTGTGTCCGATTGCCCGCCTCAATTCTGGGTGGCATATTGCCCCACCATGAAAGCATCACTCTCACTTGCCGACCGGATGACCGATCTCGGGACCGAGACGGCCTTCGAAGTCCTGGCGCGGGCCGAGCAACTTGCCCGCGAGGGCCGCGACATCATCAATCTCGGCATCGGCCAACCCGATTTCAAAACGCCGCAGAACATCGTCGCGGCAGGCAGTCAGGCTCTCGTCGACGGCCACCACGGCTACACGCCGGCGATCGGCATCCCGGCACTTCGCGAGGCGGTGGCGGACGATATCGCGGCGCGGCGCGGCGTCACGGTCGATCCGAACCACATCCTGATCGTCCCGGGCGGTAAGCCAACGATGTTCTTCTCCTGCCTGATGTTCGGCGAGGCCGGTGCCGAGATCATGTACCCCAATCCGGGATTTCCAATCTACGAGTCGGCGATCCGCTTCTCGGGAGCCACTCCCGTGCCCATTCCCCTGCTCGAGGACACGGGTTTCTCCTTTGACCCCGACGACCTGCTCAGCCGCATCACGCCGAACACGCGTCTGATCATCCTCAACAGCCCGGCCAACCCCACTGGCGGCATCATCTCCACCGATGCCCTTGATACCTTGGTCAAAGGTCTCGCCGCGCATCCGCACGTCTGCATTCTGTCCGACGAGATTTACTCGCGCATGGTCTACGACAACCAGCCGCACGTGAGCCTGCTGGGTTACGAGGAGATCCGCGACCGGCTGATCCTGCTCGACGGCTGGTCGAAGACCTACGCCATGACCGGCTGGCGTCTGGGCTACTCGCTGTGGCCGGCACAGCTCATCGATCTCGCGGTCAAGCTCTGCGTCAACGATCATTCCTGCGTCAATGCGGCCACTCAATATGCCGGCATCGAAGCACTGCGCGGGCCTCAGGACGCCGTCGACGACATGATGGTGGCCTTCGATGAACGCCGCCGCGTCATTGTCGACGAACTCAACGACATTCCCGGCGTCAACTGTGTCATGCCGGGCGGCGCCTTCTACGTCTTCGCCAACATCACCGGCACCGGCCAAAACGCAAAAGACCTGCAATCGCGGCTGCTCGAGGACGCGGGCGTCGCTGCGGTCGCCGGCACCAGCTTCGGCGAGTACGGCGAAGGCTTCATCCGCTTCTCCTACGCCAACTCGACCGAAAACATCCAAGAAGCCATGCGCCGCTTCCGCGACCTGCTGGCCACAAGCTGAATGATTGGGGTCGGACCTGGGGTCCGACCCCAATCACCTTAATTGTAGCGCTCTATTCAATTTTTAAGAGAATATTTAAACATTATTTCTAATTTTACGTGCAGTTCTGATTCCACACCCACGACTGCGTACGAACTGTGCGAATCCAATCCAGAGTCCCAAATCCCGACGAAAATCGCATGACCCCTCCGACATGGTACGAAGTGTGCGAATTGGGCTTCCTCCGACATCCCTGAACCTCTCTTGATCCGGGGCTTTACGGAAATTTCGAAAGCCTATTTCCGCAATCGGACTTGAGGCGCTAAAGTCGCCCGTTCTTGCCCATACGGACGATTGTGAGGTGGTGCGACGATGTCTCCTGATGAAGTGACGGCCGAGTTGCGGCGCACGCTTGTCGCGAGGTTGGGCGCGGAACGTGTCGAGGAACTCGCGTCAGAAATCGAGACCACCGCCAAGCAACTGGCAATGGTGCTAAACGAGCCCGTCGAACTCGACGACGAAGATCCCGACTTCATGCGCCCGCTCGTCTAAGGCCACATGACGGAGCTCCACGAACTCACCGCGAACCAGGCGCTCGACCGGATGCGGTCGGGTGGGCTCTCCCCCGTCACCTATATCGACGCCCTGCTCTCCCGCATCGAGGCGCGTGAGCCGACCATCCAGACCTGGGTCTGCATGGATCGCGATGGCGCCCGGGATGCGGCCAGGGCCGCCGAACGGGCATACGCCGACGGATCGGCCGGGCCGTTGTGCGGCATTCCCGTGGGGATCAAGGACCTGATCCTTACCGAACGTCTGCCGACCAGCGGCAATTTCGCGCCGCTCAAGGATTTCAATCCCGGCTACGACGCCACCTGCATCGCCCGGCTGCGCGAGGCCGGCGCCATCATCCTGGGCAAGGTCGAAACCACCCAGTTCGCTGGTCGTGACCCGACACGGACCCATAATCCGTGGAATCTCGAGCGCACGGCGAGCGGCTCTTCGAGCGGCTCCGCCGTCGCCGTCGCCGACCGCATGGCGCCGATCACCCTCGGCACTCAGACCGGGGGTTCGGTGATCCGGCCAGCCGGCTACATGGGTGTCGTGGGCTTCACGCCGACCTTCGGCCGCATCAGCCGCTACGGCCTGCTACCGCGCTCCTACTCCTTCGACATGATCGGCGTCATGGGGCGGAGCGTCGCCGATGCCGCCCTGTTCGCGGCTGCCATGACGGGACCCGACCCACGCGACCGCGCGACGCTCAGGCGAACCCCCTTCAAGCTGCCGCAAGTGGCGGTCTCACGTCCACCACGGCTGTTGCTGTTCGAGGATTTCTTCGACGTCTCAAGCGACGATGTGACCCGGCACGTCACGGAGACCGTCGATCGCCTGACCGCGGCAGGCGCCAAGGTCCGCCGAGCGCGCTTGCCCGTCCCGCTCGACCTCCTGATCTCGATGCATACCGTGATTTTGATCACTGAGGCGTCTTCGAGCCAGGCCAGCCAGTTGGCAAAGCACCGCGAGGCCTATGCCCCCGGGCTGCTCTCCCAGCTCGATATCGGCTCGGCCATCCCGGCGACGGCCTATCTGCATACACAGCGCCTGCGCCATCGCATCCGGCTTCAATTCGAGGACCTGCTCAAGGGCATCGACGGCTTCATCCTGCCCTCGACATCGGAAGTCGCACCCGACCGCAGCACCATCGGCCCGCGCCTCTGCCAGACCCCGTGGACCATTTTGGGCTGGCCCGTCTTCACGATCCCGGCCGGCCTCGGCGACGAAGGTCTGCCCATCGGCCTGCAGCTGGTCGGCGCACCTTTCAAGGAAACCAAACTCATCGGGATCGCCGACTGGATCGAGAGGCAACTCGACCCCATGCCCAGCCCCAACGCGTTCTGAATTGCCAAAGGAGAACGCGATCGTGGCTTCGAATACATTCTCCGTGGGCGTCGACGTGGGCGGCACGTTCACCGATGTCGTGCTGTTCGACCACGCGGAACGGCGCGCCATCGTGGCCAAGGTCCCGTCCGATCCGAACAACCAGTCGATCGCCTTCATGAATGCGCTCGCCAAGGTCGGGACCAGATTGTCCGACGTTCAGCGGGTCCTGCACGGCACCACGGTCGCGACGAACGCGATCCTCGAAGGCAAGGTCAGCCGTGTTGCCCTGCTCACCACTGAGGGCTTCCGCGACATCATTGAGATCGGCCGTGGTGAGCGCACCAAACTCTATGACCTGAAGCTCGTGAAACTGCCGCCCCTGATTCCTCGCCCTGCCCGCTTCGAGGTCGCCGAGCGGACCCAGGCGGACGGCACGATCAGCCGGGCCATAGATGCCGACGGCGTGCGTGCGGCGATCGCCGGCTGCGACCCAACGTCGTTCGACGCCTGGGCCGTGTGTTTCCTCCACGCCTATGCCAACCCCGCCAACGAACAGGCGGCAAAGGAGATTCTCGCGGAACTGGTCGGCGACACACCGATTTCGACGTCATCGTCGGTCACACCGGAATACCGCGAATACGAACGCTTCAGCACCACGGTGCTGAACGCCGCCGTGGCACCGGTCATGAACCGTTATCTCGGCGCGGTCGAAGAGCGCCTGGCGGACGGAGGCTATAAGCACCCCCTGCTGGTCATGCATTCGAGCGGCGGCGTCATGACCGCCCGGGGCGCCCGCCAATTGCCAGCCGCGACCATCCTGTCCGGGCCCGCCGGGGGTGTGGCCGGGGCGCAGGCCATCGCCCGTGACGCGGGCATCGGTAACATCATCACCTGTGACATGGGCGGCACCAGCACCGACGTAGCGCTGATCAAGGACGGCGAAATCCGCCACACGACCGAAGGGCGTATTGCCGGTTATCCCACGCGCATCCCCCAAGTGGACATCGTCACCGTCGGCGCCGGCGGCGGCAGCATCGCCAGCGTCACCGGCGAGACGCTGCGCGTCGGACCGGAAAGCTCCGGAGCCAGGCCAGGCCCCGCCTGTTATGGCCACGGCGGCGAGGAGCCCACCGTCACCGACGCGAATTTGCTCCTCAACCGGCTCAACGGCGACGACCAGCTCTCGGGCGAAATCTCTCTGCATCCGGATCTCGCCAAGTCCGCCGTCGATCGCCTCAAGGAAACCTTCCCCGACCTCGATACCATCGAGCTTGCCGAAGGAATCGTCCATCTGGCAACGGTGAAGATGGCGAGCACGATCCGCGAGGTGTCGGTCTACCGCGGCCACGACCCGCGAGACTTCGTGCTCCTCGCCTACGGCGGTGCCGGTCCGATGTTCGCCTCCGAACTCGCCAGCGAACTGGGCATGGCCTCGGTCTTGATCCCGCCTCACCCCGGCAATCTGTCGGCGCTAGGCCTGTTGGTCTCGCCCTTGAAGCGCGACTTCGTCCGCACTCTGGTACGGCGACTGGACCAGATGGCACCCGATGAGCTGACGACCGTCTACCGCGCGCTGCAGTCCGATTGCGAACGCGAGTTCGAGGCCGACCATCTGCCCACAGGGGAACTCGAATTCGAGCGCTCCGTCGATGTGCGCTACGTCGGACAATCCTCGACCCTCAACCTCAAGAGCGCGACCGATACGCCGGACCCCGCCGCGCTCGCCACTGAGTTTCACGCCGCCCACGAAGTGGCCTTCAGTCACGCGGCGGCCGACGAGCCGGTCGAGCTGGTCAATGTGCGCGTCTCGGCGATCCTGCCGGTCGATCCACTGGATATCAGCGCCGAGGCGCCGACCTCGGGGACCGCCAAGCCTACGGGGATGCGCCCGGTAACCTTTCGGGGCCGGTCGGTCGGCTCTCCGGTCTACGCACGGGATGAGCTGGCGGTCGGGACCGAGCTCAACGGACCGCTCATCATCGAGGAGACCGGTTCGACGTCGATCGTGTGGCCCACCGATAAGCTGCGGGTCGACGAATGGGGCAACCTTTGCATCGAGGTCGGGGAGAAATGATCGAACTCGATCCCATCACGGTCGAAGTCATTACCGAGCGGCTCATCGCCATCGTCCGTGAGATGCGCGCGACGATGATCCGCACCGCCTACTCGGTGACCATCTTCGAGATGAAGGATTTCTCGTGCGCCCTGTTCGATGCCACGGGTCGCCTGGTCGCTCAATCGCGAGAAGATTTGCCGGTCCACGTGGTGCCGATGCCGTGGACCGTGGAAGCCATCCTCGAAGAATACGCGGGTGACGTGAATCCCGGCGACGTCTTCCTCATGAACGATGCCTACCGCGGCGGCACGCACCTCAACGACGTCACGATGCTCTACCCCATCTTCGACGGCGATGATCTGGTCTTTCTCGCAGCAAACCGCTCCCATTGGGACGACGTGGGCGGCATGGTGCCGGGCAGTATGTCGGGCCTGGCTACCGAGATCCTCCAGGAAGGCATGCGCATCCCGCCGATCAGGATCTACGAGAAGGGGCGCGAGAACACCGCCGTCCTCGACCTGCTGTTCACCAATATGCGAGTGCCGGAGAACCGCAAAGGGGATTTCCGCGGCATGTTGGCAACCTGCCGTGTGGCAGAGAGCCGCGCCCTCGAGATCCTCGACCGGCACGGCCTCGACAACGTCATCGCCTGTGTCGAGCGGAATATCGAACGCACCGAGAGTCGCACGCGCGAGCACATCCGCGCACTTCCGGATGGCACCTACCACGCCGAGGACTATCTCGAGTTCTACCACGACGGCGTCTTCGATCCGGTGCTCTTGCGCCTGGCGCTCAGCGTCGAGGACGACACCATCCATATCGACTTTACCGGCTCCTCGGAACAGGTGGCCGGCGTGGTGAACGCCTCGCTGGCCGTCAGTGCCGCCGGCGCCGTGATCGCGCTGAAAGCATTCTTCGATCCGGAGGACCCGATCAACCAGGGAATTTTCGCCCCACTCACCTTCACTGCGGCGCCGGGGACTGTCGTCAACGCCATCCCACCCGTGCCGTGCGGCGCGCATGCGGAAATCCGCCGGCGCACCATCACGTTGACCGCGGCGGCGCTGGCCACGGCAATGCCGGAGCGGATGGCCGGAGACATGCAAGGCACGTCAAATCACACCCTGATCGGCGGCATCGATGACCGGTCCGGGCGCAACTATGTCTTCTACGAGGTTCCGGTCGGCGGATCGGGCGGTTTCATGGAACACGACGGGTCGTCTGTGTTCGGCACGGTCGACTGGGCCGACAACCAGCCGATTCTGCCTGCCGAGGCGATCGAGGTCCATTTCCCCCTCGAAGTCGTCCGTGAGGAGATCCGCACCGATTCGTGTGGCCACGGGCGGCGGCGCGGCGGCTTCGGCCTGCAGCTCGAATTGAAGGCACTCAGCCGGCAAGCGACGTTCTCGCTCGTCTCGGACCGTGCCATCGTGCCGCCCTTCGGGGTTCTCGGCGGCACCAGCGGCGCACCGAATGCCTACAGCATCCGCTCGAACGGCGAGATCACACCCCTGGCAACGCCCGGCAAAGCCAGCGGTGTTCCGCTGGCACAGAACGACGTCGTGATCGCCTGCACAGCAGGTGGCGGCGGTTACGGCCCGCCCCGTGAACGTGAACCCGAACTGGTTGCTGCCGACGTGACGGATGGATTTCTGTCACCGGACACGGCGCACGATCTCTATGGCGTTGTTTTGGCCGATTCGGGTGACGTTGATGCTGCCGCTACCGAAGCACTGCGGGCTGCCCTCCAACCGGACTGGTACGACGTGACGGTCGTCGGCGAGGACGAATCATGTGTCGGCGACCTCGGCCGCCACCGCGTGTTCAGGATCAATCCTCAAAGTGCCTCCGACATGGACCTCAATGACGACGACTTGGTCGAGGCCCTGGGCGCCGTGCCGGTACCACTGCGTGGCTGGGTGCGCATCACGGACGACATGCCGCCGAATGCGGTCTCTCTCGACGCCTGGGGTCAGCATCAGTTGCGGTTAGCGGCCGGAGATGGAATTCAATTGCGGTTGTTGCGCAAACGGACGGATGCGGATTTACCGCTGGCGAACCGATCGTCGAAGGGCGTTGGACGGTAGGTTGGGAATGCAAGAAACGAAGAAGGACACGCTTCTCAGGAAACTCATCACGGAACTCCAGCGTTATCAGAGCAAGGAATTTCTCAAAGCGGCGATGGCGGTGTGCGCTCTGACCGCCATCGCTGATGGTGAAGTGAGCCTATCGGAGCGCTACAGCATCGATCAGGCGATCGCCAATGAGCCTGCCTTGCGGCCGTTCGATACCGCAAAGGCAGTCCGCATACTTGACGACTATATCTTCGCTATCCGCGAAGAAGCGGAGGTCGCGAAGAGGGTGCTCTACGACAAGGTGCGGTGTATTGCCGACGATCCCAAACAGGCTCGCACCCTGATGCGCGTCGCCTACCTGATCATCGTTGCCGATCAGCAGATTCTCAAAGCCGAGAAGGAAGAATTCGTTCGTCTCTGCGGGTTGCTGAGCCTGAAGCCCGACCAAATCTGGGATGAGCTGTCGGGTTGATCTGCCACGAAGTGGTTGCACGCTGCATGGCCTTGCCGCTGGCGACGAGATCTCCCCAGAGGCTCTGGCGCAGACTTGATCGGCAAATTAGCGCCGGACGAGTGCCAAGCCCACGGCCGCTCCCATCACCAGGGTACCCGAAATTCGGTTTCGCAGCTTCACGGTCGCCGCACCCGTCACATATTGCCGGACATTTCCCGCCAATATGCCGTAGCCCGCTGTAAGCACCGTCGCGATGACGAAGAACGTGATGCTGAGAATGATCAATTGTTGGGCAATATCCGCTCCCACGCTGATGAATTGGGGGAAGAACGCCGCGTAGAACGCCAGACTCTTGGGATTGGTCGCGGATACCACGAACCCCTGCCAGAATAAGCGCTGCCCTTGGCTGGAAGCCGCTGCTGCCGTTTCGTCATCCCCACTCGCCCACCAATACTGCACGCCGACATAGATCAGGTAGGCGACGCCGAGCCAGCGGATGATTTCGAACCACTCGGCGACGACCAGTAACAGCGAAGTCATGCCCGCGGCAGTCACCAACAACTGCAGAATAATCGCCGCCGACGTTCCCGCGACGGTCAGAAGCGCCGCCCGCGTGCCATGGGAAATACTGTGACCGATGGTCAGCATCACGCTAGGACCCGGCAGCAGGATCATGATGATCGTCGCCACGACAAAAGCGATATAGGTTTCCAGAGCCATTCATTTTCTCCCCTACGTGCCTGGCACTGAGACTGGCACCGAGCCAAGGATTTGACCAAAAAATAGGCAGTCAGATTAAAGGTTGGGCAAAACGGTTTACCGCGGAATTCGAAAAGCCCAGGATTCCGCCAATTTTTATCGAGTACCTCTCTCTCTGGGATGGCATGCGGCGTGCAGTGTCTCTTGGGTCAAGGAACGCCTTTTTGCTGGCGGACCGAACAGTGCACAGCCACTCCGAGAGTCGACGCCATGAAGAAGATTGAAGCCATCATCAAGCCTTTCAAGCTCGATGAGGTCAAGGACGCCCTGCATGAGGTTGGATTGCAGGGAATCACGGTCACTGAAGCCAAGGGATTCGGGCGCCAAAAAGGCCATACCGAGCTTTACCGGGGAGCGGAGTATGTCGTGGATTTCCTCCCCAAGGTGAAGATCGAAATCGTACTTGAGGACAACATGCTCGAGCGTGCGGTCGAAGCGATTAAGCAGGCAGCGCACACCGGCCGGATTGGCGACGGAAAGATTTTTGTCTCGACCGTCGAAGAGGTCATCAGGATACGGACGGGAGAGACCGGCGGCGACGCCATCTGAAGACTCCTCACCGGGTTTACAGGACTTTGACCGACTCCAAGGGTTCAACTGACACAAGACTCGCAGTAACACAGTAGGGAACACAGAAAGGCCAACCATGTCTGATGCAACTTCCGTCCTCAAACAGATCAAAGACAACGACGTAAGATACGTCGATCTTCGCTTCACCGACCCGCGCGGAAAATGGCAGCACCTGGCCATGGACGTGAACGTCGTCGACGAAGACATGTTCGCCGACGGCGTCATGTTCGACGGCTCCTCCATCGCTGGCTGGAAAGACATCAGTGAGTCCGA
>Ga0114999_10004521_pt1 | contig 16761 bp, 14 predicted proteins | sample ArcticOcean_MG_C_3_FD_89820 | JGI IMG/M metagenome (GOLD analysis project Ga0114999, IMG submission 89820) | Marine microbial communities from western Arctic Ocean - ArcticOcean_MG_CB8_126 | ecosystem: Environmental > Aquatic > Marine > Oceanic | place: Arctic Ocean: Canada Basin | collected...
AAATGAATATCGGCATCCGAGATTGTTGGAACTTTGCCTCCTTTTTTATACGCCGCTGGACCAGGGTCTGCACCAGCACTTTCAGGCCCAGTCATAATCTGCTTCATACTATTTACCCTTGCGATAGATCCACCTCCAGCCCCAATCTCAACCATTTCAATAACAGGAATTCTTAGAGGTAGGCCGCTCCCTTTCATAAAACGAGCTTGGCGATCAACTTCAAATTCTCGGGCCTTATTTGCACTTTTATTTTCAATCAAACAGATTTTAGCAGTTGTGCCCCCCATATCATAAGAGATCACTTTATCAAGATCCAGCTCAGCTGCTATTTGTGTAGCAAGAATGGCGCCACCAGCTGGACCTGATTCAACTAAGCGAATTGGGAATTGTCGGGCTGTTTCGACTGTCATTAATCCCCCCCCAGATGTTATCAAGAGTATTGGACAAGAAACTCCAAAATCATTTAGCCTCTCTTCCAATGCTCCAATGTATCGTGACATCAATGGACGCACATATGCATTTGCACTAGTCGTCGTAAAGCGCTCAAATTCTCTAACTTCTGGACAAACTTCTGCTGAAAGAGAAACAGATAAATCAGGAGCTGTTTCCATCAAAATCTCTCTTACTCTTCTCTCATGAGAGGGGTTAGCATAGGCATGAAGAAATCCAACTGCTATGCTCTCAACCCCACATTCAACAATTTTAGGAATCAGAGTATGGAGTGCAGCCTCATCTAAGGGAGTTAATACGTTTCCCTTAACATCAAGTCGTTCAGGGAGAGTAAAGCGACGCGAACGCGGCACTAAAGGAACTGGTTTCTCAATCATTATATCATATTGGTTAAACCTACTCTCGTAACCAATCTCGAGGACATCACGAAAACCCTCCGTAGTAATCATTGCGGTTTTAGCACCCTTTCTTTCTATAATTGCGTTAGTTGCCAAAGTTGTACCATGAAGGAAAACAACTACTTCTGTTGATGGTATCTGGGCCTCTCCCAGAACCTGTTTTATTCCCTCAAGAACTGCATTCTCTGGTGCAGTACTCGTAGTTAAAATTTTAGCGATAAATTGTTTGCCCTGAACCTCAAGAACCACATCAGTAAATGTGCCTCCAATATCTACGGCTAAACGAGCTAGACCTGTTTGTTCTAACACTTACTCAACTCCTGACATTACTAAAAATAGAGCTAATGGTGCAATTCTTTTTATAATTAGACACTATCCCTCCAATTATTGCCATTAAACAAACCACCCCAACCAACAATTTTAGCTGGGTCAGCACCCACAAGCATCAATGATTTCCATACGACTACACTAATTGTATCAAATATTGGGATACCTAGTTCTTGTTCTAATTCTTGAACCAAGGGAGCCCCCCGTAAATTTGTGCAGTAAATTGTTATTGCTTGAGGTTTGCTTAAGGCAACCTGGCGTACCATTTTTGAAATCTCCCCCTCGGTCACTTCCGCAAATGAAAAATTTCCTGGATCATTAAGGTGCTGTTCAGAAACACAGGTAAATCCCTCTGCACTGAAATTTTTTAAAATTTTATCTTGTATCTCATGCAAGTAAGGACTAACCAAACCATATCTTTCTGCATCAATACTCCTAAACGCATCACCCAAAGCTAGAGTTGAGGTTGTAGCTGGAATTGCTAGCTCTGATGTAATTTTCTTGCAAAGCTCACGATCAGCATCAAACCCCAACCAACCGGCAGAAGTTCCATTCCAAGCAATAACGTCAACCTTTGCATCAGCAAGTAAACGCGCTGCCTCTAATAACGGCTCAATATCAAATTGACTCAGAGCTCCTTCTTTTAATGAAATTTCAGTCACCCGAAAGCGACCGAAATGAGCTGAAACGCCATCAATCTCCGCCACCATCTCACTAGTAACTGGCTCTAATACAGTATTAGATGAGGGCGTCAACATTCCTAATCGTATTGGCTCAATATTCACTATCTTCTCCATTGGTTACAAATTCATCATCAAATATAATTTTTTGTTTAAAGCAATTTATTCATGAGTTGATCATATCGTATCCAAACTACCACATTAATATTCTTAAAATTTCAATAAATAAATTAATTTAATTTAAGAACTTTCTTGTGCTTTTAATTAGTTTTAGCTCCTATAAGATTGGAGGTGCATAATGACAATGAAGTTAAGAGACAAAACATCTATAATAACTGGAGGAAATACGGGTATTGGAAGGGCTGTTAGTTTAGCTTTAGCAAATGAAGGGAGTAATATCATTATTGCTTGGCATGACAAAGAAGATGAAGCTAATTCTTTAGTAGAAGAAATAAATGCAAAAAATGTTGAAGCTAAGCTAATTAATGTTGATGTGACTAATGAAAGTTCAGTTCAGAACCTTTTTGCTAAATCAATCTCGTGCTTTGGAAAGATCGATGTATTAGTCAATAATGCAGGCATCCAAAAATCTCAACCTATTCATAAGATATCATTAAATGACTGGGAAACTATGATTAGCGTCCATTTACGAGGAGCTTTTCTCTGTTCAAAAGAGAGTTCAATACACATGATAAATTCAAATTCTGGCTCTATTATTAATGTTTGCTCCCAACTTGGTTATATCGGGAAGGCTAACTACACAGCTTATTCTACTGCGAAAGGAGGTCTTATTGCCTTCACCCGAGCCCTAGCAAGAGAACTAGCACCTCATGGAATTCGCGTTAATGGTGTATGCCCAGGCCTAGTCGACACTGGGTTTGACTCACTTTCCAAAGAAGCTAAAAAAGAACATGCGTCGCGTCTTCCTATGGGTAGATTAGGGTATCCTTCAGATATAGCCTCAGCTTTCGTCTTCTTAGCAAGCAATGAGGCTGCTTACTACTGTGGCCAGTTCCTCCACCCCAATGGTGGCGAAATAATGCCTTAAACCTTTTAAAGGGAACTTATGAAAAATCTAAAATCAAATAATCGCTACCCCTACTTAGGGATAAATAATAGAGATTCTTACTCGTGGCCTAATGGCTCAAAACTAGCTATTTATATCGGCTTAAACCTCGAACATTTTTCCTTTGGTGAAGGACTCGGAGCCCGACTAGTTCCCTCAACAGAGATGGAGCCAGATGTTTTGAATTATTCATGGAGGGATTATGGCAATCGCGTAGGAGCATGGCGACTTGAATCTCTTTTTGACACTCTTCAAATTCCAGTATCACTCCTTGTAAATACTTCTATTTATGACTACTGCCCAGAACTAATCGCAGCTTATAGAAAACATGGAGCTGAAATTATTGCTCACGGGCGAACTAACTCTGAACTGCAAGGAAATTTAAACGAAGAAGATGAATCAAAACTTATAGCTGAAACAACATTAAGAATATCAAAAGAAGAGGGAGAAAAACCAAAAGGATGGCTAGGTCCCTGGATTTCTGAAAGTATTAGAACTCCAGATTTACTAAATGAGTATGGCTATACATATCTTCTTGATTGGTGTCATGATGACCGACCAATTTGGATGAAAACGAGAAATGGAGGATTACTATCAGTGCCATATCCCCAAGAATTAAATGACATTCCAGCAATTATAACTAGAAAAGTCTCAGCAGAACAATTTTCGAGAATGATAATTGATAATTTTGATGAAATGTTAGAACAATCTCAGAGCCAACCACTTGTAATGGGAATTGCTCTCCATGCCTATATTGTTGGGCAACCATTTCGATTGAGGCACCTTCGGAATGCACTTAGGCATATTGCAGCACATCGTAGTCAAATTTGGCTAGCTACTTCTGGTGATATTGCTACTCATACTCTTAAGAATATAAGTCATAATTGACTTTGGCTATTCCTTGAACGTAGTTTATTAGGAGAAATTATAATGGATCGCGATTTATTTGGTTATGGTGGAAAACCACCTCACGCAGAATGGCCAAATGGAGCAAAGCTTGCTCTTTCTTTTGTTTTGAACGTGGAGGAAGGAGCTGAGTTATCCATAAGTCTTGGCGATGAACGTAATGAGAGCCATTACGAAATTGTCGAAGAAGTAACTGGAATCGCTGATTTGGCCAAAGATACTCACTTTGAGTATGGAACTAGAGCTGGGTATTGGAGAATTATGGAATTATTTGACCAATTTGGGTTCCAAGCTACCCTCAGCTGCTGTGCAAGAGCTCTTAACCTATCACCGTGGCTAGCTAAAGATGCAATTGCTCGTGGTCACGAAATTGCCTGTCATTCGTATCGTTGGGAACGACATGCAGGAATGAATAAAGCACATGAAAGATCTATTATCGCAAGAAGCGTAAAGGAGATTGAGAATGCTGCGGGACACCGACCGGTAGGATGGCATACACGTTCGGCACCAAGTCTGAACACCCGGCAACTCCTTATTGAGGAAGGCGGCTTCTTATATGATAGTGATGCTTATAATGATGACCTACCCTTCATCCTCAATGTAAAGGGTCATAAACATGTTGTGCTTCCTTATGCATTTGACACCAATGATATGCGTTTCCAAAATGGAGGTGGATTTACTAGCGCTATTGATTTTGCTAATTATTGCAAAAATGGAATAGATTGGCTGTGGTCAGAAGGAAACAAGACACCCAAGATGATGAGCATTGGTCTTCATCTTAGGATTATTGGGAGACCGGCACGAATGGCAGGCTTAGAAACAATTTTCAAGCATATCGAGAGCAAAGGTGAGATATGGGTAGCCCGAAGAGATGCCATCGCTTCACATTGGAGAACTATTTCAGGCCTTTAAGGCCTGCGCAAGAAAATATCAATCAACCTCTCGCTCGCTCCCAAAGCCTATTTGTTACTTTTTGCGCTTCGTAAATCACTTCTTCTATGTCAAAAGTTGTGGGGACCCCATCGTTAAGTAAAATTTCTCCATCACAGATAACCGTTTTAACATTAAGTCCCATTGCCGAATATACAAGAATTCCAAAACCATCTACGACTGGTCTTAAGTTTGGAGCCTTTCGATCTAAGATTATCAAATCAGCCTTAAACCCAGGTTTTATTTTTCCTAAACAGTCTCCAAGACCTAGAGCTGAGGCTCCTCCAACCGTCGCCCACTCAAAAACAGTTTGGGCGTCTAAGACGAATTCTCCATCACTTTTAATACGTGCTAATCTAATTACATTGCGCATGGTTTCAAACATATCGCCAGACTTTGTATCAGTGGCTAGAGTTATTCTCACACCCCCAGTATGCATAGCCATGACTGGAGCAATTTGTCCAGACGTTGCATTCCCTAGAGGAACATGTGCAACTGATGATCCACTAGAAGCAATTCGATTAATTTCACTTTTATCTAAATAAATACAGTGGGCCACAATCAAGTGATCATTCAAAAGTCCTACTTCATCTAAAACTTCAACACCCCGTTTGCCATAAAGATGAGCTACTCTTTGAACCTCCAGCTTCGATTGTGCGAGGTGCGAATGAACAAGAAGACTTTTCTTATTTGCGATATCGGCAACCCTACGTAACAAGGGAGGTGAACATGTATCAACCGCATGTGGCCCCAATACACAAGACACACGATGACTTGCGCATTCACTCCACATCTCAATTAGAGCTACACTATCTTCAAGTGTTTTCTCCCCAAGTTCTGGATCAAGAATGAAACGACCTTCAGCTAGCGAGGCAGTATCCACATCCATAATTCGCCCTCCTACGAATCCTCTCAATCCTGATTGTTTCATAGCTTCAGCAAGTGGTTTTGGACGAGCGTAAAAATCAACAACACAAGTAGAACCCTGCATCATGAGCTCAGCCAAGCCAAGGCGTGCCAGTAAAAATGTTTCCTCATCGCCAAGCCAATGACCTTGAGGAACTCCTGGGACGTATGCAGGAGCGAAACCTAAATCTTCTACCATGCCCCTAACTGACATTAATGGTGTATGGTTATGCGTATTCACCAAACCAGGAAGACAAATGGCACCCCCACCATTTATCTTGCATACTGCATTCACCTCTGAGAAATGATGTCTTGGACCAACTGCTAAAATTTCTTTACCCTGGATAGCTATTGAATAGCTAGATTTCTTATCCTCTCCGGGAGTCAAAATGGTAACATCGTCAACAAAAGTATCACATGATAACATTTTTTAATTGCGATTAATCATGATTTCAACTGGCCAAAGCACAATCTCTGGAACAAGAGTTATAATTAAAATACCCAATAACATCAGGAAGAAAAAAGGCATTGATGCTCTAGTAACAGACATAATATCTCTCCCTGTCATACTTTGAAGTACAAATAAATTGAAACCTACTGGAGGCGTAATTTGCGCCATTTCAACTACAATCACAGTAAAAACACCAAACCACAATAAGTTTATACCTGCGTTCTCGACCATAGGGAGGACCACAGCAGCTGTTAGTACCATCATCGAAACACCATCAAGAAAGCAACCAAGAAAGATATACAAAATAGTGAGAATCACAATTAACATACTTGGTGTCAAATTTAGTTCATCGACATACCCAGCTAAAATTTTTGGCGCACCAGTAAACCCCATTGCTGTAGAGAGAAATGCAGCACCGACCAAAATAAACGTTATCATACATGAGGTCTTAACCCCTCCCATCAAACTTTCTAAAAAAGATTTCCAAGAAAGTGATTTAGATAGCCAGGCTAATATAAGCGCTCCTATAACTCCTACTGTTGCAGCTTCTGTTGGCGTTGCATATCCTCCATATATAGATCCAATTACTGAAAAAATAAGTCCCACAACGGGGATTAAATGTCTTGAGGCCTTGAGCTTTTCTAAAAAATTCGACGAACTTTCTTCCACTGGAGCTAATTTTGGATCTAAGAGTGCTCGAATCGCTACGTACGACATAAAGATCCCAATTATTAAAATACCAGGAAAAACCCCCGCTATAAACAAGCGGGAAATTGATTGTTGTGCAAGAACTCCATAAACGATAAGCATTATCGATGGGGGTATAAGAAGACCTAACGTACCTGATCCAGCTAAAGTTCCAATTGAGAGCATCTCATCATACCCTCTTTTCCGAAGTTCAGGAATACTCATTCGCCCTACAGTCGCACACGTCACAGCGCTTGATCCAGCTACAGCGGCCATAACGCCACACCCGATAATATTGACGTGAAGCAAACCGCCTGGAAGACGCACAAGCCATGGGGCCAACCCGTTAAACATATCAGATGAAAGTCGTGTCCGAAAAAGGATTTCTCCCATCCAGACGAATAAAGGCAATGCAGTCAGTGCCCAATTCCAACTGGCATCCCATACTGTGCTTGCAAGCAAAGATCCAACGGGTGCATCTGTAAAAAAATCAATGCCTATAAATCCGACAGCAAGTAATGCAGGAGCCACCCATATTCCCGATGCCAATAATCCCAAGAGAGTTAAAAACAAGAGAATAGAGAGAGTTCCCGCTTCCATTACCGACCTCTAATATCTTTAGGTTCTTCAATCTCACCATACACTGGCGAAGCATTCTCTTCGTAACTTGGAATGCCACCTTTTAAAACCGAAAAAAATTCATCGCTTAATGCTATCAGAAATATTAATGACCCTAATGCCATAGCGAGGCGCGGAATCCAAAAGGGTATTGCCAATAGACCTTGGCTTATCTCATCGAATTTATAAGAAAAATAAACAAAGTCAAAAGCCCAGTAAGTTAGATAACTTATAATAATGACACAAAACCCAACCGCAAATAAATCCAATAATTTTTTTATTCTACCTGACGCAAACCGCAGGAACAAAGTTACGCGTATGTGTTCACCCTGCCTGAATGTATAGGCAAGACCAAAAAATGTCATCGCAGCCATACTGAAACCTGCTGTCTCGGTGGAGTCAATCGCAATACCTACAAATCGTCCACAAATTTGGCCAACTATCGTTAAGCCGATCATAACCATAAAGAAAGCCGCTATATAGCCACTTATTTGATATAAATGATCAAGGCAACGCCGCATAAGCAATCTTTTTAACTTTAAATAATTATTGAGGTGCAAAGCGCAAAACTCTGCACCTCAAAAAAATTATTTGCTATTGAAGGGCAAGATAACGGTCAAGAACCGCATTCGCTTCAGAACTAGCATCCTTACGCCAACCCTTCATCATTTCTTTGCCAATTTCCTTCATTCTTGAAATAACCGAATCGGGGGCCGTGACCGTAGTCATCCCATTCTTTGAGAGCACTCCCATTTGTGCAGCAGTAGTCGCGGCACTCATTTCCCAGCCTCTAAGTTCAGCTCTAGCCGCCGCTGCAAGCATGTTTTTCTGATCTTTAGCGGACAAACCAGAAAAATACTTTTCACCAACAACAACAGCATTCTTTGAGAAAATTGCACCTGCATAAGTAAAATGTTTTGTGTTATCCCAAGCTTGAATATCTATTCCCGTTTGCGGGCTCGTAAATAAGGCCTCGATCAAGCCAGTTGAAAAAGCTTGTGGAATTTCAGCAAAAGGTAATATTGTTGCATTAAACCCAAGCATTTCTCCCATTTTTTGAGTTGCTGTCGAATAGATACGAAGCTTCTTTCCTTTAAAGTCACCTGTACTCTTTACTGGAAATTTAGTATAGAATCCCTGACCCGGCCAAGGTGTATAATACAAAATCCTCAATCCTTTTTTCTTAAAAGCCTTATCGATATAGCCCTTTGCTAAATCTTTAAGTAACCATGCCTTTGAATAATCTGCAGCAATAAAAGGCAAACCTGCTAAAATATACATAGGATCTTCATTCCCATAAACTCCTAAACGAATCTCTCCAATGGGAATCTGTCCTCGCTGAAGACCCGACTTGATTGCGTCAAGCTTCATAAGTGTATCGTTAGCGTTAAGATTTATATTTACCGACGTCGTTGCCTTAACATCCTTTATAAATGCTCTAATATTTTTTGTCATAAAATTGCTATCGGGATAACCAGAAGCCATAATCCAGTCAACTGCGCTTGCTGGACCACAAGCCATTGCAATAGCAGCAGCTACCATTACACCTTTAATTACACCTTTAATTCCATCTTTTCCTAAACTCATTTTATTTACTCTCCCTTAGGTAATATTTTTTACATAGCAAACTATATTCATAAATACTGCCAATTAGCAAATTTAATGGCAAAAAATAATATGTTAATATACTTTTATTGTCTTCATCCTTATCACAAAAATTATATTTTCATTTTCTAAATACTATTAATAGTCAATCAAATCATCAGAATCTTTTTGATTCTGATAGCAACTAAAACAGTTACCTTAAAACCATTATTAATTTCAGAAATTTAAGACTAATCAGATATGTTCAGCAAAAAAATCCTAAAGTATTTAAAAAACTGAATAGTTTAATTATCCTACATTTTATTTAATTCACAAAATAAATTCAATTTCCAATTATCTAATTTAACTTGATTTTTTTGCTAACCAGATAAAAAATACTACAGAGATGCTTTGAACGAAAACTCAAGTTTACGGGTGACAAATCTAAACAATATGCTTTTATTTTTGTTAAAGCAGAGGTTATTATGAAGTTTGGCTATTTTTGCAATCTAACGAACAAGACTCACAAACCTTATACAAAACTCTTAAATGAGGCTAGGGACATTGCAGTTTATTGTGATCAAACTGGATGGAATTCTATTTGGTTCACAGAACATCACCTTAATCATGAAGGAATGGATAGCTGTCCAAATCCTATAATGATGGGTGCAGATATTGCTGCAAGGACAAAAAGAATTAGAATCGGACAAGCTGCTAACATCATCACTTTCTGGAACCCCATTCGAGTTGCTGAAGATATTGCTATGCTTGATCACATGTCACAAGGCCGAATAGAAGTTGGCCTCGGACGAGGTGTTTATGGACGTGAAGCAGTCCACCTAAACGTCGAGGCAGATCTCCAGGATCAAGCTAAAAATTTCCGACTCTTTGATGAAACTTTGCAAATAATTAAAAAGGCTTGGATGAATAAACTGTTTAGTCATAAAGGGGAGTTTTATGAGTACCCCGTACCTAACTTCACCTGGCAACATGATATGAGCCCCCCAACTTCAGAAATTGTCAACATCAAAACTAATACACTTAAGAAAATTGGTCTAGTTCCACGGCCTCTTCAAACCCCGCACCCACCATTATGGCAAGTTGTTGATGGTCAAAAATCTATTGAATGGGCTGGAGAAAATGGCCTTAAGGCTCTTATGTGGATTCCAACTGTTAAAGCACTGAAAAAACGCTTTGAAACTTTCCAAACGTCTAGAAGCAAATATAAAAATGAGAACGTTCCGCTGGGAGAGGGTATATGTTTAGTCCGTGATATGTTTGTTGCTAATAGTATGAATGAAGCCGAAGACCTTGCTGGCGAGGGTATTCTTACTTATTTAAGGTGGGTCACCCATTGGCGTGGACTAGCCAACCATATGAATCCAGGAGAAGAACTCCCCAAAACATCAGGAAAACTTGATCTCTTAACATATGATTTTCTTCACCCCAGAAATCTCTTATTTGGGACTCCAGACTACGTGGCTGGAAAAATTGAAGAACTTCGCGACGAGTTAAACTTAGAATATCTTCAAGTCTGGTCAAATTTCCCTGGCATTCCTCACAACAAGGTTATGAAAAGCATTAAGATGTTTACAGAAAAAGTTATACCTCGTTTCAATAATGACCTGAAAAGTGACAAAAAATAATCTTTTAAAGTTATAAAAAATGAAGAAATTTTGAAATCAAAAAACTGCTTAGTTGGTGGCACCTGGGTCACATCACATGGAACTGGAGACCCAATAATTTTAATCCACGGGGTTGGCCTTGACCAATCGATGTGGAAATCACAAGTAATAGAGTTAAAAGATAACTTTAACATTATTACCTACGATATGATTGGTCATGGAAATAGCAACAATCCATTAGGTGAGCGGTCGATCGAAGATTTCGTGAATCAACTTTTTCAACTAATGATCAACTTAAAAATAAAACATGCATCTATCGTTGGATTTTCAATGGGTGGTCTTATTGGCCGAAAGTTTGCCCTTAACTATCCGACTATGACTAAAAAACTAATTCTACTGAATACAGTATTTCAGAGATCTAAATTACAAAAACAATCTGTCTTAAAGCGATATCAAAACACCAAAAATTTTGGCCTAAAATCACAAAGCAATGATGCTATTGAACGTTGGTTTTCTCCCGAATTTATAGCCTCCCACTTAAACATAGTTGATGAAATAAAAAATTGTTTTGAATCAAATGATCCACACGGGTACATCAAAGCTTATAAAGTTTTTTCTTCATTTATCGAAAGGGAAGAAAAAAATTTAATAACCTGTCCGACTTTAATACTCACTGGAGAGTTAGATATAGGATCAACACCTGATATGGCACATGCGCTAGCGAGAACCATCAGTGGCTCAGAAGTCAAAATTCTTTCAAATCTTCGGCACATGATGTTAGTTGAAGATCCAAATCAAATTAATTTGATCCTTAAAAAATTTCTGAATAAGGATTAGCAGATAATTAAGAGCTTTTTTCTAAAAACACATCAGGAAAATTATTCATAGCTAATGCTCAATTTTTTGGTTTTAAAAAATTAAATAAATTAATCAAAATTTCTTTTTAGATTAAGTCACCCCATCGTTTCTAGTCTATCCTGTAACCGACTCAATAAAGCACTCAACTCCTCATGATCAATATTAGTCAAGCTAGATCCGGGAGTTCTAGTTTCTGCATTTTTAATTGCACCCCGCCTCCTTAAAATTTCTTTTCGCACAGCCAGTCCAAACCCTGGTTGCTGTTCATAGCGAACTAAAGGCATGTAGGCATCAAATATATCCTTTGCAACCTCAACACTTCCTGCTGAAAATAATTTAACAACCTCAACTACCATTTCAGGAAAAGAAAAACCTGTCATAGCGCCATCAGCACCACGCGATAATTCCTCAGGCAAATACAAACCACCATTACCAACTAAAATTGATACCCTTCTCAGGGTGTCATCTGTCTCTGCAGCCGAGCGGATCTGACTTAGCTTGCTGAGCCCCGGACAATCCTCATGTTTGAACATTACTAATTGATCAAAGTGTCGCACAAGACGATTGAAACAATCAACAGAAATAAACACGTCAGTAGATTGCGGATAATCTTGATAACAAACAGGAACGCCATCTCCCAAAGACTCAAAAACAGTAGTAAAATACTTATAAATATTTTCTTCGGTTTTAAGTCCATTCGGCGGAGCAATCATAACACCACTACAGCCCACGTCCATACTAGACTTAGCTAAGTTAGCTAAATTACTAATTCCAGGATCTGAAATTCCTACGACTATGGGCACGCGACCACTAATCCGTTTGACAGCATAGCCCATAAATTCTTTTGCCTCTTCAATGGACATTTTATTTGCTTCGCCCATCATTCCAAGAATCGTTATTCCAGTAACTCCTTTATCAAGATAAAACTCAAGCAAACTATCAACACTATTATAGTCAATAGTCCCATTCGGTTTAAATGGTGTTGCCGCAATAATATATACACCTGAAGCATCCTCTCTTAAAAGATTCGCCAAATTACAACCTCCCCAATTCGTTGCAGCCTAATTTATCTATTCAAACTTTCTAATTTCTATACTAACTTTATGCGACAAATAAAAAAACTTTCATAATGTAAATATTACCGCCCTTTGAAATTAGCAACTCCAAACCGTATAAATTCGAGTCCTTTATTTCAATTCAGCACATGCCCGCTGTATTCTCTGACATGCATCCTCTAGCAGCTCAGTCGAGGTCGCATAACTAATTCGAAAATGCGAGCTTAGACCAAATGCAGCGCCATGGACAGCTGCCACACCCTCAGTCTCTAATAAATAGGTAACAAAATCTTCATCAGATTGAATGATTGAACCATCAGGTGTCTTCTTACCAATAACTCCATTACAACTAGGGTAAACATAAAATGCCCCTTCTGGTGTAGGGCATGATAATCCAGTAGCTTGATTAAGCATACTAACTACCAAATCACGGCGCTCTTTAAATATTTTATTGTTAATGGCTATAAATTCATGAGGCCCGTTTAAAGCAGCAACAGATGCTGCTTGACTTACTGCTGCTGTGTGAGAAATTGATTGTGACTGAACTTTTGTCATTCCCTGGATCAATTTCTCTGGACCACCAGCAAACCCAACACGCCAACCAGTCATGCAATAGGCTTTTGACATTCCATTCATAGTCAGTGTTCTATTTTTTAAAGCGGGTTCTACCTGTACAATTGTTGAAAATTCAAAGTCACCATAAACCAAGTGTTCATAGATATCATCAGTTAATATCCAGACATGATCATGGCGTAACAATACTTCTGCTAAAGCCTTTATATCAGAATAACTATAACAAGCACCGGTAGGGTTTGAAGGTGAATTTAGGACAAGCCATTTTGTTTTTGATGTTATAGCCTCATCCAATTGAGCAGCTGTTAACTTAAATCCTGTCTCAACAGGACAATTCACAATCACAGGAACTCCGCCAAAAAAAAGGGGGATATCTGGATAACTTACCCAATATGGAGCTGGTATAATAATCTCATCACCAGGATTCACCGTAGCCATCATAGCATTAAAAATAACTGGCTTTCCACCACAACTAACATGAATTTGTTCACGATTATAATCAATCCCACTATCGCGTTTAAATTTTTCTATAATTGCGTCCTGGAGCTCCGGTGTACCGTTAGTTCCTGTATATCGAGTCACACCCTCGTCTAAGGCTTTCTTCCCTGCTTCTATAATATGCTTAGGAGTATCAAAATCAGGTTCGCCAGCTCCAAGGCTAATTATATCTCTTCCTTCTGTTTTTAAATCCCGTGCCTTTTGACTAACGGCGATAGTTGGGCTTGGCTTTATAGCATTTAAACGATCTGCAAGAAACGTCATTGTTAATATCCCAGTAATTTAATAAGTTTCAATTCTATTTTCCGAATGTTACGACGCACTCGGCCACCGTGCAATAGTGAAACAAAATTATTAAGCTGGTTAATCTAAGGTTCTAGTATTATGCAAAAAAAAATAATAGATGTTAATCACACATTCGTTCCTCCAAAACGAGCTCGAATAAAAGATGATAACAAATTTAAACTTACTTCCAACTTTAAACCAGCAGGAGATCAACCCCAAGCAATAAAAAATTTAACGTCAGGCCTTAGATCTGGAGAACTTGATCAAGTTTTACTTGGGGTAACTGGTTCTGGAAAAACTTTTACGATCGCCCATGTGATCCAAAGCCTAAATAGACCAGCCTTAATCTTAGCCCCAAATAAAACTTTAGCAGCCCAATTGTATGAGGAAATGAAGGGATTTTTTCCGGACAATTCTGTGGAATATTTTGTTTCATACTATGACTACTATCAACCAGAGGCATATGTTCCGCGAACTGACACTTATATAGAGAAAGACGCGTCTGTTAATGAGCAGATTGATCGAATGCGCCATGCTGCAACTCGATCATTATTGGAAAGATCTGATGTGATCATAGTTGCTTCAATTAGCTGTATTTATGGTATTGGCGGGGTAGAAACATACTCTCAAATGGTTTTGAAACTTAAAACTAAGCTTCAAATCGATCGTCGAGTTATCCTCAAGCGTTTAGTTGAACTTCAATACAAACGAAATGATCAAGCTTTTTTCAGAGGTGCATTCAGAGTGCGTGGCGATGTCGTTGAAATCTTTCCATCACATTTAGAAGATCGTGCATGGCGGATCTCTTTATTTGGTGATGACCTAGAGACTATTTGGGAAATTGACCCTCTCACTGGAGAAAAATTAGGGTCACTAAATGAAGTCATAATTTACCCAAACTCTCACTATGTCACTCCACGTCCGACTCTTTTACAAGCCATACCCCAGATCCGCTCAGAACTGAAAACACGATTAAAAGAACTTCAGGAACAAGGAAAGCTAGTTGAAGCTCAGCGTCTTGAGGAAAGAACTACCTTTGACTTAGAAATGATTGAAACAACAGGGTTTTGTTCTGGTATTGAAAACTATTCTCGTTTTTTAAGCGGCAGAAAACCTGGAGAACCTCCTCCAACCTTATTTGAATACCTCCCCGAGGATGCAGTTTTAATAGTTGATGAAAGCCATGTAACAGTTCCTCAAATTGGAGCCATGTATAAGGGTGACTTCAACCGAAAAAGCACATTAGCAAATTTTGGCTTTCGTTTACCAAGCTGCATAGACAACCGCCCTTTGAAATTCCAAGAATGGGAACAAATGCGTCCTGAGACTATTTTTGTTTCTGCAACACCAGGACCTTGGGAACTTGAGCGGACTAAAGGAGTATTTGTTGAGCAAGTGGTGCGCCCAACTGGACTTATCGATCCCGAATGTATCATTAAACCAGTTGAGACACAAGTTGATGACCTATTAAGCGAAGTAAAACTAACTGCAGAAAAGGGAATGAGAACATTAGTAACAACCCTAACGAAACGTATGGCAGAGGATCTAACGGAGTATCTTCACGAACATGGGGTCCGTGTACGCTATATGCATTCCGATATAGAAACTTTAGAGCGAATTGAAATAATTCGAGACTTAAGACTGGGAGCATTTGATGTTCTTATTGGAATTAATCTTCTAAGAGAGGGGTTGGATATCCCAGAATGTGGTTTGATTGCGATCCTAGATGCTGACAAAGAGGGTTTCCTAAGATCTAAAACTTCATTGGTCCAAACAATTGGAAGAGCCGCACGAAATATTGATGGACGAGCCATTCTTTACGCAGATACCATAACAAAAAGTATAGATTATGCAATTTCTGAAACTAACCGCCGTCGCGCAAGGCAAACAGCGTACAATAAGAAAAACAACATAATACCAGCTAGTATAAAGAAAGAAGTAAAAGACGCGATAAATCTTACACATGGACAAGAAAAACTAGCCATTAACGAAGGATTAGATGTTCAGCACAAACCATTGGGACACAATATCGGTTCTATCATCAAAGAACTTGATAAACGGATGCATATCTCAGCTGGAAACCTTGAATTCGAAGAAGCTGCTCGATTGCGAGACGAAATTCGCCGCCTTGAAGCAACAGAATTAGGGCTTACTAGACCTGGAATAGCTCCCAAAGCATCATGGAAGCATAAGCAAAAGAAGAAAAAACGACGATAAGCCTTTTTTTTACAAACTTTAGCTACTAAACTTTTAATACAAACCTTCAGTCTCGGCCAAACAGTCTTGGTTTTACTATCCAGTCTAGAGACCAAGTGTCTTCAATAGAAGTTCGCGAGAGAGCAATAACTGTTCCAGGATCAAATTTTACAACAGGCTGGTTTTGATCTCTACATATAAGAAGCCCCGTCAATTTTTCCAAATAGGGAAGATGTCCGACAATAATTTGATTTCTTCCAAAGTTCTCATTGGCGTTCTGAATTGCCTCATATAAAGGAAAGATAGAATCATTGGGTTCTAGGGGAAAAATACTTTCTTGAACAATATTTCCCACACCCAATCCTTTTGACAAAATTAATGCAGTTTCTTGAGAGCGAAGCTTTTTAGAATGGATAACACCCAAAATACCTAACTGGCTCCTAGCTAAGAACGAAGCCACTCTATCCACACTAATTCGACCTTGTTCGCTAAGTGGCCTGTTTTTATTCTCTCGCCCACTCATCGCATCACCATGTCGTGCAAGATAGAGTAACATTTTTGCCTCATTTAACAAATATGTAATCAGTTAAAAATTACAAAATTCATAGCTATCAGCATAACATATAATATCAACAAAACCCGATAGATTATTTGCCTTTAAATATACA
>Ga0114999_10004529_pt1 | contig 16750 bp, 20 predicted proteins | sample ArcticOcean_MG_C_3_FD_89820 | JGI IMG/M metagenome (GOLD analysis project Ga0114999, IMG submission 89820) | Marine microbial communities from western Arctic Ocean - ArcticOcean_MG_CB8_126 | ecosystem: Environmental > Aquatic > Marine > Oceanic | place: Arctic Ocean: Canada Basin | collected...
CCCCGCGTATCCTATACATCCGCACTTATAAATGAACCTGACAATAAAAGGGGGCGATGGCATGCGGACTGGCCGTTTAATGCGCAAAAAGCCGGTCATATCCCGAGTCCCTACCCACCTGATGTTATTTTTCATTTAACCACCCTTTGGATGATCTCCCCTTTCACGATTGAAAATGGGGGCACGCTTATTATTCCTCGGAGTCATTTTAAACCGACCAATCCAACCTGCGAACCGGATGAAGATTGGACTCAAGCCCTCGAAGGTGAAATGAACGCGACGGGTCCAAGTGGAAGTGTATTGATATTAGATAGTCGCATCTGGCACGCGACGGCGAAAAACTTTTCTGACAAACCTAGGGTGGGGCTTGCGATTCGCTACGCGCCCTGGTGGCTGAATCTGGATATTTTGATGCCGGGTTCGGAAGAGCGCAAAATGATGGTGGATGAAACAGGTTTGTCTGAAAATGAACAGCCCCGATTGAAGCAGGAAGTCTTCGACAATTTGCCCAGTGAAACAAAACCTCTCTTTCGCCATTGGTTACATGCGCGTTAATATACAAGCCGATGGTTCTAAGAATAAGGGTTGAACAAACCCTATTGCCATCGCTAGATTTATTCTATGAGTGAATTCGACTTAAGTTATGACTTTAATCTCGGTTACGATTACGTAAATTCATTTGTTCAATGGTCGAGCTATGAGGACGACCATACTCCGCGCTGTGCACTGCATGCCAGTTGCAAGGTTCGCGGCAAAGGGGAGGAGTTCAGAGAATACTTTTTGAGTCACCCCTGCGCGGGGGAAAAAATGTATGCAGACACACAATTAATTTTGCTCCCAGCCTCTGAGTTTCACGTTGTTTTTAGTGATGAAGGACAGTTTATGTTTGTTAAATCCTTCGAAGCGGAGCCCGGGTTTGAGCGCATGGCTTATCGCGCCGGAGATACGGTTAAAAGGAAAAACGTTCAGATGAAGGGAGTCATCGATATTTTGGAAAGCGGTTTGAGGTATTTTGTCGAAGTGGCGGAAATGACTACCTATAAGGAAGTCCATGACGCGATGGTCGGCAACAAGCCCATTCTTGGAAGAACACGTTATCTTGCGAAAAAGGGTGATGAAGAGATCGAAGTAGTAGCTGAATATCCGGTAACGGTTATGAATACACGGCACGACCACGATACGTGGCAGGTCGATACCGGCCCCATGCTGCTCCCCGACTTTTCAATTGAGCATGAACTTGAAGTTGCACTCTTTCGACAGGCTTACATTGCCTATAACCGATGGGATTACGCTGAATGTGCGATGCGATTACCGACGGTGATTGAAGGGGTAAACCACCCCGTCCTTTACTATGATAATTGTGGACCGCCAGGTACGGAAGTGCGCAATCAGTTATTCGTGGTAAAAGTTATTTAGTATGCGGATACGCGTTAATGCGTATAAGCGGTTATGGATATACGCAAGAAGGCGTAATTCGAGTTCCGCAATCGCGGAACGACATCTTCCAAACCTGCAAGCCGGAAGGGGAGAAAGCCGGAGAACCGAAAGGTCAGGGAGAGTAAAGGAGTATGATTTAATGAATTCTTAAGATGTAATATCACGCATCTCCGCATTCACGCTTATACGCATTATCGCGTACCCGCATTCAGGCTTTAACCACTTTACCGGCTTTTAATGCCTTGGCCGATACCCACATTCTTTTTACTTGGCCACTGGCCAGGCGCACTCTAACCCTCTGCACATTGGGCCGAAATGTGCGTTTGACGGCCTTCGTAATATTAGTACCGATGCCCCCGGTCTTTTTAGCGATACCTTTACGGTGAATTATTCCACCGCGAACAGGTCTTTTACCGGTAATTGCACAAATTCTAGCCATTGTATTTTATCTCTCTTGTAAAAAAGAAGAAAAAGTAGTCTTTACCCATATTAATGCAAGAAAAAATAGAAAACAGATTATTTCATTCACGTTTATATTTGCATTTTTATTTTGCACCCTGGTTTTGATCGATTCAATTTAATGTGAATTAAACGATGAATCCCTTTGAAACTGTAAATATTGGCAATACCGGCGTCGAGGTAACCCGCCTCGGGTTGGGAGGGGCACCATTAGCCGGAATGGCCGCTTTTAACGATGATTACGAGAAATACCTGAACCGGAGCTATGACGAAGCGCTTGAAATTATTCAATGCGCTTATAAAAAAGGGATCCGTTATTTTGATACGGCTCCTTTGTATGGAATTGGTCGCAGTGAAGCCCGTTATGGCCGAATTCTCAGTCAATTGCCGAGGGACAGTTTTTCCCTTTCGACAAAAGCCGGACGCTTACTTATTCCGGAAGATCCGGATACCCTGGATCCCTATAGTGAGGATGGTATCCCAAAGTATAAGGTCCAATTTGATTTCAGTAGCGACGGCCTCCAGCGATCCTTGGAGGAAAGCCTGAAGAGATTGCATTTGGAGGCTACAGATATTCTTTTCTTGCACGACAGCGATTTTTTTCCCGAGGACGCCGAACGCAATTCCATCGAGGGATTGACAGCGCTACTTGAGCTGAGGGATCGAGGCTTAGTTAAAGCTATCGGGATGGGAATAAACCATTGGGAAACTCCGGCTAGTATGATTGAAAAATTCGATTTGGATATAATTCTGCTTGCCGGTCGATACACCTTGTTAGACCAGACTTCATTACCTGAATTAATGCCCCTGTGTCTTGAGCGGGGTGTAAAAGTGGTCATCGGTGGTCCCTATAACAGTGGAATCCTCGCACGCGATCTCGATAAACCCGTGACCTTCGATTACGAGTTAGCCCCTGAGGCCTTAGTGGATAAAGCGCGCCGAATAAAAGCTGCCTGTGACCGACATAAGGTCGACCTAAAGGCCGCCGCGCTTCAATTTATCAATGCGCATCCGGCGGTTGCCTCTGCCATTCCCGGATCCGCATCCATTGAAGAATTGGAAGAAAACATTCGCATGACGCAGCAGGAGATTCCATCAGATCTCTGGGCAGAATTAAAAAGTGAAAAGCTCATCCCCGATGAAGCCCCAACGCCTTGATTGGCAAATCCATTTGCAAGCCACGTTTTTTCATCGTGATCGGGCAGTGATTCTAGGGATTGACAACAATCATGGGGATGCCCAGATTAATTTTTAATTAACTAATTATTAAATCAAAAATAGTCATGGCATATACACTTCCAGAATTAGAATATTCTTACGATGCATTGGAACCGCATATTGATGCGCGTACCATGGAAATTCATCATTCAAAACATCATGCTACTTACATTACTAAGGCCAACGCCGCTCTTGAAGGAGCTTCGGATCTTGCCGGTAAGTCAGTGGATGAGCTTATTGCTGATGTCGCGAATCTTCCAGATAAGGTAAAAGGGCCCCTGCGCAATAATGCAGGTGGACATGCCAATCACTCTTTTTTCTGGCAAACGCTTTCGGGTAGTGGAGGAGGCGAACCTTCAGGGGATCTCGCAGCCGGTATCAATGACACATTCGGTGGGCTCGATAATTTTAAAACAGCATTTTCTGATGCAGGTGTTAACCGCTTCGGCAGTGGATGGGCATGGCTCGTAGTAAACGCCGATGGAAATCTCGCCGTCACTTCTACGCCTAATCAGGATAGTCCATTGATGAAAGGTGTGGTTGATCTGGAGGGAACACCGATCATAGGTCTCGATGTTTGGGAGCACGCTTATTATTTAAAATATCAAAACGTGAGGCCGGACTATATCGCCGCTTTTTGGAATGTTGTAAATTGGGCCAAAGCAGAAGAAAGATTCAAAGCAGCAACCGCTTAGTAATTTAAAGGTGCAGGTTCCACCCTGCACAACCACTGATTACGCCCGCCCGAGGTAAGATCCGTTTTCTGTACTCACTCTTATCAAGTCACCCGATTTGATGAAAAGTGGGGTCTGAACAATAACTCCGGTAATCGTCGTCACGGGCTTGAGAGCACTTCCCGAAGTGTCTCCTTTGATACCTTCCGGGGCATCAGTTACCTTTAATTCTACAGAAGAGCGCAGTTGAATTTTTACTGCCTGACCGTCTACAAAGAGAATATCGTATTCATTTCCTTCGGATAGATATTTTTTTGTATCTTCGATCATATCTTCTGCTAACACAGTATCCTCAAATGTTTCGGGATGGAGGAAGTGATAGCCCTCCTGATCTGAGTAGCTGAACTCTAATCGCTGAGAGTCGGTCATCAGTATTTCAACACTGTCCGTGCTGCGGAATTTTGTCGTTGTCGTGCTGCCACTCGTCAAATTGCGAAGCGTGGTCTGGACAAATCCAGCTTGTCGCCCTTGAGTCCGATGCATCATATCGAGAACTAAATGCGGCGAGCCATTATAGTTAATAACTTTACCTTTACGAATTTCTGTAGGTGAGGACATTGATTGTTTGGCTCTTTAATTAAGTAAATACAATTAATATTGCGAACATGTGATTAGGCTATTGGGGGGAATGGTGTCAATCCTGAGACGTGTCTTCTCACTTAAATATAGACGCTTTACAATTGCGTTTTTAGTCGTAGGGTGATGATAGTAAGTATAGTTATGAAACAGCGGACGATCCATCATGAGGCCTCGATTAAAGGGAAAGGCTTACACACCGGGGAGGAGGTGCAAATGACTTTGAAACCGGCACCTGATAATCACGGTGTCGTATTTCGGCGCGTCGATCTGTATGGAAAACCGGAGATAAAGCCGAATGCTGAAGTGGTTTCAGATATTATGCGAAGCACTTCGATATCGAGTGGCCACATTACTATCAATACAGTCGAACATATTCTCAGCGCGCTTAGTGGGACGGAAGTGGACAACGTGCTTATTGAGCTCGATGCCAGTGAGCCGCCTATTCTCGATGGATCGGCTAAACCATTTGTGCAATTAATTCAAAAGGCAGAGCCGATTGAACAGGAAGCAGAACGCGATTTTTTCGAACTAAAAGAGCCCGTTTCCGTAAGCAGGGGCAATAGTTCTTACATTGCTCTTCCCCATAACGGCCTGAAAATCACCTGTACCTTAACTGATGACCGCGGCGGATCACATACCCAGCACCTTTCGCTTGATATAAATTCTCAATCATACATCGCCGATATTGCTCCTGCGCGGACCTTCGCGTTTTTTGAAGAGGTAGAAAGTCTTCGCCAAATGGGGAAAATTCGTGGGGGCAGTCTGGACAACGCGATCCTCATAAAAGGCGATACCATCCTCTCCAAAGAACCCTTGCGTTTTAAAGATGAACTCGTCCGGCACAAAATACTCGATATTCTTGGAGATATCACCCACTTGGGGAAGCCCTTAAGGGCGCACATTATAGCGGTACGGCCCAGCCATGCTCTCAATCACGCCCTGACTCAAGCGATTTATGATATTATGCGCGCGGAAAGCAATGGTCGGCAAAAAAAGGAAAAACAGACGCCGTCAGTAATTGTTGCGCCTGAGGAAACGGCCCTCGATATTCGAGGCATCCTCGATCTACTGCCTCATCGATATCCCTTTGTCATGATCGATCGGGTGACCGATATTAAAGGAGACAGCGAACTCGTCGCGATTAAAAATGTCTCAATCAATGAACCCTACTTTCAGGGCCATTATCCCGGCCGCCCTATTATGCCTGCAGTCCTCCAGATTGAAGCTATGGCCCAGGCAGCTGGAGTCCTGCTCCTTCGCCGGATATCGGGAGATGGAAAAGTCGCACTCTTTATGAGCTGCGATAAGGTAAAGCTGCGGCACCCCGTAGTGCCCGGAGACCAATTGGAGATACAAGTGAAATTGGATAAGGTAAGAGGGGGTAAAATTGCCAAGGCAAGTGCTATCTGCAAAGTAGGAAAGAAAAATGTATCCTCTTGTGAACTGATGTTTGCATTAGTTGATGATACGGATTAGGCATAATTAAATTTCCCAGTCCTTTCGATATTGATAAGTCGTGGCAACTGATATTCATCCCACTGCAATAGTGGAATCCGGAGCTGTTCTGGATGAAAACGTAACGATCGGGGCATGTGCCTATATTGGCGCGAAGGTTGAATGTGGGGCGGGGACTATTGTCCGGCATCACGCAACGGTAGAGGGAAAAACGATCATCGGCCGCGACAATGAGATATTTTCCTATGCATTAATCGGTGGTCAATCACAAGACACGAAAGCCAAAGGGGGCACGCCTGGTCTCAAGATTGGTGACAATAACATTCTTAGAGAGTATGTCACTGTTCACTGCCATTCTGAGGATGGAGAATATACGGTTCTTGGCTCTCACAATTACTGCCTCGCATACAGTCATATTGGGCATGAGTGCGTAATCGGCAATCATTTTATTCTCGGGCACAATAGTACCTTGGGTGGGCACATGATCGTGGAAGACCATGCCAATGTGGGCGGGCATACCGCATTTCATCCCAACTGCCGTATAGGTCAGTATTCTTACACGGGCGGTTGTTCCAAGGTGGTACAGGATATCCCCCCTTTCATGCTCGCGGACGGTAGTCCAGCAACAATTAAAACGGTCAATAAAATCGGAATGGAACGTCATGGGTTTTCAGAGAGGGATATCAGCATGGCGAAGCAAATTTATAAAATGCTTTACCGTGAAGGATTAAATCGCAGTCAGGCTCTGGAACGCTTGGGCGAAATTGAGGACCCCGAATCACCTATTGCCAAGGCGATTATCAGCTTTGTCCAAAGTAGTGAGCGCGGTTTAGCCTGATCTCTCTTGTGTTCTATTCGCGCGACAACTGATCGTTGTCCCGCGATAATGTCTTCTTTGCGTCACCGAGTTTTTGCAGGTATTCGAAACTATAGAGTCCGGTATTATGGCCATCACTGAAGTAGAAGCGGACAGCGTAATTACCGATTAATATCCAATTACGAACTTCTACGCCGGGGAACTTTTTCTGTCCGTCTCCACCGTGAAGATTTCCGAGGATATCGCGTTCTCCCATGTTTTCCGCGCTCGGTGAACAGGCGCGTAATTCCTCCATCGTAAAATAATCTTCCCTGCCATTGGGCCACAGAATTGCCACCTCATTACCAATGAACTGAATATCCTGCGGTGGTTTTATCATCTCGTAACTATTACTGTGACTATCAGTGAGTCTCTCCAAAATCATCACAATGAGGGAACGCAAACGAAAGGTAATTTTTACTTATTCTTTTTAACTTCAGTGCATCCCACTGTAGGCGTTGGATGTAGTCATTGGAGAAATTATGGGGATTCTAAGCGTTTATGCTCTATTTAATCGTTGGTTGTGTCCGCTGTAAGATGTTTAACATTATAAGGATAGATATAAAATAAGGTAATTGTTAACTAAAAAAATAATTCGTTTAACATTTGAAATTATTAATAAAATAGCCTTATTTTCGGCCCATGAAGAGATTGATCTTAGGACTCCTGATTTTGCCCATGAGCTTAAGCGCACAGAAAAGCGCAACGAACGCGGAAGTCTTTGTGACCTTACCTGATTTTTCAGTCACGGAGACAAGAGTGGCCAACCCGGAGCCAGCCGGCACTTTTGCGGCGCCGATTACGGAGTTGCGATTTGAGCCGTTAATTGATGTGCAAACCCGCAATCTGGCGGAAGCGCAAGGTGATGTAACGATTCGCGGAGGCATTTTTGAAAACACGGGATTCCGGGTAGGGGCAGCCACCTTGTATGATCCACAGACCGGACACTACTTTGCAGAGATCCCGATAGCCCCTCATATGCTCTCCGTGCCGACAATAATTACGGGTATAGAAAATGCGCACGCGGGATTTAATTCGACCGTAGGAACTATCAATTATGCATGGAATCCTATACGCAATGGGGGTGAAACCGGGATTGGGTTGGGAGACAATAACTTTAATCTGCAGCACATATATTTTGGAGCGGTAAATGAATATAATGATGAGGGTAATACTGTGGGAATTGACTTATCGTATTCCCGATCGGAGTCCGATGGCACGCGTTTATATGGTGATCACAATTTTAATCGATACGCGGGAAGAATTCAGTTGCTGGGTGAGCGATCGCAAACGGATTTATTTGCCGGCTATCAATCGAAGTTCTTTGGCTGGCCCAACATGTATACCCCTTTCAATGTAAATGAGACGGAAAGTTTACAGACGAATCTTTATCTTCTTAATCACCGCGAAAATTTTTCTGATGACAGTTATATAGAATTCACGGGTTACTATCGGCGGCACAAAGATGATTATGAATTCAATCGTTTTGAGCCGGGTCAATTTAATCCCTTTCAGCATGAAACCAAAGTTTGGTCGGCCGGGATTCAGGGACATCAGGATTTTCAGAAAATTGCCCTCAATTACAGTGCGCAATTTCTGGCGGATGAGATTGATTCAAGCAATCTGGTATTTGGCCCCTTTAGTTCACGTAGTTATTACAAATTCACGCTATTGCCCGAGTGGCGGCAGGCATTGAATGCTGAGAGCGATCTTATTTTACGCGCCGGCGTGAGTTATGATGATACGAATAGAAATGGTTCAAAAGTATCCCCGATGGCATCACTATCCTTTATCCAGAATGATGGGAAGGGCAGCGGGCACCGTTACTATTTTGAGTATGCCGAGAGTAGTCAGGTAGCGGGTTATACGGCAATTGCCTCAACCCCTAACGGCGGTCTTTTTCGTGGCAAACCCGATGCGGCGAGAGAGCGCAGCCGAAATATTGAAGTGGGAGCTGATATCATCCGTCCACAATGGCAGGGTCACATCGCCATCTTTTACCGTCTCGACAAAGACTTGCTAGACTGGACTTACAGCTTTGAAAGCACCTCAGCGCGCACGGCCAACAATGTCGATATCGATACTTTTGGAACCGAAGCTACTTTTATTACTCATTGGCAGGATCTTAATTTTATTTTGGGGTATACCTTTCTCAATAAAAGTGAGGATTATGGAATCGCCGACGTCGATGCCAGTTTTTATGCATTGAATTTCCCCCGTCACCGATTAACCGCCGCACTCACTTATCGTTTCTTAGATCAATTGGAATTTCGTCTCGATAATGAATTCCGTTCCCAGGAGGAAAATCTACTCCGTCGAAGTTCGGACGAGGCTGCGCTTACTTCGCTAAGCCTGGTATGGTACCCGCCTTCATTAGACGGATTTGAATTTAGTTTAACCGTCGATAATATCTATAACAGTAATTTTGAGGATATACCCGCCACACCAGCTGTCCGCCGCCAGATATCCGGTTATTTCAGTTACCGGTGGTAGATAGTCGATTGCGGATTGGAGGATGTCGGGCTTAGCCCTCTGTACGGATCTCGGATTGCGGATTTGGAGTGAGGTCGAGCTACTCCTTTGGTAGCTTCGACTGACAAGCAACAAAGCGATGTCCAAGGGATTTAAACTTCAATCCTTGATCTTCATATTCAATCCGTATTCCGAAATCCGCAATTGCTAAAGCACGCATTCACGTTTGTGCGGTTTCCCCCGATTTTCGCTCCGCTAAGAAGACGGCGAAAATCATTATTCCACCTCCCAGGAGGAGCCGGGGTATATCGGTGCTTTCGCCAAAGAAAATGAGTGAGCAGACAATAGCTAGAGGAATTTTAAGGTTATTAAAAACTGCAAGGGTCCCGGCGTTACACAGGGTAGCGCCTTTGTTCCAAAGGAAAAACCCTATCCCGGAGGGTAGGAGTCCAAGATAGAGCAGGGCGCTTATCTCAGTTGCCTTGAGCTGGTCGAGATGATCCCAGCCTCCGGTCAGTGTAGTCATGATTGTCGTTACGACAACCGCTCCCAAGTAAAGAAGAGCAAAGACTTCATGATCTTTAAGCTGGGTGATGAGCAATCGGACTTGACGGTATTCGATCTGACCGAAGGCGAAGCAGAGATTGGAAAATTGCATGAGTAAGAACCCGATAATAACACCGCTTATATTGATATCCTGGTAGCGGATTAACGCGGCGCCAAAGACTGCCATCAGTGCGGCACCGAGAAAGAAGGCCTGGAACCTTTTTTTATAAACATCATTGATGATAGTAACATAAATCGGGGTAAATATCGTAAATAATGCTATTTGGTAAGCTTCCAGGTACTGAAATGAAAAGAGATAACTACAATACATCAGCCCATATTGTACCGCGCCGATCAGAACTAATCTTCCAATGATCAATGGGGCCAATCCCTTCCATCGCAGCAAGGGCAGAAAAAGGATCGAGGCGAGCATCATTCGCGCCCAGCCGACAAAGTTAGGGTCAAGTCCGGTTAGATAACTTTTGATCAACCCAAAGGAAAAAGCCCAGATCAGTGAGACAATAATGAGATATATCACGAGACCTTTTTATAGAAATACGCGTTCAAAAGTCCAGTAAGCTCCCGTTATGGCAATAATCAGGGAAGCGGGGACAATAACACATTTGCGGTACCAGGTTTTTTTAATAAACCAACCGATTAACAGGTAAGCGGATCCGATGACGGTTAGCTGACCCAATTCAACACCGAGATTAAAGGTTACTAAAGCCGTTAAAAAATCTCCACGCGGGAGGCCAAGTTCAGAGAGAACACCCGCAAATCCCAGTCCGTGAAGGAGGCCAAAGATGAATACGATGACGGGCCTCCAGGGATTGAGACGCGTCGTCATCAAATTTTCAAACGCGACAAAGACGATCGATACAGCGATCAGTGGTTCTACAACTGCAGAAGAGAGCGATACATAACCGTATATGGATAAACCCAAGGTGATAGAATGTGCGATTGTAAAAGCGGTAACCTGCCAGAGCAGATAACTGAATTTAATGCTCAACAGGAAGAGGGCTAAAACAAAAAGAATATGATCCAATCCTTTAGGTAAAATGTGTAGAAAGCCGAAATTGAAATAACGAGTCGCTACTTTAATTCTACCAAGCGGCAATTGTTGATCAGACTTTTTTTTATCATTAAGTTTGATTTGAGATGCTGGTTCTTCATCACGCGCGTTAGTCACCAGGGGTTCAGGAGAAGATTCATTTTCGCCAACATCACTAACTTCAGCATCGGGCAGCTGTTCTCTCTGAGTAATCTCAGATTGTTCAATTACAATCTCATTGATAATCTCGAGCTTCTCAGTCTGCTCTAAATCAATGACCTCTTCACTTTCAGCTTCCTCAACCGCAACGGTTTCGGGTTCTTCGTAGGGCGGAAAATCAAAGAAATCAACAGGGTGCGCCAAAACCATCAGAGGAAAACAAATTATCCCGATAAATCCCCCTGAAATTATTTTCCGCACTGCACCCGTGTGGTTAATACTCATCCACCTATTCCTAAGAGCTTCAAAACAGCTTCCCATCTTTCACTATAACTAACTGGGCTATCACGCGCTATGAGTTGTGTGAAGTAAAGCGACAATAAGATCAGGTTCCAGACACAGGCGAGATTGGCCACTAAATAGAGCGATTGAGTAATGAACCAGTTCTTCTCATATTTATCGAGGAGCAAAGCATAACCGAGCATCGCAAAAAATATCGATGATTCAAAAGCGCGGTGACCAAACGAAGAGCCAAACCACCAGCTATGCCAGGAGGCATTGATATAGACGATAGCGATGAACGAGATGATCCAGGATTTTGGAATACTTTTTTTAGTAAAAGTATATAAAATAAAAACGATCAGTCCGACGCTAAGCAGGGGATGCCAGTTGAGTAATCCGTGAAAATGAGAGAATAAAATCGGGCCTATTTGAGGGTGAAGGAAATCAAAACTCTCTCCCTCGTAGGTGTAAATTATCCATGTTCCGTAGAGTAATTTCCAGGCTAACAATTGCACGAAGACCATCGCCAGTGAAGGGATTATAAATAGCGCAAGCCGTTTCCATTTTTGGCTTCCTGGACTATCGCTGAATAGATACTTAATAATGACAAGAGCCGGAAAAATTAAATAGGTAACCGCCGTGCTTCTGGTAATTATGAGAAAGCCGGAAAAGAAACCTAAGCCGAACCACGCGCGCCAATTTTGCGTATTGTCTATAATTTTAAATGTCAGGTAAAAAATTGTGAGGGTTAAAAAATATACCGTGTTGTGGCTCAAGGATACGCGAGCCGTCTGATAATACAGCAGGGGACTGCTCAACCAGACGAAGAGCATTCCCAGCCACGCCGTGTTTATGGGAACAAAGCGGGAAATTATTTTTACCGACAGGAAGAGGCCAATCACGGTATAAATCAATTGCCCAATCCAAATATAAATAAAGTAAATGGGCTCAAAACCTGTCGCTGGTAAGCCCGCGATTAGGCTAATAATATGGGCGAGGAGAAAAGAGGGGAGGTTGGCGATGGCCCAACCCACGGGGTATTTATTCGGTAACAACCCCGTGCTTGTTCGCGAGCCATTGAGAACGAATTCCTTCGTCACCGAATCGATGGTATTGGCCATTTCGAGTTCGTTGAAAAAATCGACATCACGATCGATAACCGTGGAGCGGAGCCAGAAATAATAAAAACTGTCATCGAATCCCTGGAGAATGGGCTCCTTTTCAGGAGTAAACATACCGTAACCTTTATAGGCGATGGCATAGAGTGAACATATAACCGCACACGCCGTAAGTATCCAAATATCAAATGGTCGTTTCTTTTTAACCGTCATCGTTATTAAATTTATTTAGTCAGAAACTCACGCTTCATCTTTTCGCTTATCCACCCAATTCTGAACCCTGTTTTTAATTTGATCTCGAATAACTCTGATTTGATCTAACTTTTCCTCATCACTGCCTGCAAGTTTAGAAGGATCAGGGAAATTCCAGTGAAGTCTGGTCCCCGCACTGGGGACAGAGGGACATCGCTCTGCGCTTGTCTCATCACATACGGTTATGAGATGGGTTATATTCATTCCTTGCGTGATGACCGCTGATACGCTCTGCGTTTGATGATTTGAAATATCAATGCCGACTTCGGCCATGGACTTTACGACGAGAGGATTTAATACCCCGGGCTCTATCCCCGCGCTGCAAGCTTCGTAATGCTCACCACAGAGAGTATTCAGCCATGCTTCAGCCATTTGGCTCCGAGCGCTGTTGTGGATACATACAAAGATTACTTTAAATTTGGGCACTTTTCCAATATGGGTAGTAAAGAAAAACGGAGTTTAGTTAGGACTATTTAACGAACAATACCAAAATTAATTCTCTATGAGTCTCCGCGTCAGCAATGCGTTTATTTTAATATTCATAGGAGTAATCTATCTTAGCCCCTTCGACGTCAATGCACATCATGGTGGTAAGGTCCATATTTCTCCCTTTCTAAAACTTTACGTGAGGATAATTGACAATTCGAGCATTGGTTCTGACGGCAGTTTCGGGTCAGAATCATCCGAACTGGATCGATTCCGCTTCATGAGTGAGAGTATAATTGAGACCTTTGAAGCTGAGGAATATCCGGTCACCTTGAAATTCGTTCGCTTTGGCAAAGATATTCCGGCGGATGTAAATGTCCTCACGATTTCTATCACTCGATGGTCACTTAACCGAGTCGGTGAGTATGAGACGCGCATATTTGCCAAACTGAAAGGACGTAAAGGGAAAATCAATCTTGGCTATTTTATTGGACGTTATGTTACGGTTAATATTCCCGATCGAGACAAAGTAATTAAAAATTTCAAAATCTCGGCGAGGAAAGCCCTGGAAAAACTCCTCCCGGAGCTGCAGGCGCGAACGCTCCCGAGGAAATTTAATTGAATTATGCGGCTAAAGTATTACTTTAGTTCAACTTTTCATAAAGAGCGAAGAAAGATTTATTTCACGCGGGGGTAGCTCAGTGGATAGAGCAGCGGTTTTCTAAACCGTTGGTCGGGAGTTCGAATCTCCCCTCCCGTACCATTTTAATGGTTAAAACCGCTAATGTGGTGAGAAAGCCATTGAAAAGTATTAAGTGTAGAACATACTTTTAAGTCCTGGAACTCTGTGGAATCTGAAATATGAAAGTAAAATCGAATCCATTCTACGCAGCTCATAGGCTTGCTTTCTGCGCGATTATTTCAGTCCTGATCTTCAGTGCCGGGTGCACCTCGATCAAGTTAATTGCCGATTACGATGAAGTAATCGACAGTTCAGTCACTGAATTTCAAAAAAACATGGAGACGCATTTAATAAAACTGGAGCGAAATATTGGGACTGATGATGCGAGTCACGAAAACAATATCGATTTTTACGATGAAGCCAGAGTCGAGTTGAGTTCAATTCGGGTGCGGGCCGCCGCCATTCTAAAAAATGAACTCACCTTGACGCAAATTGAATTGTTAATCCAGAATCTTGAAAACCTGGAAAAGATTCATGAATTGGGGATAGCAGCGAATGACATTCCACCCTTGAGGAATGCTTTTAACACGGGCACAACGGCTATCTTAAAACTGGAGTTAGCCAAAAAACGCGGGATTGAAGTTGAGGGATAATTTAATTGGGAGAAAATAAGATGACGGATATCGACCTTTCAGATTTAGTTGCGAATATGCTTAGTGCGGCAGGGGATTCGCTTAAAGACAAATGGCCGGAGTCAAAAGATTACGCCGAGTCGGAATTTAAAAAAATAGGTGAAACTATTATTTTTATAAGTCAGGAAGTATTAGCTGGAAGGATGAGTGAGGAAAAAACCAAATTACATTTGGAAATGCAAAAAAATTCATCGAAAATGGTTCTCTTGACTTTAGAAGGACTGGGTCTACTGGCAGTGGAAGCAGCGATTAACGCGGCCCTTAAAGTCGTTAGTGATACGGTCAATTCCGCGATCGGATTTGCTTTGCTTTAATCGAGGTAACTGCAAATTAAGTCGATTCAGTTACCTTAGAGCTATTACGTTTGCCCGTGTAGGCCTCCAGCTTTTTACTATAGTTTAAAATAAAATGATCGGTGGCCCCAGCCTTCCAATTAACAGATACTCTTTTAATTAATCTGATGGCGCGATCGATAATTGTTGGGTTTTGAATAAGTCGCAAATCGCTGAAATCTTTCTTACACGCAGTGAGGTATCGCATATCCCCGTGGTGGCGATAACCAACCACTCTTTGCAGGAGCCTGATGATAAAGGGACTGATAACAGGTATGGCAAAGAATTCAAAAAAAGCAATTAAGGCATGGGACAAATAAGCGGGTGGAACGCGCGGTACTAAATCGGCTGCATTAACAATTCGGTAGATGGGTGTTTTAATATTATCACCAAACTCTGATGAAGCGACTCTTGGACTGCCAAAGGTATAACAGGCCCCGAGACTATCGGAGACGAGAAACTTCGTTGCCAATAAAGCCAGGGCTCCACCGAGAGAATGCCCGGTGATATATAGTGCACAGCCGGAATCCTCAATAACATTCAGAGCGTTTTCAATTTGCGGCTTTAAATCATTAAATGCATTATAAAAACCACCGTGTATCTTGCTACCGTTCGTTTCGATCATCGGTGCCTTAAGATCTGTTTTTATATCTCTAATATCTTTTTCGGTCCCTCTAAATGCAAGAACTCCCATCTTATACTTCTTTCTCGTCGCCAGAAATGCCTGGGTCCCGTTGTGATTAAATATTTCTATTAACTCAAATTCAGCCTTTGCTAAATAACCGCGTAAATCTTCGATCGCTTGATCCGCGGATTGTCTTTGTTCAGCAAGCAGCTTTTCTAATGTCTTTTTAATATTCTTTTCGTCAGTTGCATCGGCGAGAGATTTGGCAATTGAAGTCAACTCGACACTGCCTTCAAACTTGAAATAAGCCAATCGTGACATTTCAGCCATGAGTAGTGCGCTGCGGTCACTGTAAGCAGCCCTTTGACCGGCGCTGTCAGTAGTATCTCGTTTTCAAAATACATGGTGTCCCTTTATTCTAATCAAATTGTAATATGCGCAATTTATAAACTCAGAATTTTAAATTTTTTAAAATAAATTCAACAAACTACGCTCACCACCCGTTATTTGTTTCCCATTAGAAGCAAGTTAATTTATAATTGGGCAGTATGAAAAAATCACTAAAAGGAGCGCTTATATCGGGTTTGGTAATTCCCGGGATGGGGCAAATTTTCCTAAAAGGATATAAACGAGGAGCCATTTTAATCCTGATGATCTCAGTCGGTATGCTGATATTCGTTTTAAAAGCAGTCGAACAAGCCTTTATCATCCTGGAAAATATTGAATCAGCGGGGGGAGTGTTAGATATGAATGCGATCTTAAACGCAACTGCTGTGGCTTCCACTTCACCAGCTAATAGTACAATGAATTATGCATTATCATTTATTTTTATCTGTTGGTTATACTCGATAGTTGATGCTTACCTGTTGGGCAGGCGAATAGACAGGGAAATGGGTGAAAGCGGGTAAGCGTGAATGGGGATATGCGTGAAAGCGATGATGAGAGAATGATTGAATAGATGAGCGACGAAAGTAATCCTGAAGGACCATGGAGTAATGTTTGCGCAGGGTTACTTGTTTCAGGTGCAAACGTGTGGTTGTATTATCATCTCACTGCATTTGAGGAATCAGGTGAGGAAGAGGGGATACATTGGATTTTCGACCTGCTCTACAATAATATTGGTAAATGGGGTGTATTAGCTATTACCGGAACGATCGCAATTAGAGGCATTTATCGGGTGATTTTCGAAAGGCATTAAATTCCGATGATCTATGCAAGGACCGAATTTTTTCCGCGATATTAAACCTAAAACCGTTATACGCACTTCGATTAAATGTCGCTCTGAGAGAACGATTATTGTTTGATTTTTGCCTAAAATTTGTTAGACAGGACGTTCGCTTATATTCCTGAGAGTTGTCATTTAATGCAATGAAGC
>Ga0114999_10004531_pt1 | contig 16741 bp, 18 predicted proteins | sample ArcticOcean_MG_C_3_FD_89820 | JGI IMG/M metagenome (GOLD analysis project Ga0114999, IMG submission 89820) | Marine microbial communities from western Arctic Ocean - ArcticOcean_MG_CB8_126 | ecosystem: Environmental > Aquatic > Marine > Oceanic | place: Arctic Ocean: Canada Basin | collected...
CACTGCGCAGCGCTGACGCCATCCTATTGTTGGACGGCAATGGGCTCACGGCGGCGGCGATTAATCAAGCTGGCCGAATTGCCAAGGTGACGGGTTGTCGCGTGTACGCGACGACCTTCCCGGCGCGTATTGAGTCCGGCCCGGGTCTATACCCAGTGCAGCGCATGCCGTATTTTCCCGAGGACGTCGAGGCTGTGCTTGCGTCTGCAAAATCGCTTATTCTTGCCGGCGCCAAAGAACCGGTGTCGTTTTTCGCTTATCGCGGCAAGCCAAGTAATCTAGTGCCGTTGGGTTGTGAGGTGGTGCGTCTTGCGCACAAACATCAAGACGTTGGGGCTGACTTAGCGCGCGTTGCAAATATGCTGGATGCGCCCGCCGAGCCGGATGTCGTCGGTATAGACGGTCGTCCGTCACCGCCATCCGGTCCGCTTAACACAGCGGCGGTTGGTCAAGCGCTCGCCGCGTTGATTCCTGAAAACAGCATAGTTTCCACAGATTCCGGCGGCGGCGCTGCGTTTCCTATTCTGCATCAAGCCGTCCGTCATTCTTTTCTTACGATTACCCGCGGCAGTATCGGGCAGGGTGGTCCGGTGGCCGTGGGCGCTGCGGTTGCATGTCCGGACAGGCCAGTATTCGCGTTGCTAGGTGATGGTGGAGCGTTGTACACAAATCAATTTCTGTGGACCGCTGCACGGGAAAAACTCAACATAGTTTGCGTCGTATATTCGAATCGAACCTACAGCATATTGGATACCGAGTATCGTCGACTCGGTGTCAACACGGTGGGCGAAATCGCAGCAAGCCGGTTCAGCTTGACCGATCCAGACATTGATTGGGTCTCGCTCGCTAAGGGCTACGGTGCCGATGCAGTTCAGGTCGCCACCGGGGAAGCGCTCGTTGCGGCTCTTGAGCAAGGCATGGCGGCACAGGGGCCATTCTTGATCGAAGTGTTGGTGAGTGGGCGTGCATAACGCTTGGCCGTAATGTCGGGGCTGGGCCGTCACGCGTCGCGCTTTTTGCAGGTTGGCGCAGTCGGCTTTGCAATTGATGCGGGTCTACTGTGGTTTTTTATTTACCAACTAGGCCTGCCACCGATTCTCGCGCGTGGGATTTCGTTCCTGGTCACAATTTCGGTGACCTTTGTCTTGAATGCGCGCTACACCTTTGAGGTTCGCGCGAAGCCCGCCAGCATGACACGGTATTTGCTTGTTCAGTCGTTGGGCGCCGTCATCAATTTCGCCAGTTACACATGGCTAGTGCTGTATGGCCCGTTCGGCCAACGCCCCTTGTTTGCTTTATGTGTCGGGTCCTTCCTTGCAACCATAAACAACTTCGTGCTGATCAGGCACTTTGTTTTTCCAAATCGTGGGGCCGACAGTTCAGATTAGGAGCAACGTTCGGTCGATGGTCCAGTACATCGCGACGCAGCCTATGCCGATGGCTGCCGAGCGCACAAGCACGGGAACGAACCGGGTTCGACTGATGACCCACCCGACGGCGAATAACGCGGCGATGACGATTAGTTGACCTATTTCGATACCGACGTTGAACAGGAGCAGGGACAGCCAAAGGGTGTCTTCGGGTAGCCCGATATCGCGCAAAGCGCCGGCAAATCCGAGGCCGTGCAATAAGCCAAACATGAAAGCCATTACCCATGGCCGGCCTAGCGTAAGGCGCGAGCGTTGGTTTTCTTCAAGGACTAGCTCGCGCGCTAAAAACACGATCGACAAGGCAATAACGGCCTCGATCGGCCCCTGGTCGAGCGTGACCCAGCCCAGCACCGATAGAGCGAGGGTAATGCTGTGGGCCACTGTGAAGGCTGTGACGGTTTTCAAGAGCATTACCGGTTGTTTGATGAACAACACCAAGCCAATGACGAAAAGCACATGATCGATGCCGAAGACCAGGTGTTCTATGCCGATAGACAGATACGTGAGCGTAGCGGCAGACTTTTCGCTCAAGTCCAACGTGGGATTTTCCGGGCGCAGCAGATAGTTGCGTACTTCGCCGTCTGCCCCGGTCCAGCGCACCATGACGTCAGTCAACGTCACGGATAAGCCGTCGATGTGGATGATCGCGTCACTGAGATCGCATGTCGTCACCCATGAATACAACAGCGCACCGGGTGCCACCTGTGGAGGCACGATGTCGCTCAATTCACACCCTTCGGGAAAGACGGGGTCGATTGGCAAGCGCCGATCCTGCACGATCGGTTGCTTCCACAGTATTTCGTAGACGGGGATCCCGTCCTGCATGGCAGCTTCGGTGATCTGTAGATATGCAGGACGCACTTCATGCGCTAGCGCTATGGCACTGAGTAGTGAGAGGGTCAGCGCGATTAGAAGTCGAATCATGGACTAGCCGCGACAGGAAACGTTATCGCATAACGCGATTTTAAGGCTTCGAAGTATTGCTCGTTCGCTTGCTTGCGCGTGGCTTGTTGCCAATCGATTGCGACGCGATCTCGTACCGATTCGAAGGTCTGGAGTCGCTGTCGCTTGAGCGCAGTCACGAGCACTGCATGAAAACCATAGGCGGATCTAACGGGCCCGTGCCACTGATCGCTCGGTACCAACTTGATGAGTTCGGTTGCGAAATCGCGACCGAATAAATCACCGATCTCACGCTCTGACCGCCCTGCATATTCCTTCTGCAACATGAAAGGATCGCCTTGATCCTGGACGTCAGTAATCGCGGCATGGGCATCTGTTTGGGCATCTTTGCGACGATCTGAAGAAAAGTAGCGGTGTTTGAAGCTGAAGCGATCGGGCAGGCGGTAGTCGTCGGTGTGCGCATCGTAGAAATCTGTTAGCTCAGCTTCGTCCGCGGGTGCTGCGGTCGCGACATCCTCGGTCAAAAACGTGAGCTTTTGCACCAAGCGCCTGCGCACGATTGTGTCATTAGCGTCCAAACCAATCCGCAACGCTTCTCGGTAGTAAATCTCTTCGCGAATGAACTGATCGACCAAGCTCTGCAGCTCTTGCTCGGATGGAGGTCGTCGCATCTGCATGGCCCATTGGTCGTTCAATCGTTTGAGGTCAGCATCCCTTACGGTAATGTCATATGAGATATCTTCGCTTTCAAGCCAACCAGCAGCGACGAAGATCGCAATGCCCGCGATAAAAAACACGATGAGTGGGTCTTTGAGCCAGCGCACTATTGCATCTGCAAACCGCCGGCGACCGACAGTGCAACCCCTGTGATGTTTGGAGCTGTCGCGAGGTACAGCGCGGCTTGGCCCATATCTTCGATACTTTGTGGCCGGCCAAGCGGAATGCGTTCACGCATCGCTAACGCAAGATCAGCTTCCTTCTGCTCCGGGGTGACGGCGTTCGTAGGACGTAAATGGTCGTGCCACATAGCGGTCCCGACGATGCCCGGGCAAATTGCGTTGACTCGAATGTTCTGGGGCGCAAGCTCGGCCGCGAGCGACTGCGTGATCCCGATTGCTGCGAACTTTGACCCGCAATAGGCCGAAAGGTTGGCGTGGCCTTGTTTTCCCGCAATGGAGGCTGTGTTGATGATAGCGGCGTTTGACGACTCTTTTTGGCTAGAGGCTTTTAGGCTGGGCAGGGCTGCTCGGGTCATCAGGAATATGCCTTTGCAGTTCACTTGAAATATACGATCCCATGTTGCTTCGTCGATGTCGTCAAACGCACCGCTATCGATGACGCCTGCGTTGTTGACTAGGACGTCGATGCCACCAAACCTGTCCACGGTCGCAGCCACGGCCGCCTCACAACTGGCGCTGCTGGTCACGTCAACATGCGTGGCTTCAATGTTGGATGAGCTGGCTTGCAGATCGCCGACATCATCCTCGTTCGCAAGCGCGTAACGCCAGGTACTGGTTGTCACGCCGGTAGCCTGGATGCCGATATCTGCGACCATCACCCTGGCGCCTGCGTCGGCAAATGCCTTGGCAATGCCAGCGCCGATCCCTCGCGCGCCGCCCGTGACGAGCACCACTCGGTCGTCCATACATATCCCCGTGTTTTCTTCTTGTAAAATAGCCAGATCCGTTCGAGCGGCAAAAGCTTACTGGTTTCCGGATCTTAAGTTAAGGTACAAGATTTCGCAGACCCTCGACAGGAGAGCAAATGAGCACGTCCGAGCATGTAAAACAGACCATCTCGGTGATGGGAAAGCAGATGGCGTACGTTGAGATGGGCGAGGGCGATCCGATCGTTTTTCAGCATGGCAATCCGACGTCCTCCTATTTGTGGCGCAACATCATGCCACATGTACAACACCTCGGACGGTGTATCGCAATTGATCTAATAGGGATGGGAGATTCCGAAAAGCTTGAGGATTCCGGACCCGAACGCTACACATTTCAAGAACACTTCACATATTTTAGCGCGGCATTAGACGCGCTGGATGTGCGATCAAACGTCACGTTTGTGATTCACGACTGGGGTAGCGGCCTAGGATTTCATTGGGCAAATCTGCACCGCGATGCCGTGCAAGGGATTTGTTACATGGAAGCGATTGTGCGACCTGTGACATGGGACGAATGGCCGGACGCAGCGAAGGGCGTATTTCAAGGATTTCGTTCCCCGGCCGGCGATGAAATGGTACTCGAAAAGAACATTTTCGTCGAAAGAGTGCTGCCTGGTTCGATCCTGCGGACATTGGACGAAGACGAAATGGACGTCTACCGTCGTCCCTTCCCGGAATCCGGCGAAGGCCGGCGACCAACGCTGACATGGCCGCGACAGATTCCAATCGACGGGAATCCGGCTGATGTAACGGCGATTGCGCAAGCGTATGCAGACTGGCTGGAGACGAGTACCGTCAAGAAACTATTCGTCAATGCCGAGCCCGGCGCCATTCTCACTGGACCGCAGCGCGATTTTTGCCGCACCTGGCCAAACCAGACAGAAGTGACAGTCACAGGCAGTCACTTTATTCAGGAAGACAGCCCTGACGAGATTGCGACGGCCCTTGTCGATTGGCTGGAAGACGGTTAACGGGACGAATCGCGCGTTGCTAGCGCTTGGATTGGGTAATGGCGATCCCAATCACTATAACGACTAGCGAACCTACAGTGCCGATAGAAATCTGCTCACCGAGCACGAAATGGATTAGCACGAGCGAAATGAATGGCGACAGGAATATGAGCTGCCCGATTTTGGCCGTATTGGCGGTACGCCGCAGCGCTTGTTGCCACAATAGGAATGTTATGCCCATTTCCACAATGCCAACCCATGCGCCGTAGGTTAGGGTGCGGCTGGTCAACGCCGGTAGTCCAGGACCGAGGACACAGGTCACGAACACGAGCAATAAGCCTGCCGAAAAACTCACGAACATCATGCTGGCCGGGTTGCCTTGACTTCGGGTGTTGACAAGCCAATACACTGCCCAGAGCAAGGTGCTTGTGAGCGCGAGCACGACGCCGAGATAGTCCCAAGACCCAGAGTCGGGTGGGGTTGCCGTGTTGAGTAAGGCGACGACGCCGACGTAGCTTAAAAGAATTCCGCCACCTGCTCTTGGCGTCAACTTCTGTTTCAACACTGGCACCGCAAGGAGTGCGAGCGTGATGGCCCATGTGTAATTCAATGGTTGGGCGATATGTGCAGGCAAGCGATCGTATGCGGAAAAGAGGATCAGGTAGTATGCCCACGGATTGAGCACGCCAAGTAGAACAGCTAGTCGAAAGTCGCCTGGGCTCATGCGAAACGATCGGGTGACGACCACGGCGCACAGAAATACGAACCAGGAGATGGCGGTGCCAATGAGCAATAATTGTGCAACGGCCAGAATTTCCAAACCAAGTTTGAAGCCGGTAGCGACCGTCGACCACAACAGGACCGCGCAAAGTGCATAGACAATTGCACTGGTTTCGCGAGGCTGTGTCAGTTTGGTCATCGGGATACTATAACGGCCTTCAACTCAGCGGTTTCATAGCCCATGGATGCATTCCAGTGCAACGATGATCTGCGCAAGCTTGTCGCAGAAAATCTGGCAAGCTTCGACGTGCGTGGGTCATCGGACCCTGACCTGCGCCGAGCTGCGGTGGCGGTTATGGTCACCGACGTCGGCTTGGGCCCCGACTTGCCAGGGCTTGAGAATTTTGCAGAGTGGTCCGATGAGGCAGCGCTCATGCTCACACGACGTTCGGAACGCTTGCGTAACCATCCAGGACAATGGGCGTTCCCGGGCGGTCGCATGGACCCGGGTGAATCAGTCGGGGAAACGGCGTTGCGCGAGATGCACGAGGAAGTGGGGATTAAACTAGAGCCTGCGAACGTCTTAGGCTGCCTGGACGATTTTGTCACGCGCTCCGGATTTGCCATTACTCCGGTGGTGATATGGGGCGGCCCGGATTTGGCGGCCGATCCAAACCCGGACGAAGTGGCAAGCGTGCATCGCATACCGCTCAGAGAGTTTTGCCGAAAAGATGCACCCAAATTGCGCAAGGTAAAAACTAGCGAGCATCCCATCCTCCGCATGCCCGTTGGCAAAGATCACATCGCAGCACCCACGGCTGCGCTCATCTATCAGTTTCGAGAGGTATGTTTGAGTGGTAAGGACACCCGCGTTGCGCATTTTGAGCAACCGCGATTTGCTTGGAAATAGTCTCGCATTTGACCGATTCAGATACAGTCGCCACAATCGGCGAATAAACGATAACTGTTACGCAAGAAGGGGAAGAAAGATGTCGATTCAGGAAGGCGAAAAGCTGCCAGAGGCAACTCTGCATACGATGAAGGACGGCAAACCCGCTGCAGTGTCCACGGATGAGTTGTTTGGCGGAAAAAAAGTTGTGCTGTTTGCTGTACCCGGTGCATTTACGCCAACGTGTTCTATGGCGCACCTGCCGGGTTACGTGGTCAATGCGGATGCAATTAAGGGTAAAGGGATCGACAGCATTGTGTGCCTAGCCGTCAATGATGCATTCGTTATGGATGCGTGGGGCCGCGACAAGAATGCCGATGAACTGCTCATGGTTGGTGATGGCAACGGCGACTTTACCGCCGCGCTTGGGCTGGAAATGGATGGCTCGGGATTTGGCCTAGGAAAACGTTCGCAACGCTATGCGATGGTCGTAGACTGCGGTACCGTGACGACGTTAGCCGTTGAAGCGCCGGGCAAGCTCGAGGTCAGCGCTGCTGAGGCTATTTTAGAGGGTCTGTAGCCTAGGTCAAAAATCGCGGGTGTTCAGCCGCGATTTTGCTCATTTGAAAGAGCTGAGGTCAACGCGTGCGCTGCGCACCTGGGAAAGTTCTCCGGATGTATCAGTCCATGCGAATATCAGTGTGTCTCCCTGCTTGGTCATTTGCGGGAAGCCTGCATTGCGATGTACTTCCATAGGCGCGACGGCGATCACGCTACTGAGTGTGCCGTCGCGATGGATCATCTTGCTGGCTAGCTGACCGCTACCGCCTTGCAACCAACTGACGATAGCCCGGTCGGAATCTACTAGCGATATATCAACCCGGCCTACAGGTTGTTGCGTGGCAAGGTTGATTGCACCGTCGAAGCTCGCGCCGCTGTCGTGCGAAAACGCCACTTGGATTCGTTTATCGGGTGCTGTGGTATACCAAGCCACCGCAACCGCATCGCCCTCGGCGTCAACTGCTGGACCGTTTACCGGGCACCCGCTGATCTCCCAACCGTCGTGTGCGACTAGTTTGCCAGGGCGCCATGCCCCGCCAATACGGCGAGAGACGAAGATGTCTCGAATTTCTGCGTCTGAGCGGTTGCGATAGACGGCGATTGGGCCGCTTGTTGCAACTGCGAGGTCTGTTTGACAGCAATCGCACACGAGTTCGTCGATCACGACTTGCGATGAGAGTGTGCCGTCGTCGTTGATGACTGCGGAGCGCAACTGCATACCGACGTTCGACGCCTCTGGGTCGCTATGCGCGCGTGCATCAAGCCAGATGGCGCCAACCGCATCGCCTGATCCGAAAAGGCTAACGAATCCATGTTCGGCACGGCTCCCGTCGGTGTGCGGAGAAACCGGTATCGACCAGGTAGCGCCTCGATCGTTAGACACAGCGATCACCGTATCGTAGGCGAAACCGCCGCCGGTTTGCATGACCAGCCAGTGGGCGGCCCAAAGGTCCTTGGCAATGGGTACGACCGATGGAAAGTCAGCCCAATTCACCAACCAATCGGTGCCGGTTGCGACGGTATATTGCGGACTCCATTGGTTGTTTTCGAACATGTGAAAGCGCAGTGCGCTACCGTGCGATGTCGGCTCCAGGTAGCTCAATAGAACCTCGCCGTCACGTCCTCGCGACAGCCGTGCTTCAGCGCTACCGGGCAACGCGGATATGCCTAAATCTGTAACGATCTTGCCCGGTCCGCAACCGCCTAGCGTGACTAAAGCCATGATGATGCTGAACCAATGTCGACCGACAATCATGGGCACCTTATGCCTGCAGGCTGGCATCAACGAGCTTCTCGCGTACGTCGCCGATAGGGCGGATGAGACACTCTTGGGCTGCGGTAGCGACCAATTCGCCATCGCGATTGAAAAAGTGGCCGCGTACAAAGCCACGGGCGCCCGCCGCATTCGGAGATGATTTTGAGAACAACAACCACTCGTCCGCGCGAAAATGCCGATGAAACCAGATCGCGTGGTCGAGACTCGCGCCGCGAATGGAGCCCCGCATACTATTGCGCCCGTGAGGCAGCATCGATGTTGACATGAAGTCTAAGTCGGACATATACGCAAGCAATGCAAGATGCACCTCCGGATCATCCGGCAATGCGTCGCGCGTTTTGAGCCATGTGTTTTTGAATGGCGGGTGCTCACGTTGGTCGCTCGCAAGAATCCGTTCGACGGGCCGCGAGTCGATCGCTTCGAAGCGGAATCCGAATCGAGCGAATTCGGGCTTATCCTTCACCATGGCTTGGTGCGCTTCCAGATCGCCTCGCAGAGACTCCGGTGGCGGCACATCAGGCATCGGTTGCGAGTGAGATAGGCCCTGCTCGTGTTGCTGCCACGAGCACGATAAGCTGAAGATCGCTTTTCCATGTTGAATTGCAGCGACACGACGTGTGGTGAATGAGTGTCCATCACGAATACGGTCCACCTCGTAAAGAATTGGTCGGGACCAATCGCCTGGTCGCAGGAAGTAGGCGTGCAGCGAATGCAGCGCATGCTTAGCGTCCACCGTGTGGTATGCGGCGACGATTGCTTGTGCCAGCACTTGACCACCGAAGACGTGTTCGGTGTCGTGGTTTTGACCTCGATAAAGGTTCTTTTCGATGGTTTCGACATCGAACAGCTTAACGATGTCTCGCAAAACGGAGTTCATTTGGGTGATCTTGTCAGATTTGTCGGCTCGGGTCAGATTTGTCGGCCCGGGTCCGTTTTTCCGGCTAAACAGGTCACCCACAACGCCCGAAGGTACTTCCAACAGGGGCACAGTTGCGGACGAAACGGCGATGAGTGATGCGAATCCGGCCGGACTGATTCCAGTGCCTGCATCATGATGGCGGTGGTCGGAAAGATCAGGATGAGCTCATGTAACAGGCATTGGGCGTAGCAAATCCCGAGGTGCCGCCGGCCAAAGGCAAAGGTCGACGATTTAGAGCGGGATTGAAACATGTAGTGACTTGCTCGCTCGACTTTCTGCTAAAGTTCCATGCAAGTCCGAAGGCCTGGAGGGATTGTGAACGTTACCCGAATTTATACTGGTGATGACGGTCGCAGTCATTTCGCGGACGTTGCCATCGAGCTCGTTCAGAGCGGCCTAGCCGGCGAGATGTCCCAGATGTGGGACGCGCATGGGGTCATCTTTCGAACCGTTGACGGCACATACGATCTGGATTTCCATAATGCGCCGCGCCGTCAGCTCGTGGTCAACCTCAAAGGCAGCGTTGACATCGAAGTCGGCGACGGCTCGGTACGACGAATGGGGCCCGGATCGATTCTGCTGGCGGAAGACACGACCGGTGAAGGGCACAAAAGCTCCAACGTGGATGGCGAACCTCGCGAGTGTTTGTTCATACCGCTGGCAGACTAGGACCTAGGCCTAGTATTTCAACTCCATGACCGATCTAGAAGCCGATCCCAGGCACGGCCCGGCGTATGCCCTCGCAGCGTACACATTCTGGGGTTTCGTGCCTGTGTATTTTGTGTTGGTCGGCTTTGCTGGCCCCCTCGAGGTGCTTGCCCAGCGTATTCTGTGGTCGCTACCGGTGCTAATTATCCTCGTCTCGATTACCCGCCAATGGCGCACCCTAGTATCGCTGACGCGACGCGAGTACTTGTACCTTGCGTGCAGCGCATTGTGTCTATCGGTCAACTGGCTCGCCTTTATTTGGGCGATTGGCGAAGGCAACATCGTTGAGGCGAGCCTGGGCTACTTCATAACGCCCTTGGTCAGTGTCCTTCTGGGCTGGGCCATACTCAAAGAGCAAATGCGGGTTTGGCAATGGTGGGCGACCGCGATTGCAGCGACTGGCATTGTTACCGAATTCATCGTCGAGCAATCGATACCGATATTCGGTCTGAGTCTCGCGATCTCATTTGGGCTTTATGGATTGCTTCGCAAACAGGTCAACCTACCGGCTAGCGTTGGCTTGAGCGTTGAAGCTGTCATGCTTACGCCGATCGCGTTTGTCTATCTCATCTTTCTGTACGGACGAAGCACGGATCGCAGCATCACTGAGCTGTCGCAACTGGGCCTGGGTGGCCTAGTAACGGTTGTCCCACTCGTGTGTTTCGCGGCGGCAGCGATCCGTCTGCCACTCACCACGCTCGGCATCTACCAGTACCTCGCACCGAGCTTGTCGTTGCTGTTGGCTGTCTATGTTTACGGTGAAACGGTGGCCCCGATTCGGTGGCTCTCGTTAATGATGATTTGGCTTGCGATAGTGATCTTTAGCGTTGGAGGGCTGTATCATCGAGCGCAAACGTCCAGCAGCTAGTGCGCGTCCCAAATGCGCTGCATTTGGAGATGTGCGCTTCGAGGGGATGGATGCCCGAGGCAAAACCCGTAGGGTTTTGGGGGGTTTCCTTCTGTAAGAAGGAAAACCGTAGTCCAAAAATTGCCAGGATGGCAATTTCGGGACAAGAACTAGCTAGGGGAAATTCGATGATCACGGTGTATACGATGGAGCGGGAGTATCCGTACGGTACGTTGCGCTCGACCAACGGCAGCAAGACCAAAGTGGTGCTGGAAGAAAAATGCCTCGATTACCGCGTCGAGCGCGTCCGGATGGGAAATATATTTAAAAAAATCCCCGAGGTATTGGCCAAACACCCCCTCGGTAAAGTGCCTTGGATCGACGATGACGACTTCACTGTGTATGACTCGACGGTGATCAATGAATACCTCAACGAAAAGAGTCCTACGAATCCGTTGTTGCCAATTAAAGCCGCAGCCAGAGCTCACGCCCGCGCTTTGGAAAATTATGGCGACGAGGGCGTGCTCAGCAAATATCTACCGATGATCTGGGTGCCTTGGTGGTCGCCAGAAGATCAGCGTGATCAAGAGAGTATGCAAAAAGGTCGAGACGGACTAAGCAACGATATCTTGCCGTTTCTAGAGGCGACGCTCGCTTCGCGCGAATATCTGGCGGGCGACTTCTCCCTTGCCGACGTGCCCATGATGGCGGTTGCAATGGTTTTGCAGGTTGATGGGCTCGATACGTCGGCGTTTGAAAATGTCAGTGGCTATTTTGCAAGGCTGCGCGCGCGACCGAGTTATCGCGCCATTGATCCGAATCCCTCGTTGGACGATTCTGCCGGTTCACGCTTAGAGCAATGAACTTCCGGCGATTTCATTGCCTTCGATCATCGCCTGCTGTAGCGATTCCAATGAACGTAGCCACGGTTTATCGACATCGAATGGCGGTGGCAAATTGGCGATTGCTTCTTCTGCGATTTCTTTGCTTTCATAGATGCCAAGCAGCAACACATAAAACAGGTTGTCGCGGACGGCGACGCGCGCCGCGGAGGCCCCGTCAAGCCCATGTTCGTTAGCGTATTCTTCTAATAAGTCTCTGCTGGGCAGAGCAATGAGTTGCGCCGCCCAATAGCTTTTGGGAAGTTCGAGCAACGAGGTGGGTTCGGTTGGACGGTAGGCGAGTTGCTGATAGCGTGGCGTATCTGCGTCCGCTGAGTCGGCGATGGGGGCATCGGGCTGTGTTTGGGCTTCGGTCGATTCTCCGCTAACGGCTATGGGCATTCGATCGGGTTGCGGATCGCGGGCCAAATCCTCGTCCTGGACACAGTCCCAGGTGTTGTCATGCTCCGAAACTTGACAAAACCATGGTTCGACTTTGATTTGCTCTTCGGCAATCACCAATCTATTGGACCCGCATCCTGCCAATGCGAACACGAGAAGCAAAACAAGAGCCCTCAGCGTGCCGGGATAAAGAGCCCTCAGCGTGCCGGCCCGGGACACGCGTAATCGCGCGTGGAACATCTCCACAAAGGAGGTGCAGCGTTGTTCCATAGAGGTTGGTAAAGCGATCATTTGCATAACCGCGCTACTTTGCCCGCGGCGCGCATTTGTGTAAAGAGTAATACTTGCTTGAACCGTAAATTTGTCATAGTTTCCGCCCCAGATTATTTGTTGTTGGGAATAATTGTTAGGGACGTCTGATAAGTGATTGGAATTTTAGCTGATTTTGACAGAACGCCGCGAATCCTGCGATTGAATATCGCTGGCAACCCTATCGATTGGGTTAGCTGGCAGGAAGCGGTTTGTTTGTATGCTCGGGACATCGTCGTGTGGTCCGTGGGCGATCCTGTGTTGCGAATTCGTGGTGGCCATTGTCGGCTGGACAGCTTGCCGAGCAGTCTGGATATCCACAGTATCATTGCCTGTGACGGTAGGGTGATGTCGTCGGATCGGTCAGTTCCACCTTTGACCAACAAGGCGCTGTTTGGCCGCGACCGGAACGTGTGTCTATATTGCGGCAAGAATTTGCCTGACCACGAGTTGACACGCGACCACGTGGTAGCGGTGTCTCGTGGTGGCTGGGACAGTTGGGATAACGTCGTCGCCGCATGTAGGCGCTGCAATCATTTCAAGGGTAATCGCTTGCTGCACGAATGCGGGCTGGAACTGCTCGCTTTGCCGTATGTCCCAAATTTGGCCGAATACTTGGCCCTCATCAATTCGGGAAGAATTTTGGGTGACCAAATGAACTTTTTGCGCAAGAGCTTTAAAGCCGAAAGTCGGCTCTTACATTAGCTGACCTAAATCCGATCAGGTCTGTCTTGCGGCATCCGCGATGACGTCGGCGACGCAACAGGTTAAGCGTTTTGCCGTTTTGATATGCAGGAATTCGTTGGGTCCATGGGCATTCGACTTCGGCCCAAGTACGCCGGTCACCATGAACTGAGTGCTCGGATACGCATCCCCAAGCATCTTCATGAATGGAATGGTTCCGCCCATGCCCATGTGCATAGCGGGCTTGTTGAAATACTTGTTGGAACAGTCCTGCAACGACTGTGCGAGCCACGGCTGCTCGGGTGGGGCGGACCAGCCGGTTTGTGGCGTTTCTAGTTCGAATTGGACTTTGGCCCGTACGGCGGATCGCGTTCGAGGATTGCTTTGATGGTTTCGGCCGCGATTCTAGCATCCAGCGTAGGCGGCAGACGGAAGACGAGCTTGGCCTCGGTGGAGGGGCGTAGCGTGTTGCCAGCATCTTGGATTGCCGGCGCCCCACCGAGACCGACGGTAGCTAAGCTTGGCTGCCATGCATTGGCTACGAGTAGCTCGGCGAGGTCGTCGGTATGCGGTGCTGCGCCCTCGACCCAGGGATATTTGCTAATGATCGATGGTCCAATCGATTGTGCAACCCGAACAAGCTGGCCGCGAACTTCGCTAGGGATATCAACGAATAAGCACTCGTGCAATTTGCCAGTCGCAGCCGATTCGACGCGCTCGAGAAGCTCACGCAAAATACGAAAACTAGATGGGACAATTCCGCCGGCAACGCCGCTGTGCTGTCCTTCTTCGAGGATCTTTACCGAGAGCACGCCGGGCAGCATGCCGCGCAAGGATGTCGTGACCCACAGTTGGTCGTAGTTGCCACACTCGGCATCGAGACAAACGACGAGTTTTGGGTCGCCGATCCGGGGTTTGAGATGCTCTACATAAAATGGCAGGTCGAAACTTCCGCTTTCTTCGCAGCCCTCGATCAGGATCACGCATCTGGGATGCGCTTGGCCTGACCGTTGCAGTGCCGCGATTGCCGTGAGGCTTGCAAAGAATGCATAGCCGTCATCAGCGCCGCCGCGCCCATAGAGCTTGCCGTCGCGCTGGACGGGGAGCCAGGGTTGTAAGCCGGGTTCCCAGCCCTGAAACTCGGGTTGTTTGTCGTAGTGGCCATACAACAACACCGTGTTGCCATGATCCGATGCGGGTGACGCCTCGATTTCTGCAAAGAGCAGCGGCGTGCCGGGCAGTCGAACCACCTCTTGCGTAAACCCAGCAATATCTTGTTGCTCGCTCCACGCGTAGAGCAGGTGGACGGCTTGATCCATGTAGCCGTGTTCTTCCCATTCGGGGTCAAACCCGGGCGACTTGCTCGGGATGCGAATGTACTCATGCAGGGATGCAAGGATGCCGTGCTCCCAACGATCTTCGACGAATTCTTCGATGTCGGACACTAACGAAAACCCTTGATGCGGTCATAGCTATGAAACCAGTCGCGGCGGCTCATGGCAATCTCCGGCAAAAAGCGGGTACTCAATGCGATTCCCAGGTTTCGCATTATCCGTTTAGCAGCGACGGGTTGGGTGAGACTCGCTGTTAAGGATTCGGTTTCGCGAGTGATTTTTCGCGCTCGCACTTGGCGGTAGCGGGCATACTCGGATAACCCATCGTGCATATCCTCTTCGTAGTTTTCTAGCATTCTGCTGAGGACCCATGCATCTTCGAAACCGCAGCTTAGCGACTCGCGGAAATAGGCTGTTGTTGGATAGCTCGCATGACCCGAATAGACGAGATTTCCTTCAACCCAATGCTGCCGTATGCCGTCGCGCACTGGCCAGGCGATTGGCGTTGCCTGTGCGACTGCGTCCTGAATGGTCGGGTGCCAATCCATCGCCTTAAGCTGACACCCTATCGGGGTCGAAAAAAAGAAATGGGTAGTTGACTGGGTGGAAAATTCCCAAGCGACTTGACGCTCTAGAAGCCAGGTTACGTTGCATTGCGGCGCCAGTTTGGTTCGAGGCATTCTTGCGTGGAAAAAACTGAATTGACCACTTGTCTCGGCTGGCTCCGACGCGGTCATTATGACGAGTTGGTGATGGCGCGCGATCTCATGTAGCGGTGAATCGCATGGTTTTGCCAATTCGGCGTTTAGCATGCCAGCAAGTTCGTGTTGTTCGATATTAATCAGGCGTGCGCCGTAACGGTCTGCATAGAACTTTGCTAATGGCAGCTCAGCCAACAAATAGCCGGATCTCCCCAGGCGGATTTGCTCTCGGTCAGGAATATGTGCAATCTGCTCAAGCGCATCGCCAAGGCCCAGGGCACGAAGAACGCGGGTAGCATTGGCCCCTAATGTGACTGCCGGAAGGTCGGTGGCTGCTCCAGCCACGCTTGTCACGTCGCCGAATCCGGCCTGTGCGCACCGAGTCTAGTGATGGCGGCCTCGATGCCGCTTCCCACAACCGCGATCGGGTACATCAGGCCCGTCGCCAGCGGGTGCCTTCGCGAAGATCTTCGAGCTCGATTCCATCGGTAACGAGTTGCTCACGGATCTCGTCGGCACGTGCGAAATCCTTGTTTGCGCGAGCGGCATTTCGCTCTTCGATCAGTCCATCGATGGCACTATCGGTCAACCCGTCGCCGGCTGTACCCTTGAAATGATCCTCGGGATCTCGCGTCAACAGACCGAGAAGCCAGCCGCCGGCCAATAACGCCCTTCGACCGCTTGTGGTTTCGTTGCTGCCCGACCCTTTCTGCAATTCTGCGGCAAGCTGATGCATGGCAGCGAGGGCTTCGGGCGTATTGAGATCATCTGCGAGCGCTTCAACGACTGGCTTCGGGTACTGTTCGACTGGCAGATCCGCGTAATCATTCGCGGTGTCTGCCGTGCTCGTCGGTTTATCACGCAGCGCTTGGTAGAGTGTGTCTAAGCTGTTCTGCGCCTGGTCCAATAGATCTTTGGACCATGCCAGTTGTGAACGATACTGGCCAGACAAGAGCGCATAGCGCAGCACTTCGCCACTGTGTTCGCGGGCGAGCTCGTGAATTGTTTGGACGTTGCCGACGGATTTCGACATCTTCTCCTCCCCCAGCGTCAACATTCCGTTGTGCAGCCAATAGCGAACATAGTCCGGCGAATGATTGGCGCAGCGGCTTTGGGCAGCCTCGTTTTCGTGGTGTGGGAACGTAAGGTCAGAACCGCCGCCGTGAATGTCGATGGTGGTGCCTAAATGTTTCTTGATCATCGCAGAGCATTCAATGTGCCAGCCCGGTCGGCCTTTGCCCCACGGGCTATCCCATCCCGGTAGGTCATCACTGCTCGGTTTCCACAATACGAAGTCTTTTGGATCCCGCTTGTAAGGCGCGATTTCTACCCGAGCGCCGTCCAGCATGTCTTCGAGTGAGCGCCGCGACAGGCCGCCGTACTCTGGGTCGGAGGGCACGTCGAAGAGTACATGCCCCTCGTTCGCATAGGCGTGGCCGCTATCGATGAGTTCTTGAATCATTTCGATGATCTCATCGATGTGATGCGTTGCGCGCGGGGTAATGTCCGGCACGGGCACGCCGAGAGTTTGCATGTCGAGTTCGTAGGCGTCGGTGTAGCG
>Ga0114999_10004535_pt1 | contig 16738 bp, 17 predicted proteins | sample ArcticOcean_MG_C_3_FD_89820 | JGI IMG/M metagenome (GOLD analysis project Ga0114999, IMG submission 89820) | Marine microbial communities from western Arctic Ocean - ArcticOcean_MG_CB8_126 | ecosystem: Environmental > Aquatic > Marine > Oceanic | place: Arctic Ocean: Canada Basin | collected...
TAAATATAATATTTAGCACAAAGATGTTTACAATGTTAATGTTTCAGATATTTATATTACTATTTTCCTTAATATAGATGAAGTTAAGAAAAAAAGAAACTAAAACTTGTTTAATGAATTTTTTTTTTTAGATTCAGATAAAAAATGGGAAAAATTCTTGAAATTGGAATCTCTAATTCAAAAGGTAATAAAATTAAAAAAGTAAATATGGTTCAATCATTAAAAGGCAAAGGCTTACTTGATGATAGAAAATTTAAAAATAACAATTCAAAAGAAAGCCAAATTACTCTTGTAGAGATCGAAAATATTAATTATTTTAATAATATATCAAAAACAAATATACCAGCTGTTGATTTTAGAAGAAATCTTGTTACCGAAAATATCAGACTTAATGAACTTCTTGGAAAAGAATTTTTTGTTGGAGATGTAAAATTGAAAGCGCATGACTTATGTAGACCTTGCAAATATTTACAGGAAAAATTAAAACAAAATAATTTTATAAAAGAATTTTTACATAAAGGAGGTTTACGTTGTGAAATCTTAACTAATGGTAAAATAAAAGTTGGTGATAAGATAAAAGTTGTAAAATGATTAATTATATTACATCTCCGTTTAAATGGTTTTTTAAATTAGAATCTGCTAGTGGTTTAGTTTTACTAATTTTTGCTGTTATAGCTCTAATTTTAAGCAATTCTAATTTCAGTTATTTATATTTTGATATTTTAAATACATATATTTTAGTTGGTTCTGAAAAGTTAGGATTAAATTTAACTCTTGCACATTGGATTAATGATGCATTAATGGCTATTTTTTTCTTTGTAGTTACTCTAGAAATTAAAAGAGAATTTATTCATGGTGAATTATCAAAAACTAAAAAAGCCTTACTTCCAATAATTGGTGCTATCGGCGGTATGATCGTTCCCGCTTTAATTTATGTGATGATAAATTTTGAAACTGGTTATACCCTTAGAGGTTGGGCTATACCGTCTGCTACAGACATAGCTTTTTCTATTGGTGTTTTATCTTTGTTAGGTTCAAGAATTCCAATATCATTAAAAATATTTTTAACCGCACTTGCTATTATTGACGATCTTGGAGCTATAGTAATAATTGCTTTTTTTTATTCTGGTGAACTTAATTATCTTTATTTACTTCTTATGTTAGGTTCATTTATTCTTTTACTTATTTTAAATAAATTTGGTGTTAAAAAATTTATTCCTTATTTATTAGTAGGTCTTTTTTTGTGGTATTTTACACATGAATCAGGAATTCATTCAACAATTTCAGGTGTAATTCTGGCTTCTACAATACCACACAAAAAAAGTGAAAAAGGTTATTCATTATTACTAAAGCTTGAACATTTGCTATCGCCTTATGTTGCTTTTGGAATTATGCCTTTGTTTGCTCTAGCTAACGCTGGAGTTTCACTAGAAAATATGTCTTTGAGTAGTGTTGTTTTGCCTGTTCCTTTAGGAATTTTAAGTGGTTTGTTTATCGGAAAGCAATTAGGTGTATTTTTATTTTCATATATTGCAGTAAAATTAAAAATTGCTGATATGCCATCAGATTCAAATTGGATAAAATTTTATGGAATTGGTATTTTAACAGGCATAGGATTTACAATGAGTTTATTTGTTGGTAATTTAGCATTCGCTGATTTACAAAATGAGATCGATGGAGTAAAAATTGGTGTTTTAATTGGATCGACACTATCAGCTGTTATAGGATATTTTTTACTACTACTTACTACTAGAAAAAAATAATATATTTAAGTATGTTGATTAAAATAAAGTATTTTTTATTAGCTTTTATTATGTCATTATTTACAACAAATATTAATGCAAATTACAGTCAGCTTGCTTATGACTTTAAATTTAATGATTTAGATGGTTCTATAATCAATCTTTCTGATTATAAAAATAAAGTAATAGTAATTATTAACGTTGCAAGTCAATGCGGTTTTACAAAACAATATGAAGATATGCAAAAAATATGGGGGAGATATCAGGGTGAAGGTGTTGTAATACTTGGTATTCCTTCTAATGATTTTGGGAGACAAGAGCCAGGAAGTAATAAAGAAATCAAAACTTTTTGCGAAGCTAAATTTGGTATAACTTTTCCAATGACGGAGAAAGTAATTGTTAAAGGTGATTCAGCACACCCTTTTTACTTATGGGCTAAAAAAAACTACGGTTCATCAGCCGTACCTAAATGGAATTTCCACAAAATTATTATTGGAAAAGATGGAAAAGTTCTAGATACATTTACATCTATTACAAACCCGTCATCTAAGAAATTTATTAAAGCTATTGAAAAGGCTTTAAATTAAATTAATAATTATTATCTGTAAGTTTTCTTATATATTTTTTTAAATTTATTTTTCCAAAATGTTTATAAACTTTATTAGAAAGATTTTTGTTTGTTAAGACAGAAACATATCTTTCACCAGGTCTTTTTGGTAAAAATTTTATATTTTTACTAAACATTTTAGCTACTGCTAGTATTGAGTAATTTTTATGATTTGAAATACTATAATGTCTACAAAGATTCTTTTTCCATGCATTGTAGCAAATTTCAACAGTATCAAAAATATGTGTAAATCTTCTCGATTGAGTGCCTGGTTTAACAACAGGTAGATACTTTTTTTTCTTATAGTGATCTTCAAATATTCCTATAACAGTAGCCATGTCTCCACTACATATTTGATGAGGTCCATAAACATTATAAAAATAAACTACTTCAAATTTTAAGTTAAACCATTTTTTTAAATTTTCTAATAATTCTAAATTTTTTGCTTTAGTAAACGAATAAGGAGATAAGTTTTTATCTTTTCCGCTATTACCTATTGTTGCTGATGTAGCTGAATAAATAAGTTTAATCTTATGTTTTAAACAATAAGCAAAAACAGCATTGGAACCAATAGAGTTAGAATTGATACATTCTTTCATTTTTAAAAAACTTTGGTAAATTCTTGCGAATTCGCCAAAATGAAAGATTGAATTAATTGAATTTGGGTTTTTCAGAATTTTTGAAATATTTTTTGTATCACCATTAATGTATCGTATTCTTTTGCTCATAATATGATTTTTTTTAAAGCCTGATGAATAATTATCAATACTGACTATTTTATATTTTGTTTTTTTTAATAGTAAATTAATTAAATTTGTACCAACAAAACCTGCACCACCAGTTATAACAATTATATTTTTTTTCATTTTTATAAACTTATCTTGAGACCATCATAAGCTGGTAATATATTTTTTGGAAGCATGCGTGATAATAAAGTATAATCTAAATCATGGTGTAAATTTGTTAATATAGTTTTTTTAGGCTTTAAGTTATTGTGAATAAAAATAGCTTCATCTAAATTGAAATGAGTAGGATGTTTTTTAAATTTTAGACAATCAATAATTAAATAATTTAAGTATTTAAGCTCCTTTCTACGTATTAAAGCAAGGTCATTTGAATCACTTATATAGGCTGTATTATTAAAAATATATACTACACTTTTTGTTTTTCCATGTTTGGCTTCAAATGTTTTAAATAATATTTTTTCACTTAATTTTCCCAACACGAATTTTTTTTTTACTATATTTGACTTACAGATTGCGGGATAGTTACTAATATTTTTAAATAAATAATCTTGTCTTTTAATTAAATGATTAATAGTTTTCAAATTACCATAAACATTAATTTTTTTTTTATTTTTCCAAAAAAAAGGCCTTAATTCAAACAATCCATTAGTTTGATCAGCATGTTCATGTGTAAAAAGAACTGAAGAAACATCTATAATTTTATTAGATAAAAATTGCATTCTAATATCAGGAGATGTGTCAATCAAAACTGAGTTAGAACCTTTTGTAATAATAGCTGAACATCTAGTTCGATAGTTCTTTTTAAAGCTCTTATCGCAATTGCCCCAAACACCATCAATTCTAGGTACGCCAACCGAACTACCACACCCCAAAATTGTAAGTTTAGTTTTCATATAATTATAATTGAAAAAGTTTTTTAAAATTACTAGTAGTTGAAGAAATTATATTTTTCTTGGATGTATTTTTAATTTTAGATAACTTTTCTATTGTATGCACTATATAAGATGGTTCATTTGTTTTACCTCTAAAAGGAAAAGGTGATAAATAAGGTGAATCTGTTTCAACCAAAAGATGCGATAAAGGTATTTTTGATACAGTGTTAGATAGTTCATCAGAATTTTTAAAAGTAATAATTCCACTTACTGAGATATAGCAGTTTAAATCTAATAGTTTTTTTGCAAAAGATTCAGAGCCAGTAAAGCAATGTATTAGGACTTTCAAATTTAAATTTTTTTTTTCATTTTTAATAATATCAAGAGTATCACTTTCTGCATTTCTTGAATGAACAATTACAGGAATATTAAGTTTGCTCGCTGCATGTATATGATCAATAAAACTTTTTTTTTGAATTTTTATGTCACTATGATTATAAAAATAATCTAAACCAGTTTCTCCTATTCCTATAACTTTTTTATAGTTTTTTTTTAAATTTAAAATAAAGTCTAAATCTACATTAGTATGGTTCTTTGTTTCATGAGGATGAATACCAAAAGTTCCATAAACATTTACATATTTATCGATAATAGTTTTTATTTTTTTAAAACTTTCAAGTGTTGTGCATATTGTAAGAAGATTATTAACTTGATTTAATTTTGCTCTTTTTATTATATTATCTAAATTTTCGTAAAGATTAGGAAAATCAAGATGACAATGTGAATCAATAATCATTATACAACTTTTTTAAATAATATATCTAGAGATTTTAGTTCAACTTTTTTTTTTAGTATGTTTTTGTTATCTAGAAAAGATAATTTTACCAAATCTTTATTTATAGATAAAGCTGCAAGAACTTTTGTTGCTGCTATAGGTATAATTGGACTTAACAACAATGAAATTTTAGCTATTTGTTCTAAGGATAAATGTAGAATGTTGTTCATTTTTTCAATATTGCTTTCTTTAAGTTTCCATGGTTCTTCATCGTTAATAAATTTATTTGTTAAAAAACTTATATTTATTACAGACTTTATATAGTTGTTTAAATTTTGATTATTCATATCTTTCCGAAGATTTTTCATTAGTAAAAAGGTTTCGTTAGTTAATTTTTTTTCAGGAAAAGAAATATTTGCTGTTTTAACAACTTTATTATTACAATTATTTTTAATAAAAGAAAAGACTCGTTGACACAAATTTCCAAAATTATTAGCTAAATCACTATTGATACACTTTTGAAGATTTATTAAAGATATATTTCCATCGGATCCATGTGACACTTCTTTCATAAGATAGTATCTAAGTTGATCAATTCCGTATGTATTAATAATTTCAATTGGGTTTAAAATATTACCTTTGGATTTCGACATTTTTTCATCACCAGATAATATCCATCCATGACTAAATATTTTTTGAGGAGGTTCTATGTTTGCAGCTAATAAAAAAGCAGGCCAGTAAATTGCATGAAATCTTAATATATCTTTTCCAATAACATGCAGAGACGCTGGCCAAAATTTTTTGTAAAGATTATCGTTAGTGTTTGGAAAATTTAAAGCACTTAAATAGTTTGTTAAGGCATCTAGCCAAACATAAATAACATGATCTTCATTTTTAGGAACTTTTATACCCCAAGTAAATGAGGTTCTGCTAACAGATAAATCTTTTAAACCACTTTTAACGAAATTAATAACTTCATTTTTTCGTGTAACTGGAACAATAAAATTATCATTTTTTTTATAAAATTCTAATAATTTATTTTCCCATGCTGATAGTTTAAAAAAAAAAGATTCTTCTTCAACCCACTCCACTGTGGATCCAGAAAAAGTTGATATTTTTATACCGTTTTTTTCAGAAATTTCATTTTCATTGTAGTAAGCTTCATCTGATAAAGAGTACCAACCTTTATATTTAGATAAATAAATATCACCAGATTTTATTAATTTATTCCATAAATCAATAACAGACTTATTGTGCCTCGGTTCTGTTGTTCTAATAAAATCATCATTAGATAAATTTAATTTTTTAGCTAGGTCAATAAAAGTTTTGGATATCTTATCACAGTATTTAATTGGCTCCATTTTAGCTTTTTCAGCAGATCTTTGAATTTTAAGACCATGTTCGTCCGTACCAGTAAGAAAATAAACATTGTAATTATCTTGTCTCATGAATCTAGCAAAAACATCTGCTATAATACTAGAGTAAGCATGGCCCATATGTGGTTCACCTGAAGGATAGTAAATTGGAGTAGTTATATAAAAATTATTTTCTTTCATTTTCTAAAATTTCTTCAATTGAGATTATTAAATTCTTTTTATCCAAGTTAAACTTTTTCATATTATAGATTATATAAGTTATTTTATTTTTATTTAAAAAGTAATAATTAAAATTTTTAATATTATTTATACATAATAAATTATAAAAATTTTCAATAGATGTAGAAATTATATTAAGTAAAGAATTATCATAGTTTTTTTTATACTCATTTAATAAATATAGAATAGATGCTAAATCATTATTATAAAAAAAATCTAAATTATTTTTTGATAATGAAATAAAATTTAAAAGTGAACCAGGAGTGTCGTAGAAAAAAAATCTAGAAAATTCTTTCGGAACATAATTCAACTGATAATCATTAATCATATTGTTGAAAATTTTAATCTTTTCTTCTATTGTAAAGTGAATTTTATAATTTAAACACCTCGTTTTAATAGTTTCAATAATATGTTTTGAATCGTTATAAATAAGAAAAAAAAAAGTATTTTTTGATGGTTCTTCTAGAGATTTCAATAATGCGTTGGAAGAATTGATATTTAGATTTTCAGCATCGTCTATCAAAACAATTCTAAAATCTTTTGAATAATTTGATTTATTTAAAAATTTTATACAATTTCTTATTTGTTCGATTTTAATATTTTCACTCTTTTCAGTATTTTTGATAATATAAAAATTGGGATGGATATTATTTAATAAAAGTTTAAATGAGGAATTCTCAGAATTAATTTTAAAATTACTAGTTGAATAAGCATTTTTTTCGTTTTCTGATAACAAATAATTTATAAAATGATAAGCAAAAGTTGCTTTACCAGATCCTTTTTGTCCACTTAATAATATAATGTTTGGTAATTTTTTTTTTTTATACGTATTAATAAAATCGACAAAATATTTTTCATATCCAAATAAACTTAACTGATTAACTGGATTTAGAATTTTTATGTTATCAACGACAGGTTTCATTTATTTAAGGTAGTAATAAATCTTTTAAATATAATTCCTTCTATATCTTTTGAATCATTAGAATTGTCTAATATAAAGTATTTTTTCTTATTAGAATTTGCTATTTTAATAAAAGAACTTTGTACTTTCTTATAGAAATTTGGAGAAAATTTATCATATCTGTTTTTCTTTTTTCTCTTATTTAAACGCTTAAGAGCAATTTTTATATTAACTGTTAAGAGAAAAGTTAAATTGGGCTTCACCTTATTCAAGATATGTTTATGGACTGAATCTACTAAATTTTTATTTACTCCTTTTCCATGAACCTGATAGGCAAAAGTTGAATCAATAAACCTGTCACAGATAACAACTATTCTTTTAGATAAAGCAGGTTTGATTTTATTTTGTATGTGTTCATTTCTGGCTGCTAAATAAAGCAAGGTATCTGTATTCTTACTAAATTTTTCTTTTATATCTGGATGAAAGTAATCCTCTAGAATAAGATTTCTTATTTTTTCAGCACTTCTAGTTCCCCCTGGTTCCCTTGTTAAAATAACAGGAATATCTCTTTTTTTTAAATTATTGTATAATTTTTTACTTTGATAGGATTTACCTGAACCTTCAATGCCTTCAAAAGCAATAAAAAGAGCTTTTTTTTTATGCATCACCCCAGACCATGTAGTTTAGTGATGTGAATAATCTAGAAAATATATTTGATTTTTTTACATCTTCAGCTGCGAAAATATCAATTTCGTTAACAAGTTCATCCGAAACATAAACGTTAAGTACGGCAACTTTTTCCCCTTTTTTTATTGGGGTCTTTAATGGCCCTACATATTCTAAAAAAGCTTTGATAGTTTTTTTCTTTCTTTTTGGAACCGTAAGATAGTAATTTTCGTTAGATTTTACCTTGATAAAATTTTTTTTACCTAACCAAACTTTAAGCTCAGTAAAAATTTCATCTTTCTTTGTTATCTTGATTGTATCAAACTTTTTTAAACTCCAGCTTAATATTTTAGCAGATTCTCGAGATCTTAAATTTTTAGTTTTAAAACCACTTCCTGCTACAATGATCCTTCTTTGATTAACCTTAACTGATGATGCTAAGGAATACTGCTCGACTGTAAGAAATCCTGTTTTAATTCCGTCGGCTCCAATATTTTTGTATAGCAAAGGATTTCTGTTTCCTTGTGTAATTGGATCTCCACCCGTTCTATCCCAAGTGAATGTTTTTTCTTTAAAGTATGTATAATATTCAGGATAATTTACAATCATATATCTAGACATTTTTAATATATCCCTAACTGTAGAATAATTTTCTGGATCACTTATACCAGATGAATTATTAAAGTTAGTATTTTCTAAACCTATTTCTTCAGCTTTTTGATTCATTAATAAAACGAAATCTTCTTCAGTTCCTGATAAGCCTTCTGCTAATGCAACACAGGCATCATTACCTGAAACAATAATTATACCTTTTAATAAATTTTCAACACTTATTTGATCATTTAACATTATAAACATAGAGGAATATCCACTCTGAGACATTCTCCAAGCTTTTTCTGAAATTGTAATCATTTCATCTAATGAGGTTTCACCTTTTTTAAGTAAATCAAAGGCAACAATAGATGTCATGATTTTAGTCATTGATGCAGGATAAATAGATTCATCTGGGTCTTTTTCGTATAGAATTTTACCAGAATAAAAGTCTTGTACAATTATGTGATCTACATCAATCTCTATTTTGGAAAAACTTTTTTCAACAAATAGTAAAAAAAATATAATAACAGTAAAAAATTTATAAAATTTCATATTACTTTCTGTAAACATTTAATGATTCAAACCCTAAATTATTTAAACTAATATAAGTAGTTTTTAAAGCATTAAAATTTTTAAACGGTCCTACTAAAAGCCTGTATTTATTGTTGTTAATTTTTTTTACTTCAATAGATTTTAAACTATTTTTTTTAACAAGATCCTTCATAAGATTTAAAGCAGTTTTTTCATAATAAAAGTCAGATATTATTATAAAAAATTCTTTATTTTTTTCCTTTTTAATATCAGTCTCTGTGCTTGCAATAGCTATATTGTCAACTTCAATCTTATCAACTGGAGCTTTACCAGCAACATTTTTTTCTATATCAAATATAGTGCCTTCTTTAGCAATAAAAGTTTTATTTTTTTTTAATTCAAGAATTTCTACATACGGATTATCAAAATCCAATTCTAAAAAAGTTGCCACTTTCTTATTAATAACAATATTAAATATTTGGGGATAATGAGCAATACTAGAAAGTTTTAACTCAATTGCTTTGCTATTTATTGGATTTGATATTCTTAAAAGAGTATTTCTTTTTAAGTGACTGTGCATGGCATTAAATTGAATATTTTCCAGTTTTCTGTTAACGATTTTATGTGAATAGACTTTATCATCATAAATTAAAGCAAAACCACTAGACGAAAAATATTGTTTTGTATTATGTTTGTTTTTTATTGAATTATATTCAGCGCATTGCATTAAAAAAAAAGGAAAAATAAATAAAACAATAAATTTTAAATTCATATTTTAATCATATTAGCAAGTGTGCATACGCTTATTCCAAAACGTAAAGATCTATTCCATTTTAATATCTTTTCATAATTATCAAATACTAAATATGTGGGTGAATTATCAATACCATCAGGAGAAATTAATGCTGCATTTAAATTTGTTTTAAAATCGCTGCCATCAAATTTAATAATACCTTTTTTTTTCCACTGAGATACTTTTAATTTATTGGAAATACCTCTTGCAGATAAATTAATATATTTTTTTTTAATATTATTTGTTAATTTAACTCGGAAAAAACAAGGTTCATTTTTTTTCCATCCAATTTTTTTTATATAATTTGCAGCAGAAGCTAAAGAATCATCAAGTGAAGTTTTCAGATTTATTTTATTATTACCATCATAATCTATTGCATAAGATTTAATTGTTGATGGCATAAATTGAAAATTTCCATATGCACCTGCCCATGATCCATATAAAGTATTTGGATCAATTAATTTATCATCTATTAACTTTAAAAGAGTAAGAAGTTGAGAGGAAAAAAAATCTCTTCTTCTTTTATCAAAACTTAAAGTGGCTAGTGAAGAAATTATATCCATCTTTCCCACATGTTTTCCGTAATTGGTTTCAATTCCCCATAAGGCTAACAAAATTTCTTTTTCAACCAAAAATTCATTTTCTACGTTTATAAATAAAGCATTGTTTTCCTTTAATAAATCAATTGCTCTCTTTGCTCTAGAAGAAGTGGCTCTTTTCTTAACATAAGTTATTGTGTCTTCAAAAAATTCAGGCTGTTTTCTATCATACTTAATAATCTTCTCTAAAAATTTAACATTTCTAAAAGCTGTATCTAAAGTATTTTGAGAAACACCTTCTTTAAGAGCAAATTTTTTATAAGAAGATAACCAAACTTGAAAATCTAAATTTTCTGCAGAAAGAGGGCTGGTTATTATAAAAGAAAATATAATACACATTCTAATTATTTTATAAAAACTGGGCATAACTTTACTTATCATAAGAATTTTAAATTAACTATTTAATCATCATAGATTTATAAATTATTCACAAATTGTCAGATTTTATATAAATATTTTGAATAATAATGTTTATATCTTTAGATTAAACGTAATATATTTAGAATAAAGTTGTAATTTAATTAGCTAAAATATAATAAAGTCATAGAAAAAATATACTTTGGAGAGGTGGCTGAGCGGTTGAAAGCACTGGTCTTGAAAACCAGCGAAGGGGCAACTCTTTCGTGGGTTCGAATCCCACCCTCTCCGCCATAAATTAAATCTTAAATTTTTTAATCTTTTCAGCTACTTTCGTTTTTAATGAAACATTTAATGATTCATTAGAAAAAAGCCATTTTTGTAAAACCACATCTTCTATGGATAAAATTGTATCTAAATCTTCAAGTTCATCATTATTTAGTGAATTAATATTAATTTTAACAAAATTGCCTAGAAATAAATCCATTTCTTTAGTTCCTCTATGAGAAGATCTGTAGATAATTTTTTTTTTTAAAATTTCATTTTTATCCATAGTAAAAGAATTTTTATTATATATTAAATATTAATGAATAAAACAAAAGTAGTAGATTTTTTTCAGCAAAATATAACAATACTAAAAGGTGTTGGAAAAAATACAAAAAAAATATTAAAAAAGAAAAAAATTGAAAAAATTTCTGATTTACTATTTAATTTTCCAGAAGGAATTACAGATAGAACTATTATTAAAGAAGTAAGTTCCTTAGAAATTGGTAAAATTGCCACTATAAAAGTTAAAGTGCTTAAATATAATTTTCCACGAATAAGAAATCTTCCGAGTAAAGTTATTTGTGGTGACTCAAAAGGAAAAATTGATATAGTTTTTTTTAATAGTAGAGAGGGATATATAAGAAAAATTTTACCTTTAGATTCATTTGTAATATTAAGTGGAAAAGTAAATTTCTTTAAAAATAAGTACCAAATCACAAACCCAACATATGTGGTTCCGCCCAATAAAAAGGATTACGTTAATAAATTGATTCCAAAGTATTCACTAACAGAAGGAATAACTGAAACAATATACAGAAAAATAATAGAACAAGTTTTAAAAAAAATGCCAAATTTTAATGAATGGCATAGTAAAGAAGTATTAAAAAAAATAGGAAATATTGATTTTTTTAATTCAATAAAAGAATTACATAAGGGTAATAATAATAATTTAAATTCAAAATATTATCGTAGGTTAGTATATGACGAAATATTATCTCATCTTTTAGTTTTCTCAGAAGTAAGAAAAAAAGTTAAAAAATTTAAAAAAGAAAAAAAAAAAATTAATGAAAATTTATCTATTAAACTAATTAAGAATTTAAATTATTCACTAACAAACAATCAAAAGAAAATTATAAACGAAATTAATTTTGATTTAAAATCTGATATAAAAATGTTTAGACTTCTTCAGGGAGACGTAGGAAGCGGTAAAACAATAGTTTCATTTATCGCTGCAGCAAACGTTATTGATTCAAATTGGCAGGTTGCATTAATGGCACCAACTGAGATTCTAGCAAATCAGCATTATAATTTAGCTAAAAAAATTTTCAAATTTAGTAATATAAATATTAGTTTTTTAAGTGGTAAATCTTCATATTTAGAAAAAAAGAGTATCAAAAAAAATCTATTAAATGGAAAAATTAATTTTATTATTGGAACACATGCATTATTTCAAAAAAATATTATCTTCAAAAAATTAGGATTTGTTATAATAGATGAGCAGCATAAATTTGGAGTAAAACAAAGAATTAACCTTTCAAACAAAGGAGGTAAAAATTGTGATATACTTTTAATGTCTGCTACACCAATACCTCGAACTTTAGTTCTATCTATGTATGGAGATATGGACGTATCAAGACTTATTGAAAAACCTTTAAATAGAAAAGAAATTATAACATTGAGTAAACCGGAAGAAAAAATTAATGAAATTATAAATTTTATAGATAAAAAAATTAAGGAAGGAAATCAAATTTTTTGGGTTTGTCCTTTGATTGATGATTCAAAAAAGTTAGATTATTCATCAACGGTTCAAAGATATAATCTTTTGTCAAAAATATTTCCCAACAGAGTTGATTCAATCCATGGCGAATTAAAAAAAGACGAAAAAGATTTTATCTTAAATAAATTTTTAAATAGGTCTATTGATATTTTGGTATCAACTACTGTAATAGAAGTTGGAATAGATTTTCCACATGCAAACGTTATTGTTATTGATAATTCAAATAAATTTGGATTATCACAGTTGCACCAATTAAGAGGTAGAGTTGGACGGGGTGATGTTCAAGGTACTTGCATTTTACTTTATAAAAATAATTTAAGTGTAAATGCCAAAAAAAGAATCAAAATTTTAAAGAGCTCAAATGATGGTTTTTATATATCCGAAGAAGATGTTAAATTAAGAGGTTTTGGGGATATACTGGGATATCAACAAAGTGGCATTAAGATTTTTAAATTAGCTGACCCAATTCATCACGCAGATTTATTTAAAATTGCTGAACAAAATGTTAAATCAATAGAATTAAATAAGAGTAATTTTCAAAAGTACAATCATCTACTAAAGTTATTTGATAAAGCTGATATTATAAATCAAATAAGTTAAAAAAAAATTATTTAGTATTAGATGTTCCAGCTGATACAATAAATTTTGAAGCCTCCTCAAAATTCATATCGAGGTATATAATGTCTTCTTTAGGAAACATTAGTAAAAAACCACTTGTTGGATTTGGTGTTGTTGGTACAAAAACATTAACTAAATTTCTTTTAACCTTATCTTTTATTTCACCTGTGTTATCTCTAGTGGCAAAGCCAACGGCCCATGAACCTTTTCTAGGATATTCTACTAAAACAACATTTTTTTTATTATTTTCATTTTTTTTAAATGAATCAGTCATTTGACCTAATGCTGAATAAATTGTTCTCAATATTGGAATTTTTTTTAATATAAGTTCAAATATATCTAATAGTTTTTTTCCTATAATTGATAAAGATAACCATCCAATTAACGTGATTAATATAATTGATATAACTATTTCAAGACCAGGGATATTGTATGGGAGATAATGATTGGGATTAATCTCTTTAGGAAGGATTTTTGAAGAGATAGAGATTATTAAAGCTGTAATGTAAAAAGTTACACCTATTGGTATTAAAACTACTATACCACCAATAAAATTGTTTCTAAATCTTGATAAAAAACTTCTTTTTTTTTCTTTTTTAGATATTATATTACTCATAAGTTATGGGTAATATTAATAACATAAATAGAAGACAATTTCTTGAAATTGTTGGATGCTGTAGTTGTGGATTGTTGATTTCAGGATGTTCGACTGCTCCAATAACTGACAGAAAACAACTGAAATTAATTCCTGAAGCTACACTTAATAGGCAAGCAGCTAAAATATATGAGAACGTTAAAAGAAAAACAAAACTAAGCACAGATAAAAATAAGCTTAATGAAATAATAGAGATTGGATCAAGAATTGAAAATTCTGTAAGTGCCTATTTTGATGAACAGGGCAAAAGGGATCCTACTAACAATTTTGAATGGGAATATATTCTTATAGATAACGACAAAATAAAAAATGCGTGGTGTATGCCTGGAGGAAAGATTGCTGTTTATACTGGTATACTAAAAGTTTGTAAAAATAAGCAAGGTTTAGCCGCTGTAATGGGACACGAAATTGCTCATGCTGTTGCTAAGCATTCAGTTGAAAGAGCTAGCCGAGCATTAGTGTTAAACGTTGGAACTCAAGTAGCGGATATATTTACTGGAGGAGCTCTTTCAAGAGCTTCGAGAACTACTGGAGTAGATGTAGCGGGAATGTTAAGAACTTTTGGAATAGATAATCCGTTTGGCAGAAGACAGGAATCTGAAGCAGATTACTTAGGTTTAATTTTTTCATCTTTGGCTGGATTTGATATTAGAGAATCTGTAAAAGTTTGGGAAAGAATGAAAGAAGCATACAAAGGTAAAGAACCACCAGAATGGATGAGTACACATCCTTCAAGCTCGCGAAGAATAGTTTCATTAAAAAATTGGATACCAGAAATTACAATTGAATACCCGCCAATAAAGAAAATTATATAATTTTTTAATAATTTAAAAAATAATTTTACTAATTTAATAAATCTTCATTTATTTTTGAATTACTTAAGAATCGAATAACACTTCCTTCATCATCTTTTGATTTAACAGAGCCTTTAAAGGTTTGACAGAAATCATATTTGTAAAAATAATTATAAAAGAACTTTCTTGTAAAATAATATGTGTGAGGAGGATGAAGTCTTTTGTCATGACTGCAGTTTGGTACTTCAAAAAAGAATATAGTTTTTTCGTGTGAAATATTATTAAATATTTTCAATATTTTTTTTATGTCTTGAACATGTTCAAGCGTATGGCTTCCATATATTAGATCAAATTTATCACTAATGCCTTCCAAATTAGCTAAACTATTCCATCTTTCGGTAAATAAAGGGTTTGTTTGGCCGGGTTCAAAATTATAAATTTTATGTTTAGCTACATACAATAATATTGATAAACCTCCATGACCAGCGCCAAAATTAAGGATTTTTTTTGGTGAATTATCAAAGTCAGGGTATGTTTTTTTTAGAAGCTTGTAATGCTCGACATCTCTTAATCTAATAGGAAAATTTTTATCTCCTCTTGATTGCCAATAAGTTTCTGCATAATATTTTTTTAGAAATTCTTCAGTTGGCATTGGATCCAAAGAATAAAAACCCAATTCATTATATTTTAATTTAGATTCTAAAAACTTTTTATTATACTGTCGACTTTTGTATAATGCTCTAGCCCTACCTTTATATTCATTTGGAATTAAATTAAGTTTAAAAAGTATTATTGCAATGTAATCTCTTATTAATGTTTGTTTTTTTACATAAAAGCTTATTAATTTTTTCATATAATTTAAAGTTTTTTTTTATATATTTATCAATAAAAAGTAATGGTGAGCCGTGCTGGATTCGAACCAGCGACCCATTCCTTAAAAGGGAATTGCTCTACCAACTGAGCTAACGGCCCTGAACTGGTATTACTATATTTTTTTAAATTTTTATCAAGTTATTAAAAAATATATAATTAAATTACATTCATATATTTCTCATAAAGAACATCAAAAGTATTGGTTTTAATAGATTCTCTGATTTTTTTCATTAATTGTTGATAAAAAACTATGTTATTTATCGTTAAAATCATAGATGCTAATATTTCGTTAGTATTGATTAAATGGTTTATGTAGCTTTTTGAATAAATATTTAAATTTCTTATATTTGAATTTATATTAAGTGGGGTATCATCATTTTTATATTTTGAATTTCTTAAGTTAAGCCTACCTTCCCATGTAAATGCTAAACCGTTACGTCCTGATCTTGTAGGCATAACACAGTCAAACATGTCCATTCCCATTTTTACGGAGCCCAATATATCTGAAGGTGTACCAACACCCATTAAATATCTAGGTTTTTCCTTTGGCATATATGGTGATACATTTTTAATTATTTTTAGCATTTGATCTTGGGATTCACCAACAGCAAGTCCTCCTAGAGCATATCCATCAAAATCTATATTAATCAGGCCTTCTAAACTCTCTAGTCTTAAATCTTTGTACATACCTCCTTGAACAATACCAAATAATGCTTTCTTGGGGTTGTGTCCAAATTCAACCTTAGATCTTTCTGCCCAATTTTTAGAAAGATTTAATGATTTAGATATTTTATTTTTGTCTTTAGTGAATTTTGGACATTCATCTAAAACCATAACTATATCAGAATTTAAATCTTTTTTAATTCTTATACTTTCTTCAGTACTTAAAATAAACTTTTTGCCATCAATATGTGAATTAAAAGTTGCACCTACCCTTTCATCAATTTTTACCAATTTTGATAAAGACATTATTTGA
>Ga0114999_10004536_pt1 | contig 16737 bp, 19 predicted proteins | sample ArcticOcean_MG_C_3_FD_89820 | JGI IMG/M metagenome (GOLD analysis project Ga0114999, IMG submission 89820) | Marine microbial communities from western Arctic Ocean - ArcticOcean_MG_CB8_126 | ecosystem: Environmental > Aquatic > Marine > Oceanic | place: Arctic Ocean: Canada Basin | collected...
AACCTTATTCATCCCATTCTCAACTAGAATTGTTGGAAGCCACTGCGTTAAACCATGATTAAAAAATAAAATAAATAGGCCCATGATGAGTACTAAACGGATAAAGTCTTGCTTTAATAAATTTTTTATTACTGTTCTGTATTTTATTTTTTTATTAAATTTAATTTTGGCCTCTGTTTCACGGTATAGGTTGTTGCGACTTATTAGTAGCCAGATTAATCCAGCTAAAATAATCAAACATCCATAAATAAAAAATATATATCGCCAGTTGTTTCCAACTATTGGCAGAAGAAAGCTGTTGCTTAACGCTAAAGCGGTAATTCCGCCAAGCGCGTTACCAGTAAAATAAACCCCAGTTCCAAGCCCTCTTTCTTTGCCGGTAAACCAAATACTTATTACCTTTGGAGCCCCCGTAGATATAATCGGAGCGACTAAACCAAAAAGAACCATAGTAAATAATAAATCGAAATAGGTTTCTGCAAACCCTCTGAGGGCAATAGCAAGCGCGATGATTAAGGTGGATGCGACTAGCATGTTACTAGTGCCATACCGATCTAATAAGGCCCCGCATGGTAGAGAAGAAGCAATATAAACAATTGGCCATGCACCAAGGATCGTTCCCATTAAAGCGTGTTCAATGGATAAATCGAGCTCAATGACCTGCACCAAAGGCGCTAGTGAGGCTACCGATAAACCGAAACAGAAGTAAACGAGCCAAATCCCGAATAAAACTAACCAACGGAAACTTGACTCATTATTGTTCTCTTCACTGGTGGCACCGACGACGGAATAAGCCATAGTATTTTGGTTATTCCTTTTTTTTCAAACCGTCTAAATGTGCGGAGAGCGCAGCCGGTGTATCAAGATCGGTGATTACAGCATTGTCTTTTATAGGAACCTCATAAAGAACGTCCTGATGCTCTCCTATAAGGTGCCGGGCGCCAACATCTCCGGAAACATTCTGCATTGCGCTGAAGAACCGCTGATCCCACAGGACCGGGTTACCCCACTTCCCGTTAAAGGTTGGGATACAGATTTGTCGACCAGCGTTTGGATCGAAGGCGTTGATCAAGGCATTGATGTGTTCCGGTGAAACCCCCGGCATATCACCTAAACAAACTACTGCAGCGTCGGTATCATCGTCCAACGCCGATACGGCGACGCTGAGTGATGTGCTCAAACCTTCTGCATAATCGGGATTATGAATGAATTCGACATCGTAATCTGTAAGAGCCGTTTGAAGTCGCTCCTGTTCATAACCGGTAACAACGAGAATTCTGTGTACTTTGGATTTTCGGGCGGTGGCAACAACGTGCGAAACCATAGGACGGCCATCAATTTCGGCGAGGAGCTTATTAACCGCCCCCATGCGGCGTGATTGTCCGGCACCGAGGATAATGGCGACAATGTTTCTGTGAGTACCAGACGTTTCGTCTGTTTTAACAGCGGCGGTCCGGGGCAAGGGGCGGCTAGGAATGTCTTTCAGTAAGCCGCCAACGCCCATGCGCATGAGGTCTTCGCCGTTGACGCTAATATTTGCGACTAAACGCTGCAGGACCCAATCGAAGCCGTGCAGGCGAGGTGATCGCGCTGATCCTGGAAGTCCGAGGACCCGCATTGTTGAGACCGTGCCCATAAGCATGAGATTTCCAGGATCTACCGGCAACCCAAAATGTTCGACAATGCCGCCGCATTTTTCGACTGCGGTGGGGATGACATCACCGCGATCAGCTATGGCTGATGCCCCCATGATCAGAGTGATGTCACAGGCATTTTGTTCGCATTCTTTCAGAGCTGCAGCGACATCGGTCGAGGTGTGATCACAAATGACTTCATGAACGAACTCACACCCAAGAGCCGTAATTCGATTACTGGTAATCGTCCGCGCTTTTTCGAGAAGAGAGTCTCGTAAAATAGGGAGCTTCGTTTGCAGTAGTCCTATTTTCTTTTGAGTGTAGGGCGCCAATGAGACGGGTTTGCCTGTATCCGTTGCAATCTTTTCGCAGGCTTCGATAATTGACTTGGCAACACCGAAGGTAATGATCTTGACGGTGGCAACGACATCGCCCTTTTTAACCTGACGGTAGGGCGCCACGGTTGAAATTGCGATGACCTCGTTGGTTAAATTCAACGCGTCAATTGTGTCGGCGGTAAGGACTGCCAGTCCATCGGCATTGGCGACGAGATTGCAACGACCAGTGGCGGCAGCAGAGAGTGAAAGATTGTTGCCCGCGATTGCTGTTGCTAGCCGTTCCGCCGCCGTATTTTCATGCAGGTCATTTTCTTCGAGCCGAACTGCAACAATGGTTTCGATGTTAGAGTTTCTTAAGGCAGCGAGATCCTTCGCAGACAAAGTGCGGCCCTTACGGAATGTGTGTTTGCCGACCTTCAGGCTATGGGCAAGGATGGCACCTGCTGCCTCGTCGACGGGGAGGTCACCAAATATCACACTGCTGCCTTTTTCTCCTTGGCGTGCAGATGATCTGTAACCTCTCCCAGGATGGATACAGCGATTTCTGCAGGCGAAATGGCGCCGATCCTAAGGCCTACTGGGCCATTGATCCGGCTAATTTCGGCTTCGGTAAAGCCCTCGCCTTTAAGTCTTTCAACACGTCCGGCATGGGTGCCGCGACTGCCGAGAGAACCTATATAGAACGCTTCTGATCGGATCGCGACGCCAAGTGCTGGGTCGTCCAGCTTTGGATCATGCGTAAGCGTGACAACAGCGGTCCGACGATCAATGTCGAGTTCTCGCAACCCATCGTCGGGCCATTCATGATTTAACGATATTCCGGGAAATCTCTCAGGAGATGCAAAGGACTGACGTGGGTCGACAACGGTAACGTCATATCCAACGACACTAGCCATCCGGGAAAGGGGCTGGGCGATGTGAACCGCACCGACAATCAGCATACGAAGAGGGGGATTGAAGGTTTGGAAATAAACCTCACCAGCATCTAGTTTGACGGTGCCGGTTTTGTCGTCCTGAATAGCACGGCGTGCTGCCGCCAGAATTTCAGGATTGTCGGCTAAGCTACCCGTAGCAGAGTCGTAATAGATGAGAGCCTGGTCACCAGTTGCCAATTCTGTAGCCAAGGCAACAGGCGTTTTGGCTTCTTGATCGCGCAGGATTTGATCCAGCATTGAGGTTTTCATTCTTGAACGGCCTCCACAAAGACTTTGACCTGTCCACCACAAGCCAGTCCAACTTCCCAGGCTAACTCATCGGTGACGCCATATTCTAGAATTTTTGGTTCACCGGATTTCATAACTTCTATGGCTTCAGTGACGACGGCACCTTCAATACAGCCACCCGAGACTGAGCCCACGAATGAGCTATCTTCGGAGACGGCAAGTTGACTACCTGGTGGGCGTGGGGATGAACCCCAACTGCTGACGACAGTTGCCAGCGCGACTTTCTTCCCCGCCTTAAGCCAGTTGGCGGCTTCCTTCAGAACATCATCGTCCTGGGAGCCTTTATTCACATCGCTTGTAGCCATTCTGTGATTCCTTCTTTTCGTCTAACGAGTTGACTATTTAAAGCTTCGATCAGCTCGGTAAGACTCTCAAGATTGTGTACTGGACGGAATTCGTCAACATGCGGCAGTATAGCTCGAATTCCCTGAGATTTGGGCTCGAACCCTTCAAAGCGTAAAAGCGGATTAACCCAGATCAATCGACGGCAGGATTTATGGAGGCGTTCCATTTCCAGGGCGAGGCCGCGTCCAGCATCACGATCAAGGCCATCGGATATCAAGACCATAACAGCGCCCTGACCGAGAACCCGACGTGACCAGGATTGATTGAAGTCTTTGAGGCTGTCACCGATACGCGTGCCACCTGACCAGTCTTCAACAGATTCCGTGCATTTCGTCAGCGCAATATCGATATCCTTGTTGCGTAAATGTCGTGTCACGTTGGTCAATCGTGTACCAAAGAGGAAGGTCGAAACTCGGTCCCGGTCATTGGTGATCGCGTGCATAAAATGCAGCAGCATACGCGTGTAACGTCCCATGGAGCCGGAAATGTCACACAGAATAACGAGCGGTGGTGTGCGCTTCCGACGTGTGCGGTATTGCAGCGGAATGACAGTACCGCCAGTTCGCATTGCAGCACGGAGCGTTGATCGCATATCAATTTTGTCTAGGCGGTGACTTGCCTGAAACCGTCGCGTTTTTACATTTTGGATTGTAAGGCGCATGCGAGAGATGGCTGACTTGGCTTTGGCAATTTCGGCGGCTGACATGTCCTCGAAGTCCATTTTTTGAAGCAACTCATTGGCTGACGCTGTTAGGGTTGCTTCGACCTCGAGTTCCGGCTCTTTTTCTTCCTGCTCTTCGTTGCCTTCTTCATCACTGGGACTCATCGCTTCGGCAACGCGGCGGCTTGGTGGTTCCGGTTCGGGACCATCTTCCTCTCCTGCCATCTGTGGTATGAGGAGGCCTAGCATGCGTTCCAGAAGACGGGGGTCGCGCCAGAAAATATGAAAGGCCTGATCAAAAATTTCGTGTTGATCTCTACGATTCACAAATACCGCGTGAAGGGCCCAATAGAAATCGCGACGGTTGGTTACACTGACGGTCTGAACCGCACTGACAGCATCAAGGATTTTACCTGGTCCTACAGGTAGCCCGGCGCTCCGCAGCATGCGGCCAACATGCATGATGTTGGTGACAAGTTTATTGCCCTCGAGTTCTTCGAGGAGCGCGAGTCCCGGCGTTGTGCCGTTTCCCGTTTCCGTCATGGCGGCTACTGCCGTGAGGCCAGGTCTGCTTTAACCTGGTTCAGCAGGTTGGCGGCTTCGCTGCCTTTGATCTTCTCGATATCGTCCTGATATTTTAAAAGGGTACCAAGCGTGTCGTTGACGGTCTCTGGATCAAGATCGATTTTGTCGAGTTGGACGAGCGCATTGGTCCAGTCAATTGTCTCTGCGACACCAGGCAATTTGAATAGATCCATAGAGCGGAGCCGCTGAACAAAGGCAACAATCTGGTTAGACAGTTCCGCAGCGGCTTCGGGTGCTTTAATGCTAAGAATTTCGAGCTCACGTTGAGCATCGGGGTAATCAACCCAGTAATAGAAGCAACGACGTTTAATGGCGTCGTGGATTTCTCGCGTCCGGTTGGAGGTGACGATAACGATAGGCGGTTTCTCGGCTGTAATCGTGCCAATTTCCGGAATGGTCACCTGGAAATCCGAAAGAACTTCTAACAGAAAGGCTTCAAATGGCTCATCAGTCCGATCTAACTCGTCAATCAAAAGTACCGGTGGCAACCCCGACTCGTCGGGCTCCAGAGCCTGTAACAACGGACGTTTGATCAGAAATTGTTCGGAAAAGATGTCGCTTTCGATTTGGCTACGGTCGCGATCACCGGCGGCTTCCGAGATCCGAATATCAATCATCTGGCGTGAATAGTTCCATTCATACACCGCAGATGAGACGTCTAAACCTTCATAGCATTGCAGGCGAATTAAACGGCGACCCAAAGTATCGGATAGAACTTTGGCGATTTCGGTCTTGCCGACACCGGCTTCGCCTTCGAGAAATAATGGGCGTCCAAGCTTTAGAGCTAGGAACAGGGCTGTTGCAAGTGAACGGTCGGCGACGTATTTGCCTTCCGCCAGTATATCCAGCGTTGCTTCTATGGAATCGGGTAGGGGCGCGCTCATTGCTAAATCTCAGTTGACCCTAATAAAACCGGGAGGCCGGTTTCCCGACCTCCCTTCAATAGTAACTGTAAGTGATGCTCTATACTGCACTTCTTACAAAAGACGTGAACCTAGGCGATTGCCTCGGCAACTGCCCGCTTTGCCATAATCGTGACAAGATGCGCGCGGTATTCAGAACTGGCATGGATATCACCATTGAGATCACCATCGGGGATCTTGATATCCGCAACCGCTTCCGGCGTGAAACTGGACGCGAGAGCCGATTCCATTTCCGGAACGCGGAACGCACAGGCACCAGCACCGGTAACACCGACGCGGATTTCTGAACCCTTTTGCGAGACCATGACACCGACGATGCAATAACGCGAAGCCGGGTTGGGGAATTTCATGTAACCGGCGCGATCAGGAACCGGATAGGTAACCTTGGTGATGATCTCATCTTCTTCAAGGGCTGTTTCGAACAGGTCGAGGAAGAAATCGTCCCCAGCTATTTCGCGCTTGTTGGTGTGGATGGTAGCACCGAGGCCAACAACAGAACCTGGATAATCAGCGGCGGGGTCGTTGTTAGCGATTGACCCGCCAATTGTACCGCGGTTGCGGACCATCGGGTCCCCAATACCACCGGCTAGCTTGGCCAGAGCAGGGATCGCACGCTGTACATCCGCACTTGCTGCTACCGCTGCGTGGCGGGTCATTGCTTTAATGCTAACGATACCACCTGAAACTTCGATCCCGGCCATATCCGGGACTTCGGCAAGGTCGATAACGTTCGAGGGGCGAGCAAGACGTTGTTTAAGAGTTGGCAGCAATGTCATGCCACCTGACATGTACTTGCCTTCTTCGGCCGTTCCGAATTGAGATGTCGCATCGTCTAACGAAGATGCCTTGCTATACGTAAATTCATACATCTTTTGTTGTCTCCACTTACGCCGTGTGGCGTTTTGAAATCAAAATTCCAAAACCCTATAGGCTAATCTACTTGTTCATAACCTCGGAGGCTGCGAGCACGGCTTTGACAATGTTGTGGTAGCCTGTGCAGCGGCAGATATTGCCTTCGAGTTCACGACGAACGGTCTTTTCATCGAGTTTTTGGCCCTTGTGGCGGTCAACAATGCCAATTGCGCTCATAACCATACCCGGTGTGCAGAAACCACACTGAAGGGCGTGATTTTCGCGAAAAGCGGCTTGCATCGGGTGCAGCTCGCCATCCGTGGCCAATCCTTCGATAGTCGTGACTTCGCAACCATCTGCCTGAACGGCTAACATAGTGCATGACTTCATTGGAGTGCCATCAATATGAACCGTGCAACAGCCACATTGTGTGGTGTCGCAACCGACATGGGTTCCGGTAAGGCCAAGATTTTCGCGGATATATTGCACGAGCAGTGTGCGATCCTCGACGTCTCCCTCGACGGACTTTCCATTAATCGTGAATGAGAACTTAACCGACATCAGATCCTTCCTCGATACAGGGGATGAATACCCCTGATTAAAATCTATTTTAGCCTTTGGTGGAACCCGACTAGTTTGGTTTGCTCCATAAATCCCGAGGCCTCTCAGAAATTAAAGTATGACGCAGAATACTCTCGGTCAACCCGCGCCACACGATAGATTTTGATACTTCTAATTTATCAGAATTAGTTGAGAATTACCAATACGACTACGACCACGACAATTAGTCCCGCAATCCAGACTACTGGACTAATTCCGCTGGATTCCTGCGATGCACCTGCTGTCGTTGCGTCTGCCTCTGGCGCGGCGGCGGGGGCTTCTTCTGCGGCTGCGTCTGGCACTGATTCACCGACTTCTTCAGCAAATTTACCAAAGAACTGACCAGCCATCTTTTTCGCGGTCGAGTCGATTAATCGAGAACCGATTTGTGCCAGCTTGCCGCCAACCTGAGCGGTTGCCTTATAGGTGAGAATGGTTTCGTTGCCATCTTCTTCTAAATTTACTTCAGCGCCACCTTTGGCGAACCCGGCGACGCCGCCTTGGCCTTCACCGGTGATTTTATAGCCTGCAGGCGGATTTATGTCAGATAATGTGACTTTGCCTGTGAATTTCGCAGATACAGGACCGACTTTGGTGGAAACCTTGGCCGAGAGCTCTGTCTCAGAATCCTTATTTAGTTCCTCACAACCAGGGATACAAATTTTTAGAATTTCTGGGTCGTTCAAGGCTGCCCATACTTTTTCTCTCGGGGCCGAGATCCGATATTCACCAGTCATATCCATGATTTTTTCTCCGTCTAAAACAATCTGTATTGTGCCGTCTTTGGCATTTTCCGAAACCTAGTCCTTTGTCCATGGTCGAACAACCCTGAGACTGCTAAGTCCTGCATTACCGGCTATTGAGAATTTTGGCGCATAAGAAAAGATAGCAGGAAAGATCTATGCAGGTAGCCGTTAAAAGCTGTTTTGATGTCGCCATATGGTTTCTCGACCGGGCCCGCGCGGAAGATAGCTACCTACAGCCGAGAAAACTCCAACATATGTTATTCTTTGCGCAGGGCCATTACGCAGGTGCCTGGCAAGGATGACGGTTGATGCCGTCTGTCTTTGTTATTGGTGAGGCCGGTCCACTAGACCCCAGTTTATTCCGTATCTTTGAGAACGGTCGCCCAAATGTCCCTGAAACGGTAATGGACGAAGAAGTGCTGGTGTTTCTAGACGCTATCTGGCGACGTTATAGAGATGTCGATCCCCTTAAAATGGATCGCCTTATTAGTCGTTATGGTAACGGGGACGGGCGGTTGAAAAGCGGGATGGATCAGAAATACCAGTGTCCGCAATGATGCGTATGTTTGCCAGAGACTCCGAGAAGACCGAGACGTGGCCAAAGATGCTGCGGTTGGCCACTGGAAAGGCAATTAAGGTCACGAGTTGGAATCCACCGGTGAAAGCTTCGGCTGGATAAAACAGGCATAGGCCATAGATCTTTATCAATTCTCCGTAGCGTCCTTTGCCAGAAAGTGCTGAACTCTGTGAATAACAATATTCAGGGATATGCAGGTCATGACAGAACGCACGGTCTATTTAAGCGGCGAATTCGTTCCTGAGAGCGAAGCCAAAGTGTCGATTTATGATCGAGGATTCACATCTGGTGATGGCATTTATGAAGCTACTCGGACATTTGGACACAAGCTGTTTCGCTTGGATGACCATATTGATCGTCTATTTAGCTCTCTGGCCTATGTGCGAATTGATTGTGGATTGTCACGTGAGGAAATGACGTGTGTTTGTGAGGAAGTCATCGATCGTAATTTGCCACTACTGGGCGAGGACGACGATTACGCTCTTTGGCATGTGATTAGCCGGGGCATACGTATGCCTGGGAGCATGACAATGGCGGGGCCCACGGTTGCAATTTTTTCTCAGCCGGTGGATTTTTCGCGTTATGCGAGATCTTATCTGGAAGGGGTTGTTCTCGTGACGCCGGCAACGCGTCGGACACCACCGCAATGTCTCGATCCAAAAGCGAAAATAACCAACAAGATGAATCACAATATTGCGGCTTTTGAGGCGCAGCAGGCTGACCCCGATGCTATTCCGTTGATGCTCGATATGGATGGAAATATCGCAGAAACAGACACGGCGAACGCATTTTTTATCTCGAAGGGACGATTATGTACCCCTAAATCGAGGAACGTGCTTGGCGGTATCACCCGGATGGTTCTGTTTGAACTCGCTCAAAAAATTGGTGTCGAAGTTGTCGAAGATGACTTCACTCCATTCGATATGTATGCCGCGGAAGAGGCATTTATTAGCGGCACCAGCGGATCGATCGCGCCGGTAAGAAGTCTCAATGGCAGAAAAATAGGGGATGCTCTGCCTGGTGATGTGACTTTGAAGTTGATGCAGGCATGGAATGAGTTGATTGGTATGGATTGCATTGCGCAATCGATACGTCACCTCAGTGATAACGAATCGAAAGAGCTGCTTTCAACCTGGGAAGAGCGCCAGCGCTAGATAAAGTAAAATATCATGTAAAGGGCGAGGAGGACGGCGACCCAAAGCACGGTTGATCCGGTTGGCCAGGTTCTCGCAAGTAAACCCTCCGGTCCATGATGTCGGAAAACGCCGGCGATAAGACGCTCAACCCGATTGAGAAATACCGTTCGCACATATTTGTCGGCTGGAACATATATGTTGCCTAGCCCTTTGAGCAATTTTGGAAGTAGTCGTCGATAGGTCCAATCGAAGTCCAGGTTTGTCGATTTCAATTCCGGTGGGTAGTAGCCCTTTTTCATCAAATAGGTAAAGGCGAGCGCCGAGAATAGCAGCAGCTGTAACTGCGTTACGACATGGGTCGTCGTATAGGGAACAAAGTTCACCTGGAAGGGAAGTATGGCGTAGAGCGGCGCCGGATAAACACCAATCGCGATGCAGAGGAATGCGGCGATCCCCATGGCAAAGAGCATATTGGCGGGGGCCTCTTTGGGCCTTTTCCCTGAATCGTGTTGGAAAAAGGCGAAATAGGGGATTTTTATCCCGGAATGATGGAACACACCCGCGGAGGCAAAGAGTAGAATGAGCCAAACGATCCAGTGGCCGCCTTCTGCTGCTGCCGCGATAATCAGGGATTTGGAAATAAAACCACTAAACAGTGGGAACGCTGAAATTGATGCGGCCCCCACGATACAGAATCCGGTCGTATACGGCATGCTCTTGTAGAGTCCGCCAAGTTCCGACCCTTTAATTGTGCCGGTTCGGTAGAGTACTGCCCCCATCGACATAAAGAGAAGTGCTTTATAAAGGATATGCGAGAAGGCATGCGCGGCTGTGCCGTTGAGCGCTAGTTCTGTGCCTATCCCGACACCAACAACCATAAACCCAAGTTGGTTATTCAGGCTGTAGGCTAGGACCCGGCGAAGATCATTTTCGATAACTGCATAGAAGATAGGAAAGGCCGTCATTGTCGCACCGATCCAGATTAGCATTTCAGTGCCAGGGAAGCCTCGAGCAAGGGCGTATATCGCGAGCTTCGTGGTGAAGGCAGACAGGAAGACGGTGCCGGTAACGGTGGCTTCTGGATAGGCATCCTGCAGCCAATTATGCAGCAGCGGGAAGGCAGCTTTGATGCCAAAGGCAATAAAGATGAGCACTGGTCCGAGGCCGGTTAGACCCATCTTGGTGAAATCGAGTGAGCCAGTCTCTTTATAATGAATAATAGCGCCGGCGAGCAGCAGGACCCCGGAACCAACTTGAATGATGAGGTAGCGCATACCGGTCCGGTAAGCGGCTTCCGTTCTACTCGACCAGATAAGGAATACCGATGCGATTGCGGTAGCTTCCCAGTAAATAAACAGCGTAATAAGGTCGCCGGCAAAGGCACCGCCGATTGCGGCACCGGCATATATCAATCCAGACATCTGCTGGACGGTGTCTTTGATATGGAACGCAAAAATAATGCTGATTGCGGCGGCTATATGGAATATATAGCCAAAGATAAGGCTCAGACCATCGATCCGCACTGGAGAAAGTGTGTAACCGAAAATGTCGAAGGCGAAATGAACGCCTTCCGGAATGATCAAAAGCCCCCAGAATCCGACAATAGGTAGGGCTAGCATATACGCGTTGCGTACAACCTGAGGCAGAAGGGGAACGAGGATCGCCCCGATGATTAGGAGCAGGCCAGGCGGAAACTCAATCATCGTCGGCCTCGTCGTAATAATCCTCTGACCGCATCAGAATTTTGCGGAGCACCTTGGCGCTGAGGACGAGAAACACGCAGCCGATAAAGCCATACCAGCCGTACATGCCGGGAATCCAGTCCTCTACGGCATAGTGAACATGTTTGTGATAGAAAAAATCAGCAATCACGCTTAAGGCGCAGGCAATATATAGCGCCCAGATGATTTTGTTGACGTTGTTCTGGTCATCGAGCCAGTATTTTTTGTCATCGGGCTTTTGTTGATTTGCCATTTTACCCTCCACCTCAGCCCTGAATTCCCGCAACTGGCGCTAATAATCGGTAGATTTTGTCGGCATAGAAGAACAGGAGAACGCAGCCGACACTCGTAATCGCCATTGCCAATAGACAGAAGGGCGGGGCTTCGCGAACGTTTCCAAACCGGACACCGTTCCAGAAGCTTGGTTCGCCATGATGATCATCTTCGTGATGGTGACCATTATCCTTCGCCTCGCTAAAGAAACCGCGGGCAACCAATGGCATTAGATAAGCGATATTGAGTAGGGAGCTGATCATAAAGACAAACATGAAGATGACTTGTCCGGCATCAGCAGCCGCTAACATGAGATACCATTTACTCCATGATCCACCGAGCGGCGGCAGGCCGATCACGCTCAGCGAACCGATGAAGAAGAATAAGAAGGTTATGGGCATAACGCGGCCCAACCCATCCATTTCGGAAACTTCGGTTTTGTGGCTGGCAACCAGGATGGCGCCAGCGCAGAAGAATAAGGTTATTTTACCAAATGCATGCATGGCAATATGCATTCCGCCTCCGATGATCCCCAGGCTACTGGCGAGAGCGGCACCGAGAATGATGTAGGAGAGTTGGCTAACCGTCGAATAGGCGAGCCTAGCTTTAAGATTGTCCTTTTTCAGTGCAACACAGGACGCTGCGATCACCGTAAAGGCGGCGATATACATCAGCCAATCGTCTTGCGAGATACCCGCCAGAGTATCTATGCCGAAAATATAAACAATTACTTTGAGAACGGTGAATACACCGGCCTTTACAACCGCGACAGCGTGCAACAAAGCGCTGACCGGTGTTGGTGCGACCATGGCGGCGGGTAGCCATCGATGCATTGGCATCAAGGCGGCCTTGCCGATGCCATACATATAGAGGAAGAGCAGTAATCCTAGGATAGGGCCGTCTGCTTTGCCTTTAAGAATGCCGCCTGGCGTGAAGTCTAAGGTACCTGTCAGGTACCAGGTCCAAATGATTGCGAGGAGCAGGAAGGCGATTGAGGTGCCAATCAGGATACCAAGGTATGTCCGCCCGGCTTTGACAGCATCTTTGGTTTCGGAGTGGGTGACAAGTGGATAGGTCGAAATCGTGAGCACTTCGTAGAAGATGAAGAGCGTGAGCATATTTCCCGCAAAAGCAATTCCCATCGCACTTGAGATAGCGATAGCAAAGCACGCATAAAAGCGTGTCTGCTGTACCTCATGATGTGAGCGCATATAGCCGATCGCATAGATCGTCGTGACGACCCAGAGTCCCGATGCCACCATGGCAAACAACATACCAAGTGGTTCGACTTTGAACGCTATCGGTAAACCCGGGACAATCTCGGCTAGGATAAAGCCTGGACGGCCACCGGAAGTTACTTCTGGCACGAGGCCATAAACAATCAGGGCCAAGCAAACAGATGTGGTCAGCGTGATTGCTTCCCGAATGTTGGGATAGCGATCATTCAGCAGGATTAAGAGCGTCCCAAAGAGGGGAAGCCCGATGGCAAATGCGACTGCGGTGCCCCCACTCATGAGCCTACCCCGAGTAGCTGTTGCGCGGCCTGTTTGGCTACGCCGACGGTTAGATCAGTGTTGATCCCGTAATAGACACTGGCACCAATTAATATCCAGGTTGGAATAAGCATTGCCGGCGGCGCATCTTCAATTTTAGGCGCGTCTTCCGGAATCGGTTTTAGATAGGCGACCTCGACGACACGCCAGATATAGACGACAGCGAGAAGGGAACTCAGCAGGACGAGAGCGGCGGCAAACCACCAGCCACGTTCGAGGGCACCCAAGACCAGATACCATTTGCTGATAAAGCCAACGGTGAGGGGAACACCTATTAAACCGAGGCCACCGACGACGAAAGCGCCCATTGTCCATGGCATACGGCGGCCCATACCTGCCATGTCGTTGATATTCACCGAGGCAATTCGGTAGAAAATACAACCCAGAGCAAGGAACATTCCGCCCTTCATAAGGGCATGATTGAAGAGATGGATAATCCCGGCAGACAGCCCGTTAACATTGGCAAAGCTGATGCCGAGGATTATGTAACCAATTTGGGCGACGGAGGAGTAGGCCAGCATCCGCTTGAGGTTGGTCTGGAAGATGGCCACAGCTGAAGCCGCGAACATTGCGATGACTGCGAGCACCAGCAAAATTGTATCAAGTGGCATGACGCCAAATGATAATTTCACGTTAAAGATCGTGAACAGGAACCTGAGCAGTACGTAGACCGCCACTTTAGTTGCCGTGGCTGCGAGAAAGGCGCTAACGACTGATGGCGCATAGGTATAGGCGTTCGGGAGCCAGAGATGCAGCGGGAAGAGGGCGAGCTTCAATGAAATGCCGACGACCAGGAAGCCAAAAGCTGCGCCAATGGTTCTGCTTAACGGTTGATCAGCCAGACGCTTGGCCAAATCCGCCATATTGAGTGTGCCGGTTTCCGCATACAAAAGACCGATGCCAATGACGATAAAGGTCGCGCCAATCGTGCCCAACACGAGATATTGGTATGAGGCAGTAAGGGCACGCCGATCTTTGCCCATTGCGATTAGAACATAAGAAGACAGGGATGAGATTTCGAGGAACACAAACAAATTGAAGGCGTCACCGGTGATCGTGACACCGAGGAGGCCGCACAAACACAGCATATAGGCCGTGTAAAACATATAGATGCGGTTGGTGCCGAACTCAGCGCGAACGCTTTCGCGAGCGTATGGCGTAACAACAGCGCCAATGGCGGATACGATCAACAGGACGAAGGCGTTTACGAAATCAATTCTGTATTCGATGCCAAGTGGTGGTGCCCAATTTCCCATATGATAGCTAATGACGCCTGCGTCCATGACCTGCTGCAATAGCAGCCAGGAAATCACCAGACTGGCCCAAGAACCGAACAGCGCGACGATCCATGACCAATCACGATAGCGCACCAGCATGCAGAGCGGTGCGCAGATTAGCGGAATGACGACCTGTAATGCGGGGAGATGTTCTATCACGATTCCCCGTCCTGAATGTGTATTTCGTCTTCTTCTATGGTTCCGTATGCCTCATTAATTCTGACGACCAATGCGAGGCCAAGCGCCGTCGTAGCGACGCCAACCACAATAGCAGTAAGAATAAGGACATGGGGCAGGGGATTAGAGTAGACGGTTATCCCTTCAGCAATAATCGGTGCCGTGCCGCCCTGCACTTTGCCGAAGGTAATGTAGAGAATAAACACAGAGGCTTGAAAAACGTTTAGCCCGACAATTTTTTTTACCAGGTTGTCGTGTGCGATGACAATGTAGAACCCTGTCATCATGAGAAAGACAACGATCCAGTAGTTATACAGGCCGACCGCCGTCATATCAGTCGTCCCCTTCCGCTTTGCGGTGACCCGCAAAGGTAAAGAAAACCATTACCATGACGGAAGTGACGGTAATACCGACACCAAGTTCTACCAAAAAAATCCCAAGATGTTGGCCGTGCACGGGATCATGCGCCATACCGGAATAATCGAGATATTTTCCACCAATCAGTAAGTTAAATACGCCAACGCCGGCATAGAGGAGAACGCCCAGGGCAATTCCAAATCGTAATATACCAACGGGTAGGACACTCGCCGCATTCTTCAAACCAAAGATCAGGGCATAAAGGATAAAACCGGCGGCAAAGATAACTCCTGCCTGAAATCCTCCGCCGGGCCCAAAGTCTCCGTGGAACTGGACATAGAGTGCATACAGCAGAATAAACGGCATTAGCAACTTAGCTACAACACGAAGGACGAGATAGCTATCCATCATCTTCCTCCCGCCGGCGGCCCATTAAGCGCCAGTTTCCAAGCAACAAAATAACGCCGACGCCAGCCGTGAAGATAACCGTGACCTCACCAAGCGTATCGTAGCCTCGATAGCTGGCGAGAATAGAGGTAACGACATTGGGGATGCCGGTCTTTACCGGTGCATCTTTTAAATAATCAGGACCAACATGTTGGTGGGCTGGTGCGTTTAGATCGCCGTAATGCGCGAGATCCAATGTTCCATAGACCAACGCGGCTCCGGTTAAGCAAACAACAAGCAACGGTAGTATTTTGGTGTGACTTGGCTTTTTCTCACGGTCGGTTGTCAGGGCAATTGTGCCTAGGGCGAGAACCGTCGAAATACCAGCGCCAACGGCAGCTTCAGTGAAGGCCACATCGACGGCATCTAAAATGACAAAGATGGCTGCAGCCATCAGGCTATATATGCTGCTGAGCATGACAACTGCGTATAAATTCCGTAGACGCAGAATGGCGAAGGCCGTTACGGCCATAAGAGCCAGCACAGCGATGTTCGTAAAATCTACTATGACGAACCCTCCTTATCCTTTTCCCGCAAATCGGCATCAAGGATGGGTTCGACGCCGCTGCTTAGGGCAGCATGCGCTAAGGCAAAGCTCGAGGCAGGGCTGGTGAAAAATATAAAGACCAGGATTAAAAGAAGCTTTGCAGCTACGAGAGTTGGGCCAGCCTGTAACATTAGCCCAAGAATGATCGAGCCAGCACCAAGTGTGTCGGTGATACTTGCCGCATGCATTCTCGTGTAGACATCGGGCAGTCGAAGAACTCCAACGGCGCCGGTTATTAGCGAAAATGTGCCAAGAATAATGAACGCCCAACTCAAAATGTCGATGATTGTTCCGCCCATCTATAAGGGCTCCTCATCGTCATGGGCGCGAGCTAGATCACCATATTTGAAGACTTTAAGGACAGCGATTGTCCCGACAAAGTTGATAAGGGCGTAGACCAGTGCGATGTCCAAAAATTCTGGCCGTCCCATAAGGAATCCGAGGACCGCTATCATCAAAACGACTTTGGTACCGAACATATTGACCGCGACAATTCGGTCATAAATTGAAGGTCCTTTAATGGCGCGGATTAGGGCCATAATCATAGTAATCAGCAGAGCGGCAGTTGCGGCGGCAAACATTACTTGTCTTCCCCGACCATTCTGGTGACCCGGCGATCCATTTCGCCGTTCATTAAGTCTTCAGCCCCTGCTCGGGTTAGCGCGTGAACGAGGATTTCTCCGTTCGCGATATCCACAGAAATTGTTCCGGGGGTCAGAGTAATGGAGTTTGCGTAGATGACTTTGCCTAGATCAGTTGTTTGAG
>Ga0114999_10004538_pt1 | contig 16729 bp, 16 predicted proteins | sample ArcticOcean_MG_C_3_FD_89820 | JGI IMG/M metagenome (GOLD analysis project Ga0114999, IMG submission 89820) | Marine microbial communities from western Arctic Ocean - ArcticOcean_MG_CB8_126 | ecosystem: Environmental > Aquatic > Marine > Oceanic | place: Arctic Ocean: Canada Basin | collected...
GATTTCTGGGTTAGGGTGAATGTATTCTAGACATATTAGCTCTAGATCTTTGCGGAGAAATTTATCAGGAGGTAGAGATTATGAAAAACGCAAAATTTATTTTACTGACACTCGCGGTAACAATATTTGCATCTTTGGTAATCGGTTGTGGAAGTGCAGAAACTGTTACTGTTACTGAAACTGTCGAAGTTATCAAAGAAGTAGAAGTTATTAAAGAAGTAGAAGTTGTTAAAGAAGTAGAAGTAGAAGTAGAAGCTCAAAGAGAAAAACGAGAACTGGTGTTTTCTGGATTGGACTGGGACAGTGCAATCGTTCAGACTGCTGTTGCATCTTATATAGTTGAGCATGGATATGGATATCCAGTAAGCAACATACCAGGATCCACAGTACCATTGTTCCAAGGTTTGATTAAAGGCGACGTAGATATCAGCATGGAAATTTGGTTGCCAAACCAAGATGAAGCTTGGGCTAAAGCAACCAAGAATGGTCAAGTCATAGGAGTTGGTAAAAGTTTGGCAGATAACTGGCAAAGCACTTTCGTAGTGCACCAACACACTCTTGATGCTAATCCAGGCTTAGTAAAAGCTACAGACTTGATGCTACCTGAGTATCAAGCATTATTTGCACAACCAGATAGTGGAGGAAAGGCAGTTTTGGTCGGATGTGTTTCTGGCTGGGCATGCAGAGGCGTTAACGAAGCACAGATCGAAGTCTTAGGCTTATCAGATTATATTGAGCTGAGAGATCCAGGTAGCCAAGCTGGGCTATTTGCATCAATCGGTGCAGCAGGCGACAAAGGGCAAGACTGGTTAGGTTATATGTGGGGACCAACTGCACCAGACGCAAAATATGATCTTGCTGAATTAGAACAACCAACCAACTGTGGTGGAGACCCTAAACTTGGTTGCGGTTTTGGTCTTGCTGAAATTTTGATTGCAACGCATATTTCGGTTATTCAAGATGCTCCAGATGTTATTGCAATGTTGAACAAATACAGCTGGCCAGGAGAATACCAATTACCTGCTGAAGCATGGTATTCGGAAAACAAAGAAAAAGCCGAATATAAAGATGACCCAGGTGCAGCAGTTTCAGAATGGTTCTTAAACGAATTTGATGGATGGGAAGCTTGGGTAACAGACGAAGCCAAAGCGAATCTCCATGAAGCTATAGGCCGTTAATCTTTAAGTAAATTAAACACTTACTAATAGAGCAGAAAGGTAGAAGCCCTTAACGGGGCTTCTACCTTTCTTTAATTCTGTTGATGAGGCTGCTTAACAGTGAACATCATGAGTGTGTTCAAAACACATATAGCCAGGAGTATGGTCCATGATTTTGAATAATCTCCATCTATGTCACGAATGTATCCAATAAGTGGTGCGCCGATACCAGCGCTAGTTAATAAAATAGGCGTCACTATACCCCTTAAAGAACCAAGAAATTCTCTTCCGTAAAAATGAGCAAATATATAAGAATGCAAGACCATACTAGCCCCCACTGAAAGCCCAAATGTTATTCCTGCAGCAAAAAGCCAAAAGTTTGTCGTAGCGGTTAACATCATAACGAATGAACCTGAAAACCCCAAAAATGAAGCAATTCCAAGATGGACTATATTGATGCGATCCGCTAGCCATCCCGATATTAGCGCCATAGTAGCTGCTCCAAATGCATCTCCAGCAAAAGAATAGGCCACTATCTTTGGATCAAACCCTTGTTCTATCCAAAAAGGGATTCTGTGAACACTTGTCCCTCCTTGCACAAAGGCAGCTAAGGCAAAAATGGTAATTAATTTCCACATCGTAGTTGTTTTAAATGCCTGTGGCACCGTCCATACTACTTCTTTGGTATGCTCTTGAGGGTCAAGGTCATGTAAGGATGCTTTGGCTCCATCCATGAGCAAGCCCATATCTTCTGGTTGCCTTCGAAGAAACAAGACAGCGCAAGGTAGCGACAAACAAATAAATATAATTGAAAGAAATGCCCAAGTATTTTCCCATCCTACATTTTCTATTAACATTTGCGTAAATGGTAAGAAAAACATCCCTCCCATTCCTAATCCCGATGTAGCTAAGGCTAATGCTTTTCCTCTGTTTTTCTCGAACCATTTTGCTACTGGTACTGAAGTGACGATGCTGTTAGGGGCCCCAAGGCCAGATATTCCCATAATTCCGAACAACATTATGAAATGCCAAGGTTGAGCCGTTAAAGAGCACAAGAACAGACAAATTGCTATGGTAATGGTAGATAATACTATTAAATATCTGGGACCGTATTTGTCTAATATACGACCTGCAAAATAACTAAATCCGCCTGCTGTTAATCTTCTGGCGGTTTGTGCCCAACCGAATTGCTGCCGAGACATTCCTAATGTATTTGTCATTGGGAGGACAAATAACCCTAAATTTAAGTTGCCGGTTGCCATTGTGGAGAAATTTATCAACCACATCGTACCAACGATTACCCAACCATAAAAAATTTTATCTGCTATTTTTTTTTGCATGTATTATAGTGAACTTACTGCAGGTGTTTTCTCCGGTTGTTTGCGCAGATATAATTCATTGGCTATCAAATCAATTACTATATGATCGCCGGATTGGAATTCACCAGTTAACATTTTATGAGAAAGCAGGTTTTCAATGTGCTTCTGAATAACTCGTTTTAGAGGACGAGCTCCAAATGCTTGATCAAATCCTTCTGTAGCTAAGTACATTTTTGCTGAGGTAGTTAATTCAAAACTTATTTCATGGTCCTGTAATCTAATTCGTAGACTTTCCATTATTAAGTCGACCATTTTCAATACATCTTCTTGGGTTAATGAGTTGAATATAATTGTTTCATCAATACGGTTCAAAAATTCCGGTCGGAATGTTTTATTGAGCGCTTCATTTACTGAATGTTCAAGTCTTGATTGGTTTTGATTTTCATTATGTTCTGGAGCGAATCCAAAGGGTGCTCGACTGAATTCTGCCGTACCTAAATTACTAGTCATGATTACAACAGTGTTGGTGAAGTCCACAGTTCTACCATGGCCATCTGTCAATCTGCCTTCGTCTAAAATTTGTAATAAAATATTAAAAATATCTGGGTGGGCTTTTTCAATTTCATCGAATAAGATAACTCTGTAAGGCCGTCGCCGGATAGCTTCTACCAATTGGCCGCTATTATCATCATATCCTACATACCCAGGAGGAGAACCTATCAATCTAGAAACTGTGTGTTTCTCCATGTATTCAGACATATCTAACCTCACCATAGCATTTTCGTCACCGAATAAAAATTCTGCTAGAGCTTTGGTGAGTTCAGTTTTACCAACTCCTGTTGGCCCCAAAAACATAAAGCTACCAATAGGTTGTTGAGGGTCGCTTATTCCAGATCTGGACCTTCTTATTGCGTTGGAAACGCATGTTACAGCATCAGATTGACCTATAATCCTTTCATGTAAAATGTCTTCCATATTTATCAATTTATTAGATTCCGATTCTAATAACTTACCTACAGGTATGCCAGTCCAATTGGAAACCAGGTTAGCTATATCATTTTCATTTACGGTTAAGGTTAGTTTGTTTTTTTCTAATAAGTCAGTTTTCTCTTTGTTTAATTGATTTTCTAGATTTAGCCTTTCAGTTTTGATTTTGGCAGCCGACTCATATTCTGATAATTGAGCTAATGCTTCTTCTTTATCCCATAGTTTGCTGATTTCTTTTTCTTTTAACTGTAGGCTTATGGGAGGGCTTTCTGCGTCTATTCTTAATTTACTCGCTGCCTCATCGATGAAATCGACCGCTTTATCAGGTAATTGTCTATCACCTACGTAGCGATTACTTAGCCTAGCGGCTGCCTCTAACGCATTGTCTTCAATGATCACTTTGTGGTGAGCTTCATAGCGAGGCCTAAGCGCTGTAAGTATCTCTACAGTTTCTTCGATGGTCGGTTCTTCTAAATATACGGATTGGAAGCGCCTCTCTAAGGCAGCATCTTTTTCAATGTATTTTCTAAACTCATCTATAGTTGTGGCGCCAATGCATTGCAATTCACCTCTGGCTAATGCAGGTTTTAATAAGTTACTAGCATCAATTCCTCCTTCTGAAGCTCCAGCACCAACCATGGTATGAATCTCATCCAAAAACAATATTATGTTTCTATGAGCTAATTTGACTTCATCCATGACTGATTTTAGCCGCTCTTCAAACTCTCCTCTAAATTTGGCACCGGCCACCAACGCCCCCATATCTAAAGCTAATACCCTTTTCCCTTTTAAAGAATCAGGGACGTCATTGGTAACAATTTTTTGAGCTAAGCCTTCTACTATTGCTGTTTTACCAACGCCTGCTTCTCCGATGATTACAGGGTTGTTTTTTTTCCGCCTTGTTAGAGTTTGCATAACTCGCCTGATTTCTTGATTTCTTCCTATTACCGGATCCAGTTTGCCATCTTTGGCTAATTTGGTTAGGTCTACGCTATACTTTTCTAGAGACCCATATTTGCTTTCTGCACGAGTATCATCAGCCCTATGATTTCCGCGAATGTGCATCAATGCGGAGTACACTTTCTCCTGGTCAATGCCAAAATTCTTTAACAGAATCGATGTTGCTCCTTGCGTTTCTCTCACTGCAGCTATGAACATATGTTCTACACTGACAAATTCATCATTCAACCGTTCTGATTCTTCTTTAGCAGTTTGTAATAATTGAGATATTCTGAGAGTCATATATATTTCATTTCGGCTCTCTGGCAAAGATTGAACAGACGTTAATGAAGCAACTAACTGTAATTTTATATCATGTGTGTTTATCTTTAAATATTTTAGAATATTCAAAACGATACCGTTTTCAAACTCTAAAAGGGCTAATAAAATGTGTTCCACGTCCCATTGGCTATGTTTGAAGTAATGTACCAATTTTTGTGAGTGTTGCAAAACCTGTTGGGCTTGATCTGTGAAATTTTCAGCTTTCAGCATCATAATGAACCTCTCCTATCTAACTATTTGCCTTGAAGGCTTTCGTACAACACGAGCTTGTATATTCTTTAATGTTGTTTGAGTTTTTGTTAAAGTATCCTCTAACTCATCTATTCTTTTTAGTAATTTAAGGATGATTTCTGCGCCCGCTAAGTTAACTCCTAAATCTTCTGTTAATTCTTTGATACGTTTGATTCTTGCTATATCTGCTGGAGAATACAGGCGTTGCTTTCCGATACTTCTGCTCGGCCAAATCAATCCGGCTCTTTCATAATATCGAAGTGTTTGGGCATGAACGCCTACCATTCTTGCGGCAATGCTAATAACAAAACAAGGCTCTTCTTGGAATTGGCTTGAAAAAACCATGTCATTCTCCTTTTTCTCGCAATTTTTTTAGTTGTTTGAACAATTTTTTTTCAGCTGAGCTCAATTTCTCGGGCAGGACTATTCGAATAACACCAAAAAAATCTCCAACACTTTCTTTATCAGTAAGGCTAGGAAACCCCTTATGGGCCACTTTTATTTTGGTGTTATTTTGTGTTTCTGGTGGGATCGTTATTAGAAGAGATTCTCCTTCTAAATCAGTAACAGTTACGGAAACTCCTAAGGCAGCATCGGTCACGAGTAGATCTATGTTTTTGTATAAATTGTTTTTTTCACGACTGAATTCCAAATGTTCTTTGACAATAACGTTTAAGTATAGATCTTTAATGGTTTTAGTGTTTAGCTTTATGTGGACCTTGGACCCAGCTTCGACTCCTTTCGGAATCGAAATTTGCAGACGTTTCCCATCAATGTTCACTACTCTTTTTGCTCCAAGCAACACCTCTTCTAGGGTTACTTCTACTTCTAATTCTTTTTTTAAAGATGGCTCAGCTGGTTTAGATGCCCTATTACCTCCGAACATTGAATCAAAAAAACCTGTGTTCTGAAATTGGCTGTTACTGAAAAAATCCGATGTATTGTTAGTTGCTCTAGAATGTCCGAATCTATCATATTGTTGCCTTTTGCCTTCATCCGACAATACAGAATGCGCTTCATTGATTTCTTTGAATTTTTCTTCAGCGTCATCATTACCCGGATTTACATCGGGATGGTATCGTCTCGCAAGCTTTCTAAAAGCCGAAGTGATTTCTTGTGAGGAAGCAGTTCTGTTTAATCCTAAACTTGCATAATAATCTTTGGGCATTACGTACTCTTTATTTAAATTAAATTGTTCAATATCTTGATTATGATATTATAAGAAACTTGATAATATATTGTCAACTATTATGCAAATAGCTAATCAAATATGTAATAATATAAATTACCTACTGGAAACATTATGGTTGAGACACACATGTTTAAGTGCTACAATTCGCTTCTGCTAATTTTATTCCGCAGTAGCTCAGTGGTAGAGCAATCGGCTGTTAACCGATCGGTCGTAGGTTCGAATCCTACCTGCGGAGCCATTATTTAACAGTTAACTGAATTTATTGTTAATAAAAGTTGCGGTATTAACCACACTACTGTCAGTATTCATAACAGCGTGTATGTCAGCACCTTCTTACAACATACCTCAACTGGATTCATCTATCTCGAGTCTTCAGGTAATAAATTCTTCTGATTGGACACAATTGGTACGCGAAATGCACGCGAAGCGTTGCGTATTAATGGTACAAGTAAGAGCATTCAATTCTTTTCAGATGTCTGAAATTTGGACAAAATAACATTTTTGACTTTCCCGTACGTAGTAGATGTAAGCCGTTTTTGAAAAATGTCTTTGTTCCCAGGAGTTAAGCCATAGAAATTAAATGTTTCAGTGATCTGGTTTAGCCCACCAACAGCATTTGTAGTGTTCCATTTTATTGAACCTGAATAGGTATTAGTGGTGTCATTGGAAATTATGCCAATGACATGGTAGTTGGTTCCTTCATGATCAGAAACGGTTTTTACATCCCACTTCAGTATTAATCCTGTTTCAACTGAGGCGCCTCCGCCCCCGTAGTAACGCGCAATGCAATCTACAGAGGATTTAAGCAAAACACCTGGTTAATTGATAGCTTTTCGAGTTTCACACCCTCCCATTGTTTGGCCACTTTTTGTAGGAGTGACGGGAATTGTTGGAATTAATTTGTAAGTAGGAACAGGAGTGTATGTTGGTTGTATTAGCGCAGCTGTGGCCGGAATACGCTGCGGTAAAGCCTTGCCTTCACTTTGATTTGGAGTCAAAGAATTTGTGTCTTGGATGCGCGATAATTCTTGTGATACTAGTGCTGATACAGTAGCTGAAATGTTTGGTTGAATATCTTTAGTGATTAGTAGGTTTGAGTTTTCAGGTATTTCAGTGTTTTTTTGTTCCTTTAATGCTGCTATTTGAGAGTTTAGTGCATCTAGAGTTTCTGAAAGGTCGGGTACAGGCTCAGGTGTTTCTACATTTAAACACCCGGTAATTAAAATTGCGCATAATAAGGACGCTATCAATATTTTCATATCGATATTTTACATTAATTATATCTTGTAAGATATTGTTCCTAAGAATAATCAGTAGAATTAATAATTTGATTATTGTATGGAGTTCAGGAGACTTTCTAAGAGGGTAAGAGATGTGGAAATAGTTTCTGTGTCTGTGTTTGAAGTGGCTCCTAAATGTTATAGTAATCTGGTAATAAATGTTGATTTAAAACAATCAGAGGAACGTGATGCAGCTAGTTGATATTATCGGTACATTTCTTCCCAGCATCTTACTTGTTTATAGTATTTGTATTACGGTAGCAATGATAATCACAGCTAAAATTCTAATAAAAACCCGTGTTTTAGTAAAAGATACTGATTCCAAATTGAGAAGTGTCTCCGTTAAAAAAGGATTGGATTTCGAGCAATGGATTCCATTATCCTCGAGCTATCCTTATAATTCTCGAAATTTCAGATTCCTGGGTAGCCCTATTGACGGAATCCAATTTGAAGATGATAAAATAATATTTATAGAATTTAAGTCTGGCAAATCGCGAATGGTGGACAACCAACGCAAAATACGAAACTTGATAGAAAATGGAAAAATAGAATTCCATGAAATACGATCAAACTGAACGATGGATCAAGACTGCCTATCAATGACTTAAAACGCAAAAAAGCAAACAAAATCCGTATAGTTGGCTGATTATTTGAAGAATTACGTTGTTATAGTAAGGGGTAATAAAGGAATTCGTAAATAATATTTAGTTTAATGATATTCAGTATTTGACACCGTCGCATTGAAACGGTATCCTTAGGGCAATGGCTATCAGACTACAAATTACTAGAGATCCGTTCTATTACGACTCTTAGCGTTTCTCCGTAAGTGGCTCAAATCACTTGGAGATTTACGAATAGGAGAAGTATATGACTAATATTGTAGAAGACTCAAAATCAAACCAAAGCCCATTAATATCAGTGAAGTCGCTGACAAAGATATTTGGAGCTAACGAAGATCAGGTAACATCGTTAGACAACTCAGAGATAAACAAGAATCAAATACTGCAAGATTATGGAGCAGTTGTCGCTCTAAACAATGTATCGTTTGACGTATACCCTGAAGAAACGTTCGTTGTAATGGGTCTTTCAGGGAGCGGTAAATCCACATTAGTACGATGTCTGTTGCGACTGATTGAACCCTCCAGTGGTGAAATTTTAGTTAATGAAACTGATATATTGCTGTTTGATAATAACCAGTTGATGGAATTTAGAAGAAATGAAATGGCTATGGTCTTTCAACATTTTGGCCTGCTACCACATCGTAATGTTTTGGATAATGCAGCTTATGGATTGGAAATCAAAGGAATATCTAAAGAAGAACGTTACATAATAGCTAAAGACATGCTGGTTAAAGTAGGTCTAGATGGATGGGAAGAAGCCCGCACTTCGGAACTTAGTGGTGGCATGCAACAAAGAGTGGGACTTGCTAGAGCCCTGACTGTTGACCCTACTATACTACTAATGGATGAACCATTTAGTGGATTAGATCCATTGATCAGACGGCAAATGAGAGAAGAACTTGCTGAGCTGCAGAAAGAGTTACAAAAAACAATTGTCTTTATTACCCATGACCTAGATGAGGCTGTGAGCATAGCAGACCGGATAGCAATTATGAGAGACGGTGAAATCACTCAACTGGGTACACCAGAAGAAATTATAACTAATCCTGCAGATGACTTTATAAAAGAATTTACTAGAGACATATCCCAAACTAGAGTTTTGACTATCCAGTCTATAGCATCAGAGTTAGAACAAGTATTTAACACAAATGGCAATGTAGCTGACATAATTTCATCTATGGAAAATTCAGGCAAAGATTTTGCATTTATCATAGACGATGAAAGTAAATTATTGGGTTTTGTAGACAAGAACTCGATTGACGATATGCCAGATAATGCTGATATAAATGATATGAAATTAACTTCAGTTGAGCAGATTCATGAGTCAACAGTTATTGAAGATGTAGTCTCCATGACTTTGGAAAACCCTTATCCTATACCCATTATAGATGATGATGACGTGTTAACTGGACTGGCTACTCATGACGCAATTCTCCAGGCGTTTGCTGTTAATGCTGTGCAACAACAAAGTTCTTAATTTTTAGAAGAGGAAGTATGGTTATTAACGATATACCTGAAAAAGATAATACTAATATCCCTATGAAAAAATCAAAATTGCAGTATGTTGCCAAGAACAAAGCAGTGGTTTTAATTGCCATAGCTATATTGGCAATTTTGGTAAGTTTTTTCCTGAGATTCATTGACGTACGGTTTTTCTTGGATTTCCCTCTTGATTTTGAATGGGCAGTTAAATCAAGAATGAATAATGGATTAGACTGGTTAGTTATAAACGGTGCTTGGTTTTTTGATACCACTAGTTATTGGATTAAGGTTTGGCTTGGTAAGTTAAAAGGCTTCTTGCAATGGATGCCTTGGCCTATATTTAGCGCTTTACTACTGGCTATAGCATGGAAAATCGGAGGCAGGAAAATTGCTCTTCTTGCGCTATGCGCATTGTTTTATATTGGAGTGATGGATTTATGGGACAGCGCTATGATTACTGTCGCAATAATGTTAGTTTCGGTATCTCTATCCATTATGATTGGGTTACCATTAGGTGTCTTGGGTTCTAGAAGTGAAACTGCTGATAAAATCCTTAAACCCATTCTTGATGGAATGCAAACCATGCCTAGTTTCGTTTATCTTGTACCGGGTATAATGTTCTTCGGATTGGGTAATGTGTCAGCTATAATTGCTACCGTTTTGTACTCAATACCACCATGTATCAGATTAACTAATCTGGGAATTCGTCAAGTTGATTATCAAGTCATAGAAGCCGGAACTTCATTCGGAAGCAACAGAATGCAATTGTTGACAAAAATTCAAATTCCTCTCGCTATCCCTACTATAATGGCCGGTATTAACCAAACTATTATGATGGCTTTAGCAATGTCTACGATAGCTGCTATGGTAGGTGCAGGTGGCCTTGGGCAAGATGTCTTAGTATCCATGGGACAACTTGATCAAGGAGGAGCATTTATAGCTGGTATGGGTATTGTTTTGATGGCAATAATTATTGATAGAATAACTCAAGGTTATATTGAATCCAGCCAACAACTTGTGACTACTCGAGAATAAAATAATAAATATAACAATATGAATTACAGAGAAGGCTATCATGAAAATTACTGACGTTAAGGCAACTACAGTTAAAATCCCGTTAGAAAAAGTATTTTCAGGTAGCTTATACGACGTAGGTTTTAGATGTACTATCATAACCAGCATAGAAACCGATGAAGGTGTGGTGAGTCAAAGCTACTCTGGAGATGACCGTAGTACATTTGAATTTCAACATGAATTAGTTACTGGTCCGTTGAGAGACGTTCTTATAGGAGAGGATCCTCTAAGAACAGAATACTTATGGGAAAAAATGTTTAACCTTGCCCCAAATTACACCCATGACCATGGCCCACGCCCAGTGATGAGAGCAATAGGTGCACTGGACACTTCATTATGGGATTTAAAAGGTAGAATTTTAAACACTTCTGTGAACAACCTTATAGGAGGCTTTGCCAAGTCTGCTCCAGTAGTACGTTTTCGATATTACGAAGAAGGAGCAGGTGATGAAGAATTAGAGCAACTTATAGAGTCCAAAGCAAATGGCTTTGGAGGGGTTAAATTAAAAGTAGGACGCGCCAGTGTTGTAGAAGATATTAACCGCGTGAAACGGATCAGACAATCTCTAGGAGATGATTTCATAATTATTTGTGATGCTAATGAAGGATGGTATCTGACAGAAGCAATTCAATTTGCACGTGAAACCGAACAGTATGAACTTGCATGGTTAGAAGAACCAGTGCGTTGGCATAATGCTGTGGAAAACATGAGAAAAGTACGAGAATCTACCATAACTCCTGTTTGTGCCGGTCAAGGTGAAAATAATAAATGGGGATGTTGGAGGCTTATAGAAAATGAAGCAGTTGATGTTATTAATGTTGATGCTTCTATTGCCGGAGGTATCACAGAATGGCAAAAAATCAGGTCAGCTGCTGAGATAAAAGGAATAAAAATGGGGCATCATGAAGAACCTCATATTTCTGTCCATTTGATGTCTGCCATTCCTAATGGAACATTTGTAGAAGTTTTTGAAGAATTTAGAGATCCTGCATATCATCAGATGAATAAAATTTTGCCAAAAATATGCAATGGTATTATAGAAGTTCCTAATGCCCCGGGCCTGGGGCTAGATTTTGATTACGATTTTATAAATAAATATCGTATTTTATAGAATGCTTTCCCAGTCAATTCAAGTAATTTAGTTAACACTCAATTGAATTAAGCTGAATGGCGTGGATGAAAACCCAGTATGTAAAATATGCTCATGTATTTGTAACTCCATATCGTGCTTATACTTACAGTGGTAATAATATTCTCAGATTACTCTTTTAATCCTAGAAAATAATCTCCAATGTTTGGGTCATTAATAATAGTTTTTGCTTCCCCTGTGTAAACTACTTTTCCTCCAGCAAATATATATCCTCTGTCAGATTTCTCCAGTGATAATCGAGCATTCTGTTCCACTAAAAGTACAGATATACCATCATCTCTGAGTTGATCTATGTTCGTTAAAATTTCCTGTTGATATCGTGGGGACAATGCAGCAGTAGGCTCATCTAGCATCAGGAAATTCGGACCAGAAATAAGTGCCCTGGATATAGCCAACATTTGCCTCTCACCACCTGATAAAGACGCTGCCAAATCATTCATTCGGAATTTCAAATCTGGAAACATGTGACATGCTCGCTGTATCCCAGCTGATAGTTTACTTACTGGTTACTTTCATGATCTATCTACTCCTTAAACTTTTATTATCGGGGAGTATACACCATGAAGTTATATATTAGCTATTGTGAAAAAAACTGAAGGTTATAACCAATTATAATCCTCAAGATCACCAAACTAATGGATTATAATTGGTTATCAATCTACATTGAGAAGGTGGTCAATTAATATCTAGCCACAGTTGACGCAACATTGATCAACCCAATGACCAGGACTAACTTCTATTAAGCCCATTTCTGAATTTCCATTTTTGCAGTCGTCTGATGGGTTTGGGCAACGAGTTCGGAAAACACATCCTGATGGAGGATTTATGGGAGACGGAACTTCTCCTGCTAATATTATCTCGTCTCGTTGTAACCGGGGATGTGATGGCAGTGCTGCAGAAATTAGAGCTTTTGTATAAGGATGTTGTGGGTTGCTGAATATTTCTTTAGGGCTACCTAGTTCAACAATTTTTCCAAGATACATTACTGCAACTTGGTGGCTCATGTATTTCACGGTGGCCAAATTGTGAGCTATCATCAGGTAGCTAATGCCATAAGTTTGTTGTAGTTCTTTTAAGAGGTTCAGAACCTGCGCTCTGATAGATACATCAAGAGCAGAAACGGGTTCGTCTAACACCATTATTTTTGGCCTTGTAGACAGAGCTCGTGCAATTGCAATACGTTGACGCTGACCTCCACTAAATTCATGAGGGTAGCGTTCTCCGTGGAACGGGTGTAAGCCAACCACTCCTAATAGTTCTGTTACTCGGTCTTGTATTTCTTTAGTGGTGGCTTTTTCATGAGTGACAATTGGTTCTGCGATAAGGTCTCTTACTCGCATTTTTGGGTTAAGAGAGCTCCAAGGATCTTGAAACACTGCCTGTACAGACGATTTGAACTCTTTCCGTGCAGCAGTACTGAACTCGGCCATATCAGCACCTTCATATTTCACAATCCCAGCTGTAGGTTTTTCAGACATTAAAATCATCTTAGTGGTAGTGGTTTTCCCGCATCCAGATTCTCCAACCAAGCTAAATGTTTCCCCTTTATTTATTGTAAATGAGATATCATCGATAGCCTTAACAGTTCCAACTAATTTCTTAGTTATTGCGCCTTTAGTAACCGGATAATGCTTTCTTAGTCCCTCTACAGAGATTATTGTGTTTTCAGTTACTGCCATGAGTCAGTACCTCCTGTATTGCCGAATTATTTAATTCTTTATGGTGTTTTCTAGTTAGTGTGATTTAAGCTATCCGCAGTTGATGCAACATTGATCAACCCAATGGCCAGGACTAACTTCTATTAAGCCCATTTCAACGTTCCCATCTCTACAATCATCTGATGGATCTGGGCAACGATCTCTAAAGACGCAACCACTTGGGGTGTTGGCTAAATCTGGTGGTTGTCCTTCTATTGTTGGCAACATTTCTACGTCGTCATCTAGATCTGGAACAGATCTAAGGAGAGCTTTCGTATAAGGATGTAACGGGTTGTCGAATAACTCAGTTACTTCAGCTTGTTCTATAATGTGCCCTGCATACATGACAGCTACTCTGTCACACATTTTAGCGACAATACCGAAATCATGAGTAATAAATATGATTCCTACACCTGTTTCTTCTTGGATGTCTTTAAGTAGCTTTAGATATTGAAGTTGAATTGTGACATCTAACGATGTTGTGGGTTCATCTGCTATCAATACGTCGGGGCTTCTGGATATGCTTATTGCTCCTACTACTCTTTGCCTCATTCCACCACTCATTTCGTGAGGATATGAGGTAACTCTGGTTTCAGGAGCGGGGATGTTAACACTGGAAAGCAGCGCTATGGCTCTTTGCAATAAAGATTCTTTCTTTTCCTTGAATTCTAATTCCAAAGTTTCTGTCAGCTGTTTTTTTATAGTTAGAACCGGATTTAAAGATGTTAGAGGATCTTGCATAACCATACAAATACCGCTGCCACGGATTTTGCGCATTTCATCATCGGTTTTTTGAAGTAAATCTTCACCATGGTAGAGTATTCTGCCTGTTTCTATTCTGCCGGCAGGTTTGGGCACCATACCGAGGATAGACCAAGCTGTCATGCTTTTACCAGATCCAGATTCTCCGACTACGCCTAGGGTTTCCCCCCTTCGTAACTCAAAATCTATTCCATCTACAGCCTTTACTATTCCTGTTTTAGTATGAAAATGGGTTCTTAGGTTTTCAACTTTTAAAACTATGTCGTCACTCATGCTAACCTCCTCTTATCTCGATCGTCTCATTCTGGGATCCAGGTAATCTCGTAGCCAGTCTCCGAAGAAGTTAAATGCCATAACAACTAAGGTTATTAATATACCAGGGAGTAATGAAACCCACCAAGTTGTTAACAACTGTTGTCGTCCTTCAGCTACCATAATACCCCAAGCAGGTTCTCCAGGACTCATACCAAGTCCCAAGAAGCTTAACGATGCTTCTAACAAAACTACTTGACCTATCATAAGACTGATCATAACCATTAGTGTATTAATAACATTGGGGAATAGGTGCCTCCACATGATCATGAAAGGAGATACACCCAATATTACAGCTAATGTAACAAAGTCACGCTCTCGTACACTTAATACTTCGCCTCTTATCATTCTTGCGAATCGGGCCCATGTGGTTGCGGTCACTGCGATTATAACTCCTATATACCCAGTTCCTACGAATGTCACTAAAAGCATTGCAACTAAAATGGAAGGAAAACCTAAAGTGGCATCTGTTATTCTCATTAAAATGGTATCTGTAATTCTGCCAGTATATCCTGCAATCAGACCTATAGCAGTTCCGATAAATATGGCAACTATTATAGATGGAGCGGTTACTAGTAAGACTGATCTGCATCCGAATATCAGCCTAGAGGTCATGTCTTTCCCTAACATGTCTGTTCCCAAAATGTGGTGAATATCTGTAAATGGTGCAATCTGACGAGCTTTAAGGTCATTTGCCATCGGGTCTCCAGTGACAAAGTTTGCAAACAAACCGAAAAATAATAACGAAGATAAAATGATTATAGGAATCCACGGGGGATTATATTCCTTTATCCATTTTAATACTCTCTGTGTATACGAAAGTTTTATTGGTTCAAAATCTATGGTAGCCATAAATCATCCTCCTATCTTGCCCTAACTCTAGGGTCTACCAAGCCGTATGTTATATCTATTATTACAGCAGTACATATGTAAAAGAATCCTGAGAGTAATATAGCGGCTTCGGTTAACGGGAAGTCTCGCTGTGTTACGCCATCTAAGAGCAAGAGTCCTACCCCTGGCCAAGCAAATACAACTTCAACGATGACGGATCCGTTTAATAATCCAGCTAGGGTTATGCCTCCAAAGGTAAGGACTGGAATAAGGGCGTTTTTGGCTGCGTGTCTCCATATTACCAATCTATTGCTTAAACCTTTTACTTGGGCGAATTTCACATAATCGCTATCTAAAATTTCAAGCATAGCTGATCTTGCTAGTCTCATTATCGCAGCTGTGACTGACAGCGCTAAAACTATTGACGGTAGGGCTAAGTGCCATAACGTTTGCGGTATTTGTTCAATGGTGGGCCACCATCCTTGAATGTCCCCCCTCCCATATGTAGGGAACCATTGCAATTTACCGCCAAGGAACAAAATGAGCATTATTGCAACCCAAAATTGCGGGGCGGCGAGGCCGAATACGGCGAAACCTTTACCAAGTTTGTCAAATATTGAATCTCGCTTAACGGCTGACATAATTCCTAGAGGGATTCCAATGATGATGGCTAAGAAAAATCCAGAGAGCGCAAGATGAACAGTCGCCGGTAATTTTTTTAGTATAAGTTCTGAAATCGGTTTTTGTATTACATATGAGGTTCCAAAATCAAAAAATATAGCTGAGTTTATATAATCCCAGTATTGCACTATGAAAGGTCTATCTAACCCCATCTGCTTTTTCTGAGCTTCGTAGATTTTCTGATCATGGGCTTCAGTTAGTGGCATCAAATAGTCTGCCGGGTCTCCTGTTAAGTGAACGCTTCCAAATACCACGAAACTTAATGCTATTAAGGTTATGATACCTTCTCCCATTCTCCTAAGTACGTACTGCCACATAGTAACCTCCCCATTTTTTGCTTATGAAGCGTAGGGGGGGTATTACCCCCCCCTACTAGATCTCAACAATAATAGTTAATGTTGAAGATTTATTTTAACGAAATAGTCCATGGTGCAGTGAAGTAAGGTACTAACTTCCATGGTTCGTAGTTTGCGACTCTCTCACCAGCTCCCCAAGGTACGTTCGAGTAGAACGGTCCCCAGTGCATAGATTCATCTTTGATGAACTTGTATGCAGCGTTGAAGTTATCGTGTTGTTCTTGTCCAGTCACGACGTGATTCAAAGCGAGTTCCTTAATTTTGTCGCATCGAGCAGCTCCGTCAGCTGTCTCGGGTTCGTTAACTCTCCAACGAGC
>Ga0114999_10004540_pt1 | contig 16728 bp, 14 predicted proteins | sample ArcticOcean_MG_C_3_FD_89820 | JGI IMG/M metagenome (GOLD analysis project Ga0114999, IMG submission 89820) | Marine microbial communities from western Arctic Ocean - ArcticOcean_MG_CB8_126 | ecosystem: Environmental > Aquatic > Marine > Oceanic | place: Arctic Ocean: Canada Basin | collected...
CCCGCAAGGGCATGCCACACGTTATCCCGAGGTGAAGGAATTATGTTCAAAGGCGCTTATACGGCGTTGATCACGCCCATGAGAGAGGACGGCAGTATCGACACGGCCGGCCTGGAACAGCTCATCGATTTTCAGATAAACAATGGCATCATCGGTGTCTTGGCCGTAGGCACCACCGGCGAAAGCCCAACCCTGGTATGGGAAGAACACAATGAGGTCATTGAGCGCACCTGCAAGCAAACCAAGGGACGCTGTCTCTCCATTGCCGGCACGGGCAGCAATTCGACGCGTGAAACGCTCAATGGCACGGAGCACGCGGTGCACGTGGGCGCCGATGCTGTACTGCTGGTCGATCCTTATTACAACGGTCCCAGTTCGCTAGAGATTCGGCGCGAGTACGTTGAGCCAGTAGCCCAGGAATTTCCGGATACGCAGATTATTCCCTACATCATCCCAGGGCGCACGGGCACTATGATGCACGTTGAGGATCTGGCTATCCTGGCGCAGCAGTACAGCAATGTCTCCAGCGTCAAGGAAGCCACCGGAGATTTAAACAATATGGCTAAGACGCGCCGGCTCTGTGGCGCCGATTTTGCCATTCTCTCGGGCGACGACGACAAGACTGTAGCGATGATGAAGAACGACCAGATCAAAGCGGCCGGAGTGATTTCGGTAATGTCCAACGTGGTGCCTGGGCCCATCCAGAGAATGACCGAGTTGCTCAACGCCGGTGCCGACGCTGAGGCCGATAAACTGGCGGCCGACCTGCAGCCTTTCTTTGCCATGGTTGGCGTGGTGACCCAGGAGAATTCGCCGCACGGTAGCGTCGAGTGCAAAGCGCGCAATCCGCTGCCTCTCAAGACGATGATGAATATGCTCGGTATGCCGGCCGGACCGTGTCGGCGTCCATTGGGCAAGATGACGCTGGCCGGTTTTGAGACGGTGCGCAATGCGGCGCGCCAGGTCCAGGACAACGATCCGGCCTTACTGGCGCCGATCGCCGCGGCTTTTGGGGTGGATATCGAGGCGCGGCTGCAGGACGACCGCCTCATTGACGAATTAACTTACCAGGCATATTAGACAGGGCGGTAAACAATGGCCAATGTAGTCGTTAGTGGTGTGGCTGGGCGCATGGGGCAGCGCCTGGCTAATTTATCTATTGCCAGTCCAGATTTGGAATTAGTGGGCGGTACGGAGTATTCCGGTCACGAGGTCATCGGCAAAGACATCGGCGAGGTGGTGGGCAGCCGCCATTTAGATATTGCGGTGGTCGACGATCTGGGTGATGCGCTCGAGGAGGCTCAGGTGGTGACGGTCTTTACCTCGCCGGAGGCCACGCTAGTCGATGCGGCCCTGTGCTCCGAGCATGGTGTAGGCATGGTGGTGGGGACCACTGGGTTCAGCGCCGCGCAATTGGGTGAATTCTACCGGCTGGTAGCCAATATTCCCTGCGTTTTTGCGCCCAATTTCAGCACGGCCATGAACGTCTTATTCAAATTGGTCGAGGCCGCCGCCAGGATCCTGGGCGACGATTACGATGTGGAAGTGATCGAAGCACACCACCGCCTCAAAGTGGATGCGCCGAGTGGTTCGGCCCTGCGCTTAGCCGAGGCCGCTGCCGCCGGCTTGGAGCGCAATCTCAAAGAGGTTGTGGTGCACGGCCGCGAAGGCGTAGTCGGAGCCCGTACCCAGAAAGAGATCGGCATGCACGCCCTGCGCGCCGGCGATATTGCCGGCGACCACACGGTATTATTCGGCGGGCCCGGCGAGTATATTGAATTGCGCCACCACGCCACCAGTCGCGATGCCTTTGCGCTAGGCGCTTTGCGCGCCGTGCGCTTTGCGGCGCAGGCGGAGGCCGGTCTTTACGATATGGGTGATGTTTTAGGGATTAAGTAAGGGAGGCACCGCCCCCTCCGGGGCGGAACATGGGGCGCACGCCGGGACGCAACATCTTGATCTTGTCGCGCAGGCGTGCGGCTTCTTCAAAATTCTCTGTCGCCACGGCGGCGCTGAGGTCGCGCTCGAGTTGTTCGCGCGGCGATAAGGGACGCTCCGCCTCCAGCTCCTCGTACCAATCGTAGAGGAAAGCCAGTTCGGGCAATTCATCCTCTACCCCTTCCTCTTCCCACCCCTCGATGAAACGCTCTATGTGGTCGATGCCCCATTGTACCTGTTTAAGGGCGCCGGCGTAATCCTCGGCACTCAGGTCCAGCATAGCGTTGGAGCGCGCTTGCATCATGATGGCATGGGGATAGTACTGGTCGAAATACCACTTCACTTCGTCTTCGTAGGCGTGGTCCTGCACCAGATCGAAGATGCGCAGGGTATGCTCGGTATCGCGCACTACGCCTTCGTAATCCTCTAGATAGAACAGACTCAGGTAGCGGTGGTAATATTGCCAGGCTTCTTGGAAGAGATCTTCACATTCTTCTTCCTCCAACCCCAGGTTTTCGTCTTCCTTCTTGCGCTCTTGCAGCTGGGCCAAATAATAGTCGAGCAGCGAGGAGTGTCCGTGGGGTTGCTGTCCGTCGGGGCGGCCCTGCAATTCTAGTTGCAGGACGCCCATATCAATGCGAATCTGGATTTTGTCGGTGCCGTCTTCGCCCTTGACGCGCCGGGCGATAAATTCGTTGGGATCAAATTCCCAGTCTTGCAACAGGTCGCCGATATCGTAGTCCATAGCCGTACCCTTTCGGCATGATAATACCTGATTTTAAAATATACGGCAGAAAGTACTTGGGCGCTACCTGCGGCTGGCCTTTATGCTGCCATAGGCTACACCGATGACCAGGGCGATGACAAAGCCGATGATCAGGGCATTGGTTACGATGTCGGCGCGCGCTTCGACACGGACGGTGATATCCTTTTCCTGGGCTTCGATTTTCTCATTGCCCACGAACCCGACTGCCTCTATGCGCACGTCGTACTCGCTGACGCCCAGATCGTCGGGCGGATAGAGCGTGATGTTGATCGGTTCTTTGTCGGCCGGTTCGATTTTGGGAATGGTGTCGGGCGTGGCGCTATAGGTCCAGCCTAGCGGCGGGGTAAGGACCAAGTGTACGCCCTCAACTTCGAGGGTACCGGGATTGAGCAATTCGACGCGCACGGTGACTTCTTCGCCGATTTTGACTTCCTGGTAGCGGTTGGCGATGATGGTCTCCAACTCGCCCTGGCCGCGCGGCACCAATTCGAAGCGTTCTTTATTGCCTTTGACGGTGTTGATCGCTTCGAGCGGTTTGCTTTTGCTGCCGTACTTGCGGTTGAGGTCGCCGATCTGCTTAAAACCTTCTTGGTCGGTGATGAAGACATAAAATTCGATGGTCTGGTCGACAAATGCGCGGTTGAGTTTTTCAGGGATTTCGATTTCGAGTTCGAGTTGCTGGCGCGTCGACTCTTCGCTGAACTTCACCTGAGTGAGGCTGGCGTTGGTGGCCTGGTCAAGAAATTTAAAGTCGATCTGGGCGGGCAAATTGACCACGGCTAGGCGGAAGGTTTTCTCGTCTTCGGCCAGGCGCTCGAGGATGAGGTCGTAGCGCACGCTGCTATTGAGTTCGCCCTCCTGCGAGAACTGCACGGAGTTGATGGTGGGGATGTCCTGTAGAGATTCTTTGCGCAGAACGATGCGATGGGTTTCCTCCGCCTCGCTGGAGAGCATGGCGAGGACGACGACGGCTTCTTCGGCGTCTTCGAGCAGGCGGAAAGTTAATTTCTCCTCGTCGTAGAGCTTGAGCGAAGGGACGATGGTCTCGTAGGGTTCGGCAATGAGCGTGTTCTGGTTGTCTTTGATAGAGACGCGGATATTCTGTACTTCGAGTAAGCCGCGGGCCTCTTCTGAGGTCTTCTGGGTCAGGGCAATAGCCTGGTTGAGATTGGAATTGTTCTTCAGGGTGATCTGAATTTCCCTATAGCCCTCCTGGGTGCGGTACTTCTTGGCCTCCATGACGGAGATATGCGTGGCTTTGCGCAGGAAGGAGAGGCGCTCTCTCTCCAGGGCATTTTCGGCCTGGTGATATTCAAATTCTGCCGTTTTGTAATTCCTCTGGTCCTGGTTGAGTTCCTCTAAGGTGCGGATGTTCTTCTGATAAAGGGCTTTGGTCTCCTCGTAGTCGCTTTGCTTCTCATCCATTTCTAGTCGCGCCCGGTCGACGCTCCACTGGGCGCGGCGCAATTGGATATCGTACAGACGTTGTTCTTTGGTGCGCAGGTCCTTGGTAGCCGATTCGGTCTGGGCGGCGAGGGCGACGGGACTGAGAAGAAGTAGAAAAAATAAAAACATAATCGGGTTTACCTGCGGCTGATCTTGATACTGGCGAGGCCGAGGCCGACGACCACCAGGACCAGAATGCCGATTAGGATGGTAGTGCCGGCGATATTCGATCGTGCACCAATGCGGATGGTGATGTTCTTTTCCAGCGATTGCACGTCTTCGGTACCCACCTGGCCCTGGGCTTCGATGCCTAGTTCGTAATCGCCCACGGCGATGTCACCCGGAGGGATGGCCAGGATGGCAATAGGGGCGCGCTCGTCGGGTTCGAGCAGGCGGATGAGGCTGGGTTCGGCCTCGCTCTCCCACTCGTAGGGCAGGTCGAGCGCTGCCTTGATGTTCTGTACCGCTTCGCTGCCGCGGTTGAGGAATTCGACGCGCAACCGAAGCGAATCTCCCACCTTAATTTCTTGGTAGCGGTTGGAGATCAGCACTTCTAATTCGCCCACGCCTTTGGGTGTGAGCTCGAGTTTAACGTAATTGGCCTTGAGCGTTTTAACCTCTTTTTCGGGTACCGGGTCGTCGTCGTAGCGCGCTCTGAGGGCGTTGATCTGCGCGTACTGGCTGGGATGGGTGACCAAGGCGTAGAAGGTGCGGGTGGCGCCAATGAAACGGCGGTCGATCTTTTCGGGAATTTCGAGATTTAAACTGAGTTTGATCTGGGAGGTGTTCTCGTCGAATTTGACCTGGTTGACTTTAGCTCCCTGGTCGTTGAACGAGAAGTCTATACGCTGCGGCAGGCCCACCACGGCCAGAGCGAAACTGCGCTCGTCGTCGGAGAGGCGCTCCAGAGTGAGGCCAAAGTCGACGTCGTCGTTGAGTTCGCCCTCTTGGGAGAACTGCGAGGAGTTGATGGTGGGCAGGTCCTGCTGACTGCCTTTGGTGAGGATGACGGATTTATTGTCTGTTTTTTCTAGATAGTTGAGCACCACGTTGACGGAGGGGCTGTCCTTTAGCAGGCGGTAGGTCAAGGTGCGGACCTCGTCTACTGCCAGCGAATCGATGCGCACTTCATAGGGTTCGCCGACGGTGGCCCCCCTTTCGAGGGAGACAAATATATTCTCGACTTTGAGCAAGATGCGCAACTCTTCTTTAGTGAGAGTCGAGTCGACCAGCAGGGCATCGCGCGTGTCCGAGGCATTTTTTAAGGTAAGGTCGACCATATTCTTGCCGTCGTCGGTCTTGTACTTGCGCGCCTCGGTTACAATGATATAGGTGGCATTGTCAAGCAAGTCGAGTTTGACCTGATCGTAATCGATGGCAGCATCTTCGTAGCGCAAACTGGCCAATTCGAAGGCTGTCTTTTTCTTTTTGTAGTCTTGCAGAGACATGAAACCTTTGTCGTGGAGTTCCTGGGCTATATCCCATTCCTGGCGATAGGTCTCGCGGGCTTCGCGGCGTTGTTCCAAAAGCAAGCGTTGTTCGCTCAGCACCAGCAGATTGAGCTGCTGTTCGCGCGTCAGAGTCGTCTCTACGGCTGCTGCAATCCCGCTCCACAAGAGCACGGACCAGATAAAACACAAACGCAGATAGTTGGGCCTGAAGGCGCTCATTCGAAATATCCCATGAGACGGCGCAGATTGGCCTGCCTCTCGATATAATTGGCCTGATCTCCAAAGAGGCGGTCCTGCTCGTCGAAGAACTGGTTGCGCACATTTTCAAAGAAATTGTCGTCGACCAGCCCTCGCTCCTTGAGCGTTTGGTTGATTTCCAGGCGGCGTCTGGCGATTTCCACCGAACGCTCCTGAATATTTTTTTGCGTCAAGATCTCGTGCATGAGTTGGTAGGCCTTGCGCACCCGCAGGTCGACGTCGGCCTGCAGGTCGTTTAGCGCCACTTGTTTGGCGCGCAACTGGGCCATTTGTTTGGTCTCCTCGCCCATGCGGGCACCGCCTTCGAAGATGGGGATGCGCGCCTCGACCTGGGTAAACCAACGCGCGTCTTCCACCTCCGCAGGATTGTCTTGGCGTTCGTTGAGGCGGAATTCCGAAGAGACATCTACCCCCCAGTTTTTCTGGTTTTGGCGGTCGATCTCCACAGCGGCACTGCGGCGCCCGTCGTTGACCCCGGCATTAAGTGCGATATCTGGACTGTATTCCCAATTGACCTCGCGCACGACGCGCTCTTGTTCTTCCAATTGTTCTGTATTGAGAGCGATTTGCACGCTATTTTGCAGGGCGAGTTCTACGGTCCGGTCCATGTCCATGGAAAATAGCTCTACTTTTTCAATGCGCCCCTCTAGTTTAATTTCCGCACCGATGGATCGGCCGATGAGGCGCAAGAGGTCCATTTTATTGTCGAATTGCTGGCGCTGCAGGCTATTGATGCGCTGGTCCTGACGCAGCACATTGAGTTCGGCGTTGAGAACATCATTCTCCGTGGTCAACTGCCGTCCAAAACGCGCTTTCTCGCGCTCTAAAATTTCTTGGAAACCCTCTTTGGATTTGTATCGCGTGGCGATTTGCTGGTCTTGTAAAAGGATCAGGTGGAAGGTCTGCCATACTCTGGATAGAATCTCAAAGACTTTGTCCTCGTAGTCGTAGACGGCTTTGCGCAGGTTGGCGCGCAGCGCCACTTCTTGGGCGGCGTGGGGGCCAAACTCAAAGAGGCGCTGGGAGAAGTTCAAGGCGCTGGCCATATGATCGTCGGTCTCGCCATCGATGCTGGTGCGCATGGCATCGTAATTGGCCGTCAGTTCGAGGTGGGGCATGAAGCGCGAGCGCACGAAAATGCGTTCGCCTTCAATTTCGTGGACTTTTTCCCGCGTCTGGCTCAGTTGGCGGTTGTGTTGCATGGCCGCGTCGAGACAGTAGGATAAGGTGAGCACAGGAATTTCGGCGCGGACATTGGAGAGCAATAGAAATGTGGCAAACCCTCCGATCCAGCCCAAATTTTTCAGCATTATAGAATTCAAATAAAAAAGTGGTTTATGATCAAGATTATCAAGTTTTTAGCACCTCTGAAAGGTAGGATAGGATGGAAGGTGTACCATGTCAAGGATTAGTCTATAAGGGCAGGGATAATGCGAGAAAATTCAGCGTAGAAAAGAAGTTGCGTTTGCTTGGAGGATGGGTGAAACAGGTGGGGCAAAGAAGAGGGGCTGTAGTAATTGTATAACTACAGCCCCTCTTCTTTGGTCTATAAAAATAGAGAAAAAATCATTAAATGTCAAGTTTTATTTACATAAACTTATTATTTACAATAAGTTACAGCAAATTTTTCTTGACATTGTCCAACCCTATAATCTATTTTATCGCGACGAAATGCCCGCCTTCAAACGGGCTACAGGCGTTCCCACTTCTCTTTGCTATTGAAGGAGGCAATATGGTCCAGGAATCTGGTGCAGGGCATGTTCAAGGCGATGCGCTGCAAGTGCGAGAAAATCGGATAGTAGTGGGCGAGTGGTCGGGTGATTTGATGGAATTGGCCGTTGCCAGTGGCCAGGTGCGCAGCGCCATACGCGCCGGGCAACACCAAGAAGCTCGGGCTTTAGTTCAGGCGCGCTCGGTTGAAGAACAGGCAGCGTTGGTAGTGCTAGACGGAAATCCAGAGGAAGTGCTGGCGCTGACCAGTATGGACGAGCGCGGTCGGCCTGGGTACAAGACAGAAGTTGTGGAGGTCTTGCCGGCCGAAGTGCTGACCGACCTGATTGCGCCACGCGCGGCGCGACACGGGGCCTACAATGTGGAGATCATCCGCACTATGTCTTCCAACGCTTTCCAGCGCACCGTGCACGAAACCCTCGATCCGCTCGACAACCCGGAGTTGCGCACCCAGGTGTCGTGGGAGTGGTTGGAGGCAGTGGCCGCTTTGCGCGATCCGGTCAAGGCAGCAGAATTGCTCAATAAAGTAGATGTGGAGATGTTGGAGGACGCCATTATCGAGCGCCTAGGACATTTGGATTTGAACAGCGTGATTTCGGAGGCCGGGGCCAGTGTTTCAGTTTTTCGACTGTTTTCAGAATCGGGTGGGGCAATGATAATGCCGGAGATCGAAGACGCGGAAATAGGCGCAGTGATAAATGCGCTGCACGACGCCGATCCCGCGCTCATGGCCGCTGTTGTGCGCCAGGCCTGGGAGCGCGCCGCAGGAAGGAGAGAACAATGAGCCGACTGGCGCGTCCGGATCTCAATCAGGTTGCTTTTGCCAGCGATAGTTTTCTAGGGCGGGTTATCGTCCTGGGACAAGATTACGAGAAATTGCCCGATAATATAGCAGATGTGCTCATGGCGTATTTGCGCGCCAAGGGATTGGCTTTTGCCCAGCGCTACCGCAGCGGTATTGCCCTAGGGCGCGACGGCTTGGAGCGCGGCGTGCGCCAAAGTCTTGTGTGTTTGGAGATCGGCCTGGAAGACCGGGCTGCGGGCGATGTAAATGCCGCGGTCGATTTGCTGGCCCAAGGCGAATTTGAAGCATTGCGCCAACGCGGTTGGGAATTGGCCTTTGCCCGCCTAGAAGAAATGCGCCGAGAGACGCCCGAACTAGCGGAACAACCCGAATTTGCCTACTTGCAGGGCGGCTTTGACGAGGTAGCGCATTGGGCTCGAATCGTGCCCGAAACTTGGATGGGGGAAGGGGAGACAGGGCAGGAGCAATTAATCGATCCGTTGCGGGATTACGCGGCTTTTGTGGACCTGCGCGATCAAGTGCGTTTCGTGCAGACGTTGCCGCGTCAGGAATTGCGCAAATTGCTGCGCCAGGTGCCTAGAGGCGGGAGTTTTGCCGCTATTTTGCGCAACCTAATCGCCGCGCTGGCGCTGGACCAGCAGGCATTGGTCGCTACACCCGAGTCGGTGGAACAATTTCAACGGCAGTGTTTTGTCGATGGACGCATGGTGCAAGAAGTGCGCGAGAAGGTGCTGGACCTGGCCGGGCAGCATTTGACAGGAGCCGTAGCCGATGCAGAAATGCGCCAGCGCATAGGAGCGGCGATTGCGGCGCAGATTGGAGAGTTGGAAAGAGCCAGCACAGCGCATATAGGCGATTTATTGCTCGTTTATCACCAGTCGGAATAGCTAACTGTGGTCAGGAAGTTGGCTAGCGTAGTCATTCTCCTCCATATTAAATGTTTCCTGTCCCGTCCGGGGCTAATTTTAAGCCACCGTTCGCTCAAAAACATCCTTCGAGGGCGACTATGTTAAAGCTGCTAATCCGCAAGGAAATACTGGCACACCTGCTCAGCTACCGTTTTTTGCTGACCCTGGGACTATTTTTTGTGCTGATAGTCAGTTCCGTGCAGGTCATCGCCTTCAATTACGAGCGCCAGGTCCAGAGTTTTTCCGAGGCCAAGCGCGCTCAGGAGGAAAAGCTGAAGGAATCCACCGATTTCCGCAGCTTAAATTGGACCGGCGTGCAGATGGAAAAACCGCCCAACGCTCTGAGCATTTTTGCCATGGGGCTGGAAAAGGAAATGGCGCGCTCGGTGTTGGTTTCTGGGTGGCGAGAAGCCAAATTGGGACGCAGCAAATACGCCAATCCGCTCTATGTGTTGTTCAGTGCCCCAGATCTGCTCTACATCATCAATATCGTCGGCAGTCTGCTGGCCCTACTTTTCGCCTTTGATGCCGTGTGTGGCGAGAAAGAGGAGGGTACGCTGACGCTGATCATGGCCAATGCCGTGCCGCGACACATCGTCTTATTGGCTAAGTGGATCGGTGGTTATCTCGTCCTGCTTTTGTCTTTTATGGTGTCTATTTTGTTCGCCGTGTTCTTGGCGCAGATGACCACTGGCCTGGTTTTCACCGACGCGGAGTGGTCGGCTTTTGCGGGTATGCTGGGGGTGGCCGCCCTCTATATGTCGGTGTTTTTCGCCCTGGGTTTAATGATTTCTACCCTGACGCATCGCTCGTCCACTTCACTGGTCTTGAGTTTCCTGGTCTGGGTACTATTAGTCTTGGTCATTCCCAATACGGCGCCGATTGTGGCGCGGGCGGCAGCAGCCGTGCCAGCGGCCGGAGTGATCGCCAGTCAGCGCGAGGCCATCCAGCGCGAGGTATGGCAGGAGATGCGGTCGCGCATGCGCCAAGTCAGTCGCGACGAGCGGCGGCAATTGCGCGATGAGGCGCGCCAGCGTATCAGCAGCGAAACAGACAAGTTGATGGCCGACTACCTGGAGAAAGTCGATGCACAGATCGAGGTCAGTATTCTGCTGGCGCGCATTTCGCCTTCGGCCAATTATGTCTACGCCACCGCCGGTCTGGCCGGCAGTGGGTTAAACGATTTTTCCGGCCTGCGCCAGTACATTCAGCGCTACCGGGACGAGTTCGTCGGATGGTTGCGGGAGGAGCAGCAACGGCGCAATCGCGAAGCAGAAGGCATTAGCGACCCGAGCGAGCGCCAGGAGATTACCGATGCCCCGGTGGATCCTGACGATCTGCCTCAGTACGCGCCGCCGCGCGGCAGTTTGGGCCATGTGCTGGTGGCGGCGCAGACCGATTTGCTCATCCTCTTGATGTTCAATGTGATTTTTTTCCTGGGTGCTTATATGAAGTTTTTGCGCTACGATTTGATGGAATAGGAGGCGCGTCCCATGCTGTGGACCATGATACGCAAGGAATGGGTCAACAATCTGCTGGAGTTGCGTTTTTTAGTTTGCGCTACACTCTGCATTTTTTTGGCCGTGGTGAGCGTGTTTGTCTTGCGCGCCGATCTGACCGCCAAGCGCGCCGATTTTAATACCAATCGGGAGATCTACCGCAAGCAGGTGGAGGAATACGACGGCTACAGCGATTTGCAGCGGCAGGGCATACGCGTCGACCGGCCACCGCAGAATTTTCAGGTGTTGTTCTATGGCATGGAAAAGACGCTCGACCGCACGGCGGTAATTTCGGGCGATTATCTGCCGGGATTTGAGGGCGATCTCAATACCAATCCCGTGGTGCTGATGTTCCCGGTAGCCGATCTGCTTTTTGTTGTCGGTGTAGTGCTGAGCCTGCTGGCATTTTTTATTTCTTACGACGCTGTGGCCGGGGAGCGCGAGAGCGGCACGCTGAAATTGTTGCTGTCTTATTCGGTGCCGCGCGACATTGTAATCTTGGCTAAATGGATCGGCGGCTATCTGAGTCTGGCTCTGCCCTTTTTAGCAGCTATGGGTTTGAGCGCTTTGATAGTTGGTCTTTCTGGCGGAGTACACTTTACGGCCCAGGACTGGGAAGCTTTTCTGATCTCTGGTCTGGTGTCGTTGCTCTTGATTGCGGTAATGTTCTCCATTGGACTTTTTGTTTCGGTGCGGGCCCGACGCTCTTCCACGGCCATTTTGAGTTTATTAGCGGTGTGGGTATTGCTGGCGTTGGTGGTGCCCAACGGCGGACCGTTTGTGGCCGAGATTTTTGCGCCAGTGCCAGATGTGGGCGCAGTGGAGCGTCAGATTGCTGAGCGCATCAAGGCGGCCAGCGACGAGTTTCGCAGCATGTTTCGCGGCAATCGGCGGCGCATGCGCAATATGAGTCAGGAAGACCGAGCGGCATTTTTCCAAGAAGTGCAGCAGAAGCGCGCCAAATTGCGCCGCACAGTCAACGAAGCTAGCGAGGAGGTCATCAGCGATTTTGAGCAGCGCCTGCGGCGGCAGATCGACGTGGCGCGCACGCTAACGCGCCTCTCGCCAGTGGCTTCGTACGCCTACGCCAATACCGACATCGGCGAGACCGGGGTGCGGCACCAGCGTAATCTGGTCAATGGTTTGCGCACCTACCAGCGAGATTTTGCCCGCTATGTGGAGGAGAAAATTGAAGCAGAGGGCGGTGGTGGCGACGGATTTTTCGGCGGCAGCCAGGACGGGGAATACAATATCGAGGATATGCCGGTCTTCGCCCATCGCGCCGAGGAGTTGGCTGGCCGGCTGGCTTCGCGCACGACGGATGTACTTTTGCTGGTTGTTTTTTCAGTGCTCTTTTTTATGGGAGCATTTATTTCGTTTTTGCGGACGGATATTACTTAGGAGAAAAGACGATGCGACGGATTCTTGTTTGGGGTCTGCTAGTAGCTGTGGGTTTGGTCGTTTATGTGCAGGCCCAGGGTGGCGGTGGCAGAGGGCGCGGTGGTGGTATGAGGGCCTTATTTTTTGAAGGGGAATGGGCGATGATTTGTTTTGAGTTGCAAGTAGAAGGAGAACAGCTCGATGGTTTGCGTTCCGCCTATCAAGAAGCCTGGGAGGCGCGCAAATTATTGATGGAAGATATGAGTGCTGGCATCGTCGATCGCCAGCTCATGCGCGAGGAGAGTGAGCAGATCCAGGCTGGGATACAGGCGGCCAAGGACAGCCTATTGACGGCCGTACAATTGGAACAATTGAGTAAATTGCAGCAGGCCCAACGGCAGAGTTTTCAGGGAGGCGGGCGGTCAGGTCAGTAGTACATTGATATGTAGGTCTTGCTAAACTAAACGCGCAGATGGCCGACTTAGTGCCATCTGCGCGTTTAGTTTTATCCTTCCACTATCATGGCCTGAATTGATGCACTTTTGTATAAAATGCTTGACAAAGGACACAGAAGAAACCATTGTGAGAGACGGATAAAGAGGCAAATAAGTCGATGCCTAACAAAGGAGCAAACCCATGCTGGAAATCCTCGACCTATCCAAACACTACGGCGATGTCAAAGCCGTGCAAGACCTGAACCTGACCATCGAAGGCGGTGAGATCTTCTGCATGCTCGGTGCCAACGGCGCCGGCAAGACTACCACTCTAATGGTCTCCCTCGGTTTTACTGAACCCACCGCTGGTACCGTCAAAATCTGCGGCGTCGACGTGACTCGCGATCCACTGGAAGCCAAAAAACACGTGGCTTATGTTTCGGAAAATGTCATGCTCTACGGCAACTTCACGGCGCGGCAAAACCTGGATTTCTTTACCAAGCTAGGCGGGCGCAAAGGCGTGTCCGACGACGAATACAACCAGGTCTTGCAACGGGTGGGGCTACAAACCGATGCTTTTGATCGGCGGGTGAAAGGTTTTTCTAAAGGCATGCGGCAGAAGCTAGGCATCGCCATCGCCATTATGAAAGACGCCGAAGTGATCCTGCTGGACGAGCCAACCAGTGGTTTGGATCCCAAGTCAGCGGCAGAGTTTTTGCAATTGCTGGCCGAATTGCGCCAGGAGGGCAAGGCCATCTGGATGACGACGCACGACATATTTAGGGCCAAGGCCATCGCTGATCGGGTTGGCATCATGGTGGGCGGCAATTTGATGCGCATTTTTAGCCAGGCCGAGTTGGAGCAAGAAGACCTGGAGCAGATCTACGTCGAATATGTCTCCCGGCCCGTAGAGGAAGCCGCTTAACTAAGGACGCTCCATGTTTTTTTTGACGATAAAAAAGGAGATTGTCCACAACATTCTCAGCTTCCGCTTCATTGTCACCTACGCGCTGCTGTTTTGTCTGGTTCTGTTGGCCATATTTCTGATGACAGACGAATACGGCAAGCGCCTCGAGGAATACAATAGAGCGGTGGGCAAGGAACGGCAGTGGCTCGAAAAGGTCGAGAACATGGAAGACCCCAACGAGCAATTCCAGGAGGTCCAGCGGGCATCATTTGTCGGCAGTCGGCGGCCCAAAAATCTGAGCATCCTGGCTCGGGGTTTAGAAGGCAATTTGCCGACCCAGGTAAATGCCGGTAGTTGGGGGCGGTTTATCCAGACCAGCGAAGACCGCCTCAGCAAGAATATGCTTTTCGATATCTTCCAAACGCCCGACTTCGTCTACGTCATTAATATCGTCATGAGTCTGCTCGCCCTGCTCTTTGTCTTTGACTCAGTCTGCGGCGAAAAAGAGCAAGGTACGCTCAAATTGCTCCTGTCCAACTCGGTGCCGCGGGACATCGTATTAATCGGCAAATGGATTGGCGGCTACCTCTCGGTAATTGCGCCCTTCAGCGTCGCCGCCTTGGGAGGATTCACCTATATCTATATCAGCGGCAATTTTGTAGGATCCAACGACGGTATATTTCGCTTCTTTCTGATCTACCTCATTTCACTTCTCTATATCTCCGCTTTTTTTACCTTGGGGTTGATGATTTCGACTCTGACCCATCGTACTTCAACCGCACTTTTGGTGGCGTTGTTAGTGTGGATTTGCTGGATCCTGGTCGTGCCCAATTTATCCCCTGTTTTGGCGCGGCTCATCGCACCAGTGCCTAGCCGACAGGTGATCGACGGCGAGAAGCAGGCCATCGACAAAGAGACGCAATTGCTTATTGAGGGCATAAACAAACGCAAGGTCTACGGCGATGAGGCCGAAATGGAGCGCATCCAAAGCGCGGCCGACAAGCGCAAGAACAAGCTGGAGGAATTCTACCAGGACCGCATGCGCTCGCAGATGTCTCTCAGCCAGAATCTCGCCCGTGTCTCGCCCTCCGCCAGTTTCCTGTTTGCCACTACTCGTCTGGCCGGCACCGGCCCCGTACTCTATCGCTTTTTCCAACAGGCCCAGGAGAAATTTTCCGAAGCGGCACAGCAATTCCAGCGCAGTATGTACACCCAAGATCTGGTGGAATGGTCCCCCCAAGGTCCCAAGGTAAAAGACCCCGATTGGTTCAAGGCGGACAATCTGCCGCATTTCGAGATGTTTGAGGAGCGCATCGGCGACAGTTTCAACGAAGCTTTGTTCGACATCTTATTGCTGGTCATCTACAACGTCCTCTTTTTTATGCTGTCCTATACATTTTTTCTGCGCTACGACGCCACCTAAACCACAGGAATCCGGGTTTATGTTGTCGCATATCATTCGCAAGGAATTGCTCGACCAGCTTTTGTCGTTACGTTTCGCCATTGCCTGTGTGGTGTGCCTAGTGGTCCTCCTGCTCAGCTCCATTGTGCTGACGCGAGATTATAGAGAGGCCATGTCGACCTACAATATGAACAAAGTCATGCATCGCAACGATGTAACGCAGCGCACCGGGGTGCAGGATCTGTGGCAGGGGGTGACGGTGGACCGCCCGCTCAATGTCATGAATGTGCTGGTGCGTGGTATCAGTGCCGAACTAACCGAGAGCGTGCGGGTGCAGAACGGTAACCGGATGGACTTTCTCGAGGTCTACGAGCAGAATCCGGTCGTGCCACTATTCCCGGAAGTGGACTTTGTTTTTATCTCAGGCATCATCATGAGCCTGTTGGCGCTGGCTTTCAGTTACGATGCCATATCCGGCGAGCGTGAGAGCGGCGTGCTCAAGGTCGTCATGTCGTACAGCGTGCCGCGCGATACCTTATTATTGGGCAAGTGGATCGGTGGTTACCTTGCTTTGATCGCTCCCTTCGTAATGTCTTTTATTGCTGGCTTGGTGGTCATGGCATTGTTTCCGGAAGTGGAGATCGGCACTGATAATTTTCTGTCGATTTTCGCTCTCCTCCTATTGGCACTGCTCTATCTGGCGGCTATTTATTCGCTAGGCGTCTTCGTCTCATGTCGCACCGAAATCGCCTCTACTTCTATTACGGTGCTGCTCCTGGTTTGGGTTGTCTTCATTCTGGCCATTCCCAATATGGCGCCCTATTTCACCGGACAGCTGATACCGGCTCCTTCGCGCACGAGCATAGATCGGGGAAAATTGGAGGTCCAGCAGGAGACCATGCGCCTGCGCCAGAAGATGATGCGCGATGAGCAGGAGCGCAGCGGCAAAGAAGATGTGTGGAACGATGAGGATTTTCAGGAGAAATTGAGGATTTTCCACGAAGAGAGAGAGGCCGAAGCCCAGAAGATCGAAGACAGTTTTATGGCCAAAATTAGGGCACAGACGCGCTGGTCGACTTATATAGCGCGGATTTCCCCTCTCACCTCTTTTAATCTAGCAGCGCTGGATCTGGCCGCTGCCGGAATTAATCAGGAAGTCCACTTTGTAGATGCTTTGCAGGAATACAGCTCGACGTGGGGCAGCTACTCCGATGAGAAGAGCAAAGCCTGGCAGGACTTCATGAAGGAGAGGCGGAGCAGCGGCAGTAGAATGATGTTTACTTCTGCGGATATGGAGCAATTCAACAATATGGATTACAGTGATTACCCGCGTTTTACATTTACTTATATGCCCTTCAAAGATCGTTTACAAAGCGTCTACAAAGACGTATTGCTACTTGGTGTGTGGAATGTTTTGTTCTTCATGTTGGCCTATCTTTCCTTCCTGCGCTACGACGTTCGTTAAAATTTCCTACCTCTATCAAGTCGATATATGCGCCCCAACTGGCTGGGAATAGTGCTAGCTGGGCGTATTTTATGACTTGGCCTGTCGTAAATTGTAGCTTATATTAAGAGTTATCTCTCACCAATTGGTCAATAAAATATCACTATTTTTAATTTTAAAACTTGTTGATAAATTAAAGACTTACGAGTTTCAGTGCCACGGAAATTCGGCCGAAATCGAAAAAGTGTCCGAACTCATTGTGGTAGAGTCCACCATCCAAGCCTAGTCCATTCGTGATCGGCTAAGCTCTATTCGCCATCTGCAATATCAATATATTGTATAGGGATTGAGTTGGCATA
>Ga0114999_10004541_pt1 | contig 16722 bp, 15 predicted proteins | sample ArcticOcean_MG_C_3_FD_89820 | JGI IMG/M metagenome (GOLD analysis project Ga0114999, IMG submission 89820) | Marine microbial communities from western Arctic Ocean - ArcticOcean_MG_CB8_126 | ecosystem: Environmental > Aquatic > Marine > Oceanic | place: Arctic Ocean: Canada Basin | collected...
CTCAGGGAAAGTACCCACCCTATCAGTCCTATTCCCACTATAATTAAGGGAACTACCGTAGCGATAAGGCTTAAATTCATTTTTCCCATAATAGATTATACTCTCTTTCCATCAATTTCTACGTCATACAAATGAGCTACATCGTCCTTAGAAAAAATTATTTGACCATTATGGAATAGATGGGCTATTCTATCCGTTCTAGCCCATTCTATTGCAATATCTCCCACATAATTTGTGGCTAACGAAGGGAGACGTTCTGCGGGAAACGGCATTCTTGCATCTCCTACACGCCAGCAAGGGGGGTCTTCCTGTCTAAAATAACATAGTCGATTGTTCGTAGGGCGTAATATTTCTCCTATATCCTCTTTCTTTACCTGTTCATGAGGAAGGCTATCGGGGTCACGGACTAAGTATAGTGCTTCTCCTTCCAACAAAGGGGTAGCTCTTATATACATCTTTCCTGTCCGTGCATCTGCTGAAAGCACTTGAGCCTTTCCACAAACTTCTGTGAAATACCAAGTACCTATATCCTCTACAATGATTCTCATGCATTTCATGGTTCTATCCCACGATAATTCCATTGTCATTATATCAGAGGGTATCGGGTCTTGGTACCCAATAGGTTCAGTTCTTTGACGGGGTTCGTATATTATCCTGTCCTCTGTATGTTCCATCTTATTATCCCCTAAAAGTTAGTTCCGAATAAGGCTGTATTACCACTAGAGGGTTCTTCGGGTGCGCTTAGATATGCGACTGTCCTATAGGGAGGCTCCGAATTACCTGAAGTATTCACAGTTTGTGCAGTACCAGAATAAGCAGTAGTATGTGCAGCTACAGAAGGAAGGCTGTTATAATAGTTAGAGGTAGAAGCAGAATGAGCATGATTGGCGGCATAGTTAGCCCTACCGGTAGAATTAGTGCCACCAGTCGGGCCAGAATGTGGGGTGGTACTGGTCTGAGGCATTGTATGTGTGTGACTTTGACTGTGTGTATGAGAGCCTGGGTCACCGTGGTCATGTGTTGTGGCAGTACCTGTGCCCCCTAAGTCACCACCCCCAGATGCTGCCATTAAAATAAACTTCCCATCTAAGCTGGGTGTAGCATTTCCACTATCGTTATTGCCCCCATTACAAAGCGTCCAATCATCTGGGGGAGAACCAGCGGCACCTAACCACAAAACAATAGCTTCTTCTAGCCAATTATCTGCTCCGCTAGTATTCTGTATTCCTAGCAATGTATGATATGGGGGCACAAATGCTGTCCCACCTGTGGCTGCGCTGGTTGTACTACCAGCGGCACTCATGGCGGCACCATTAGTATCCCAGGTGTGGGCATGGGCACTATTGTTCGAAACTATCGCCGCATTCCCGCAATCACACCCTGTACTCGTGGCGTTATTACTCTTGTGAGTGCCATTGTAAGTACCACCAGCATGGTCATGCGAACCTGGGGCAGAATGGGTATGCGCTGATGCTGAGTGGGTGTGACTACCGCCAGAACTTGCACCACCATTACCTGTAGACGAACTGGGAGATTTAATAAATCTTGACCTACTAGCTGCATGATTCGTCCAATCTGTGGGAGCAGAACTGGCGTTGTAATACACAACACAATCATCTGGGAAGCCACTAGGAGAGCCGTCACTTTTTATTGCAATCATTTCATAATATACTGGGTCAGTGGTTGGGGTATCCCAAGTTGGTGTTGTGCTACCCGAAGTTCCACCCGCAGCATTTGTGGTAGTGGCAGTATGTGTGTGGGCAGTGGTACCGTGGTCACCAGACCAGTTAGGATGGTAGTTCTGACTATGGTAATTAGTAGTGTTACCTCCAGAAGTAGCACTATGCGTATGCGTAGAACCTGCGTGGGAATGAGCAGGGGCTGTGTGGTTATGGGTTGCACTACCACCATTGCCTGCATTCCCAGAAGCCCTGCCCCTGCCATATTTACCATCAAGGGCAGTCTCCCGTGACCAACCACTTGGGATAGCAGAATGGTTACCAGGCCATAAGACTATAATATTTTCAGGTATTCCCGCCATTTTTGTTCTCCTTTAATTCCTATTTATGTATTCTCTAATACACTAAGGGTAGCATCCAAATGTGTAGCCCCCGTTTGACATCTAATTTGAAGAGTGTCTCCCGTACTAGAACCTGTATTCGCTAGAACTACTTTTCCTGATATAACTTCTAGAGAGCTTCCATAAGGAACGTTAGCATTTTTAAGGAGGAATACATCCTCGCCCTGCCCACTCTGAACCTCAATTAAAGCATCTACAACAATAGATGCTGCGGAAATATTAGTTAGAAGCAGCCCAATTATGACTGTATCACAGTTCGCAGGAACTGTATATAAGTCACTATTAGCATTAGTAGTATTGGGCAGTGCCGTAGTTGGAACATCACCCATAGTCAATCTTTTAAATTCTGTAGCCATCGTTACTCCTTATAATGCGACTGCCATTGCTATGGCGAAGGCTTGGTCTGCGGAATCACCAGCAGCATATGTTTTAAGCTGCGAAGCATTAATATATTTTGTGGCTCCAGCATCATCAATTAAGAATTTATCCGCATCAACAATTGTAATCCCAGTTCCATCAGTACCGCTATCTATTTGAACTGCCCCACCCGCTACTTTATCAGCGGTTGAAATTGTTGCTAATTTAGTATCTACTATACCAGCACCAGAATTTATATCAGCATTTACAATTACATCAGCCGTTATAGCAGCAACACCAGTAATATTTGCTGACCCGTCAAAAGAAGCTGAAGTCCAGGTAATATCCCCCGATGCTGAAATAGTTCTACCCGTAGCTAAAGCTGTAGATGTACCAGGCACTATATTAGCCGTACCATCAAAAGAGGTTCCACCAATAGTTCTAGCTGTAGCTAATTGAGTTGCTGAACCAGCAAGTCCTGTTGCAGTTCCAGCACTTCCTGTAATATTGCCTTCTACATTAGCTACTAAGGTTCCTACTGTATATCCAGTCCCACTAGTATTAACCGTAGTAGTAGGGGTTGCTTGTAAATCTTTGAATAATTTCCATTTACCTGAATCATTAGCATCTCTAAACAATCCGCTATATAAATCTAGAGAACCGGAAGTATCATATAAACCGTACAAACCAATATCTACAGCGTCTCCAGCGTTATTACCACTAGCCAAAATAATCAATGGGTCTTCAACACTTAATGTTGCGGTATTGACCGTAGTTGAATCTCCTGATACAGTTAAATTACCAGCGATATTAACAGTAGTGCCCACTGCACCAATAGTTAATGTGTTTGCTCCTACCGTATCGAAGATAGTTTTATCCCCAGATGTTAAGTCTAAGTCTGTAAGAGCAGTTAAAGCTGTGATAGTCCCGCCTAATGTAGTGGAGGTGCCTCCGATGGTTATTGTACTAGCAGCTAATTTAGATACTGCAATAGCTGCTGACGCATTAATATCGGCATTGACAATAACACCACTACCGATTGCTGTTACACCAGAGGCATTTATACTCACATCACCAGAAACTGTTATATTATCCCATGAATCTGTACCGTCATATATTAATACTTGAGCAGAAGCTACACTCGATATAGTGGTATCACTTAATGCAGACATATTATCTACGCTAACTCCACCCGCTATTAAATTAGATATAGACATTTTCCTTAACGCACCAGCGGAGCCATCATAGATTAATACAAAGTCATTGGCATTACTAACAGTGGCTTCAGCCGTTTGACCTGAAATAGCCGCAGCAGATAGGGTCATCACACCTGTATCATTTATAGTAGCTACTCCAGACATATCCGCATCACGCCACGTAGAAGTCCCAGTGTCATATATGATTAAAGCTGCATCATTAATCGAAGTAAACGTTGTATCCGAAGCCCCTGCGATTGACCCCGTAGAACCTACACCAGACGTTAAATCGGATTCAGTTCCATCATCAGCCTTGAAATACAGTTTGTTATTATCTCTAGCGAATATGGTTCCATATCCAGAGGAGGGTGTACTAGGGCTAGATCCTAATTCAGCTATAAGTAGCTGCGTAGCCATAGTTTTATTACTTAAAGTTTCTGTGCCAGTATTACTGGCAATCGCATTCCATGAATCACCATCCCAGAGATATAAATCATCTGTATTGGTTTCAAGGAATGTACTTCCAGTGGGCAGAGTAGTGGGTTTAGAATCCCCACTTACACCAGTTAATCTATTTCCAGCATAATATTTAATTGCCATTACGCAACCCTCGTCCAATCAGTCATTGGAACTTCATAAGAATGCCCACAGTATAGCTCTAGGAGCATCATAGAACGGTCAAAGTCATACGTTGGGTCTTTTGCCCCATCCCTGCCACCACACACCCCGCAAACGGCCTTAGGAGACGTTAGTTCAACTTCTACTATCGCCCCCGCTTTTTGGATTTTGACTGCCAGTGCATTGTTATTAGTATCTACTTCTTTTAGATATATTCGGGCCTGTTCAGCACTTGGGTCTGCTGGAGTAGCTTTCGTGTCAAATTCTAGGAAAGCTCCATTAGCCGTAGCATTCGTTAGAATTACTCCCCCAGTACCTTTACCCGACAGTTTTAAGCCTATATGAGTTTCCCCACTGGCAGCTATCTGAGCAGGATTTCCTGTGGCTCCATTAGTAATTGTGATTTCATTTACCGCACTAGCAGTAGTGGCAAAAATGACTTGCTCCGCACCATTGGCATCCGCAATAAATCCAGCATTAACTATTTTAGGGGCCGTTAAAGTTTTATTAGTTAAAGTTTCTGTTCCAGTGATTTGGGAATGTGCAGCACCCTGAACCCCGTCTAACAAATCTGCATTTAGATTTGCTACCATAGTTGTAGAAGCTATAGTGAATGGGGCTGTACCAGTAGCTTGGTCAGATTCAAATTTTAATGCTCTAACTTCATAAGCTCCAACATCTATATCATTAGCTACGGTTAACGCAGTCATAAGGTTAAGAGTGCCAGCATTAATAGTTGGTGCTGTTAAAGTTTTATTAGTTAAGGTCTGGGTACCAGTAAGGGTAACCGCAGTTACACCACCAACTGATAAAGAAGAAGCAGTTAATGCTCCAACCTGTAATGATGCATAACTAGATACAGTTACGTTACCAGCTTCAGTACCTGTAGAAGATGTATTAATCGCTGCCCATTCATCTGCGGATTCATCCCAGAGAAACGCTACATTTGCATCATCCCCCCGTTCTACTACAAACCCAGAATCAACTGATGCACTACCAGTGGCACCATTCGACAACAACAGAAGAGGGTCTTCAACACTTAAAGTAGTAGTATTTACAGTAGTCGTATCACCACTAACAGTTAAGTTTCCTGCTACTACAACTGTAGTTCCTCCAGCCCCTATAGTTAGAGTATTGGAACCCACCCCATCGAAGATGGTTTTATTCCCAGAAGTTAAATCTACATCAGTCAAAGCAGTTAAAGCTGTTATAGTTCCACCCAAAGAAGTGGCAGTTCCCCCAATCGTTATGGCACTACTAGCCAAGTTGCTGTTAGCAATGCTGCCAGCAAGTTGGGCATTTGAAACTCCACCGCTTTTAATTGTGACATCCCCACTGGTAACTGAAAAATCGTTACTATTAAAGCTGGCAACGCCTTTATTACTTGCACTAGCGTCCTCCCCTGCAATAGTTACTAAATTAGAACCCATTGTCGTATTAATTCCCTCACCCGCTGTGAAGGTAAAAGTCTCGCCTAAAGCAATTCCATCATTAGAGCCTGCTTCAGCCGCCATTGTAATGGTAGAATTTGCAAGATTTGCATTAGCGATAGCAGCAGACCCACTCAGGTGTGCATTAACTATCCCGCTAATAGTATTACTACCCGCAACAATGGTTTTATTAGTAAGAGTTTGGGCATGGGCATTAAATACAAGAGTATCATTACCAGTAAGTACAGGTAATGTTACTGTTCTATCAGCAGCCAGGTTTCCTACAGCAAGAATATATTGATGGTCAGAAGCTGAATCATTGATTTGCGGAGTAGTTAAAATTGGGCTGACCAGTGTTTTACCACTTAATGTTTGAGTAACTGCATCGCCTGCAATTACATTCCAAGAATCCCCATCCCACATATAGAAGTCATCAGTATCAGTCTCAAGAAATGTACTTCCAGTCAATAGATTAGTTGTAGTAAAACTGCTCCGGTCACTGGCTGTTCCTGAAATATTATTACCAGCTAGATATGTGATAGCCATTACTGAATTCTCCTCATGTTGGGAATATCCATTTCATATGAATGCCCACAATAAAGTTCAACCACCATTTTTCCTCTAGCAAAATCATAGAGGGGGTCTTTAGCTCCATCTGTACTACCGCATTCACATACACAACCTGGGGAAGTTAATTCTACTTCAACTATATTGCCTGCTTTCTGTAACTTTACCGCTAGTGCGTTATTAGCTGTATTAACTTCTTTTAGATACAGTCTACCCTCTTCAGTAGAGGGATCTGAAGGGGCTGCAATCTTATCAAAATCAATATATGTTTTAGCAACCCAATCCCCAGAGGAACTATCGTATTGAAGATTATTATTATCAGTAGCAGTCCCTGCTGGTATTGTAAGGCTATATTCATCTATATAGGTTTTAACAGCTTGTGACGATACTAATTGATTTGCATCCACGCCAGCTACCAGATCCTGATCAATAACTGTAGTCAAGTCACCAAACCCAATTTGAGTATTGGTGACCCCCCTCATAAACATTTGGCTCTTACGGCCTTTACCTCTTAATGGCATACTATCTCCCCCAAATAATTCCACGGATTCGGACATTGGTTCCACTGGCTCTAATGATACTTATCTTAGAACCAATCCAAATACCGTCATCAAAGTAGCCCTCATCTTGGGGTATGTACATAGAGCTAGTACTAGCATCATCGTCAAACTCTATATAGGCATCTCCTAATTCTACAACTAGGGAAACTCTATTGGCTTCTTCCATATTGCCACTTATTAAAACAACATTTTCAGCAGTCGCTCCAGAAGTAGTTAATGTAAATGTGGCGTGTTTAGCGAAATTTTGAAGGAGTTCAATTTCTTGTCTCCAAGGTCTAGCTGTGGTCATGTGTCTCCTCCCGGTGTGCGAACTTTAAAAGGGTTGGTCTAGCAGTACCCAAATAATTTTTATTCCAATTAGTAGCTGAACTGGCTAAAGACATTTTAAACCCTTCTTTTTTAGCAATGGCCCCAATTGTGGCATACCCCGCTTTACTCAGCTTGTATTGAAGCTGGTCATTAAGCGCATTTAAATAGTCTTTTTCAGCTATGGCATCTTCTAAAGCCTTACCCATTTCAGTGACAACAGTTTGGAGTTCTTTTGTTTTATTTTCCCCCACCTGTGCCTTGACATTAGTTTGCCCTTTTTCAGTTTCTAATTTACCCACCCAACTTCTTAATTGGGCACTAAACGCTTCATTCTCGTCTAATGTTGTTTGTAAAGACTCAACTAGATTGTGCCAGTAATTCTTCTCATCCTTTAACACACTATTAGTTCTTTTAGCTTCTATATATATTTTACTCATATCAGTGAATTTTTTATCAATTTCGTCAGCCTGATTTTTAACACACTTGAACTCTTCCATTAAAGACTGGGTGTCCATTTCAGCTTTCTGGGTGATGACCGATAAAGATTTATTTTCAGTTGATAATTCATCTCGTTCATTTTTGACGAGTGAGAATTCTATATCTTGTTTAAGCTTATTATTAGTAACTTTACCCAATTCATCTTTCAGTTCTTCCCCACGAGTTCCCGCAGCTTTCAATGATGTTTTCAAATCTGAAATTTGTTTCATTTGAGATTCATAATACAGGATATCTTGATTCATCCTCAATTGTTTTTGAGATAATTCTTCGGCAGCAGCCTTAGAATCACTCAAGTCATTTTCTAGATTGAAATGTTTTTTCCGTAACGCTCTATACTCATCATCTATAATAGTTAATCTCTCAACATCTTCCGTCAATTCATCAATCGAAATTTGCATTTTAGATTCTCTGTATTCATTATTCACATTTATAATTGCCCGTTCTGTAGGACGGACGATTGCGGGTTCTTTATTAAAGAAATTATTCAGTTTCATACAAAACGACCACATCTTTGGAGATAAATCTGTCTCTCAGATTCGCCCAAGGCAAACTTTGCAGCCACTCTTTGGGCGTTTCCCACCTAGAGACTAGGTAAGTTTTACCTTCTTTGGATACCTGTATATCACTTTGAATCATAGATTCCAAGTCAGAACTATACTTAGGATTTAAGTCAGTCCAAGTAATTGTGTCAGTACTTTCCCAGTAAACATAAGACCCCGCAAATATATCCTTTTCCAACGGCTCTCTTTCTACATATATATTGGCTATAAAACGTTTGGGCACACTATCTGTCGTTACGCCCACAGGTAGTTCTTGGTCTACCTCTTCCGATACTTCTTCTTCAAGTACCGTCTCTGTAAGTTCTTGTGCTGCCCCATCCATTACTATAAAAGTTCCCTTTGTTTTCGCCATAATAATCCTCCTCTTATTGCTTAATCTTTGGCCCTGAAGTTGCTGGCATTGGTTTCATTTGTGCAGCCATTTTACCTGGGCCATAATGTACCTTACTCGTAACCGTTGGCCTTGCAGCAGCCCTAGCCCTAGCTTGGCTACGAGCTTTGTTTGCCATTGCACTCCTAGCACTTGATGTTCTAGCTGTTGAACCACCACCACTTGTCCGTCTCTTATAACCCGCAACGTGTTTGGATTCATGGGGTGATTGTACTCCTGCGTCTCCCACACTCCTGAATCTCCTACCAGCAACACCAGACCCCACACCTTTACCACCAGCACCACCCGAAGCTAGGGCATGTTCATGGACACCTGTTCCTGAACCACGTATACGTTTCTTACCTTGTAGTTCAGTAGCAGAACGACCTAAATGATCAGAGGATACCCATTTCTTTTTTAGCTCATCCCACTGTAATCCCTGGCGTGGAGGAACTGGGGCATGGTCTTTAGAAATAGCTACAGCATTTTGTACGGGCACTTTACGAAAGTATAAATCAGAATCATCGTAATAATTCTTCTGCAATTTCTCCCAAGCAGATTTATCTAATGATACATCCTTTTTTCGCATAGTCCGTCTAACAGTTCGTTCCCATTGTCTAAGTTGTTGTGGAGTCATTTCTCCTCTAGGAGAACCCCCACCTGAACGAACTATGTCATCACTCATAGCCCACCCCGCAGCAGCAGCCATAAGACCGGCAAGGCCAGGACTAATCTTTTGTAATGGTGCAGACTTTTTCACCTCTTCATCTTTATCCTCAACTACATTCCCTTCAGCTTTAATGTCATCTACAATTTCTTTCCTACGTTCTTTCCCCTCGTCAGTACTTAAATCATGACCTTCACGTTCAGTTCTCCATGTTGCTACTGCAAACGGATCTTTAATAGGTTCTTTATCTTCATGTGCATCTTTCTTATCTTCCTTAATTTTATCCCCTTTCAAGAGATTTAACAAGGCCAAAGATTCATCTAAAGATAATTTCATTCTAGATTGTCTACCAGGGGAACCATATTTCTTAGTTCCTGATGCTGCCCTCCCCTTCTTTGGTTTATCCTCTGCTTCGGCCCCTTTATTCTTTGCATCCTTTTTCGCCTTCTTTTCCTTAGCAGCGGCACTCACAGGATTCCAATCTTTAGAATACTGTTTATCTTCCAAAGCTTTTGCATATTCAGCTTGGGTGTGATTCCCATATTTTTCTGCCAAATAATGCCCCAAGGCCCAAGGGTCTTTTATCTCCCCCTTAGCCGTAGGTGCTGTTTTATAAAACATTTGTAAGTCATCGTATGCTGACATGGAATCCCTCCGTAAGTAAACCTATTCTATTATACTCCAATTATCCGTTTTCTTCCATAACCCTATTTACTCTCTCAGTTAATTTATCAGATGCACTCCGACGTTTGGCAACCTTATCAGCAGCCTGCCGTACTTGTTTATCTTGCCATCGGTCAGTACCGCCCACTGTTTTACCACCTGGTAACGTTTGCCCCCCTCTTAGTAAGCCCCCACCCAGGTACCCTGGAAGTTCTTCAGCAGCATCTTTCAAACTTTCCTTAGTGTGTTTACCTAATTTATTTAAAAAGCTGCTTGAAGGAGAACCCTCAGTATCTCTCCTAGCTCGTTGTCTGTCAGTTGCGGTAGCATCAGGTTTTCCTTCTTCGCTCTTTTTATTTCTTTGCATCATTCGCCCAAGTTTCCCTAAGACTTTAGCCCCTGGAGTATTCTTAACATCAGTTAGAACTTTAGGATCCCAATTCCCACGTTTTTGCCCTTCCCCAGTATGTTTCTCACTATGATTCATACCCATAGCATGTAAGGTATCTTTATCTACCTTTCCCCCTGCATGGTCTTTTAGGTGATGCCCTAAGACATCTGCCTGACTAACGGCTCCCCCATCTGCTGTCTTCATCTCACCTGAAGAAGGATTAACTTTATGAACGCCAGTTGGAGTTACCATAGCAGCTTGAACATTACCATCAGCATCTTGGTCTAAGTGAGCATTGTCTGTACCCGCATGAACTCCATCAGGATGATAACTTGCCTCACCGGGGCCAAGTTGTCCCTTCAGTTCATCTAGGTATTCTTTATCGCACCACCTATGGGTGTCGGGATTCCATCCTTTATTAGGGCCAGAAGGAATAGCCCCTGGAGGGGGTTTGCAAGAACTCTCAGCAGCTTCATCATGGTCTTTACCATCTATACCCATGCCACTCATTTTATCTCCACCACCCTCACCACTTATTTGATGGCGTTGTGCGCCTAGGAGTTGGCCTTTATATTGAGGGCTGGCTAGGTCAGGGTTTTTGCCTTCTAACTCTTTGAATCTACTCATTTCCTCATCCGACAAAGGTACCGCAGCACCCTTTTTCATAAGGTCAAAGTGTTCCTTTTGTGCTGCTTTTCCATCTTCATCCAACCCCAAAAGTTTCGGGGGATGCTGTGATTCCATACCCTCTACGGCATCGTCTTCAGACCCAGGAACTCCACCTTCCCCTGAAGCATCCATATGTTTCACAGAACCATCTTCATCTCTAGTGGAGTGTGAAGACCCAGTTCTGGTTTTGTTGCCTTCTTCATCCTCTTCGTAATGATGTAATTCATGGGCTTTAGAATGGTCTAAGTCGTGCCCCCTTCGTTGTAAAGCACCTTCTGACGTACCTTCAGCATGGTCAAGGAATTCCTCATGGTGTGCCCGTTGTCTGTCATTATCCCCATCTATTGATGCTTTATGGTCATCATTTAGATAATCTTTCCCCATACTATTCGCTTCATCTGCAATACCATCTATATCCTCTTGAGTCAACTCACCTTTATTTATGGCATCATGTAGTAAGTCCAGAAGATGTTGTTGAGAATTTGAATCAAGTAAGGGCTTACCACCCTTCTGGACTGCCATTGTACTATCGTTCATTTTTTTAGCTACATCCCTAGCCCTATCCATAGCATGTAATTTATCTATCCCTTCTTCGGGTAATTTTTCCATACCTAAAGCATTGGCATTAGCCTGGCTCTTCTCATGCTCAAATTTATTAGCGGCCTTCTCTTTTTCAACAGCTTTGTGTTCTTTAACTAATTCGTCTGCGCTTGCAAATTGGTGTTCTTCCCGTAACTCTTGAAGATATCCTTCATCTCCTTCCTTGCCATGTGCCTTAGCCATAGCTTTAAGAATCCCTTCTTTATCAGGCTTCCCATTTAAATGGTCAGACATTGCTTTATCAGATTTCTTTTTATGCGTATCAGTATACGCTTTATCAAGAGCTTCATCTGATAAAGTACTTAAATATTCAGCAGACATTTTATTATCAAGTAGGAAATCTCTTTTACCCTGGTTATCTATTAATCCTAACTCGTCACGCTCTCCTCTAGGGTAGCTACGGCTTCTAGTTGGTGTAGAGCCGTCTTCAGGTGCCCCCTTTACACCAGCATCATCTAGTTCAGCTTGTGCTGAACTACGAGCAGGCTGGGCACCTCTACGTTCTGCTGCCGTGGGCTTAGGTAAACCTAAAGATTGTTGCCCTGCTCTGGGTCTACGTTGCCTAGCAGGGGCTGGCTCACCCACAGGTTCTCCGTCACTTGCTTCAGGTTCGGGGTCTGTGATTTCAATTGGTTGTTCTGGGTCACCATCCTCTGATGTTTCGTCTGATTCTCCTGACTCATCTCCAGAGTCTGGGGGAGTGACTTTAATTTCCTCTGGTTCGGGTTCAGGTTCTGGCGAGGGAGTTTCTTCAGGTGTTGGTGTTTCAGGTTTCACCTCCTCAGGTTTAGTGGGAGTTCCCCCTTCAGGAGATTTTAATGCAGGCTCTTTCCATGTATGACCTGGCACGGCAAGGTTTGATGGGCCAAACTGTTTTATGTTGTCTATGTGTTCGTTAGCCTCTAAGAGAGCTTTATGTATTTCAGCATCAGTAGTTGCTCCCTCTAATAAATCCTGTGTTTTCTGGACTAAGCCTTTCCAATCTGTTGCCCCACCGTATGGCGCAGGAGTCCCTTTAATATTTGCTGCTAACTTTCCGACATTCTCCAGCATATCGTCTTTAGCTTTTCTTAATGCATCAGTGTCATGCGGAGACATATCTCTTGGGGCATCAATTGCATCCCAATCTGGGGGATTGTAGAAACGCTTACCCTCACCATCTTTGTCAGACATGTACATGCCTTGCATTACATGCCCCTCCATAAATTTCATATTCCCAATAGCTCTATGAAGTAAATCGGCTTGTTGGTCACCACTAGCAGCCCCCGCTTGCTGTACAAGAGTATCAATATGTGCTAGTTGCCTAGTACTTATTTCCTTTTCAAGTTGGCCCACCCTATTATTGCGGAGTCTGTCTCGTATCTCCTGAACCTGATTCCCCACTTCTTGAAGATGGTCTACGGGTTCATCGGTAGTTTCTGGTTCAGGTTCTTTGGCAGGGGTAGGTTCTGGTTCTGGTGCCACTTCTATAGCAGGGGGTTCTTCTGGGGTAGGAGTCCCGCCTAATGCTCTATGCATGGCAGTATTATTTGCTGGCCCTGATGGGTCTTTGGGATCTCTTTCACCTATAGCCTCAAAATTATCTAGTGTCCGTTTAACTGATGCATCCCCCCCTCCATTAGGATTAACCTTCTCTCCCAGAGCATGTATCTCTGCTACTGCTGCTTCCTTATCCTCAGCAGATGCGCTCCTTAATTTAGAAACTAAACCTTCATATTCCCGCACTTGTTCAGCCCGTACCCGTTGGGTACCAGCATCCGATTGCCGTTGACGGGCAGCATCAGAAAGTTGTTCAGCCGCAGATTTAGGAGCCTCCTCAGCTTCGGGTGTCACTTCTATAGCAGGGGGTTCTGGAGCGGGGGCATCAAAATCAAATGCACCTTGCTGGTCATCTGGGGCTTCCGGTGTTGCCTCAGGTGCTTCCTCTTCTGGAGCCGGTGCTTTAGCATCTCTAGCAGCTAAGTTCTCGATCTTGCCCCAATCTTCCCTACTTTTTGCAGCAGAGCTAGAATGGAAATAGTATTGACCATTCTTAAGTTTCTTGTAATCTACCCCTGAAGTATTTAGGACTTCTTCAGCATCCCCACCCGCTGTTTCATGGATAAGTGCAGCAATATGAATATTGTTAGCAGCTTCTTCCTTCTCCTCATCAGTTGCACCATTTGATTCTGCCTCTATATGTATATTAGCAGCGTGAGTAAGAATATCTTTTGAAGTCTCTACAGGGTCTATGGGTGTTATTACAATTGGATTATCTTCTGTAGATACTTTCTTTCCCGCTATTTCTGCCATTGCCTCAGCAGAGGCAATCATTAGTTTCTGTTGGTGTGGATTTAAAACGGGGTTATCTATTACTGCACGAGCATGTTCAGCTAATACAACGCCTATTTCATCTTCAGGGTTATCACTCTGACTAGCAATAACGATTTCTTTCTGAGCGTCTGGTTCAACGTGTTCAGCAGTAGCTTGGGCTTTGGGGGGAGTAGGAGGATTCTTACCCTTACCTTTTAAAAACGAATACAAATGGTCATGCAGTACCTCTTCAGGTTTGTTGGTTAAGTCATTCTCTTTGACCATCTCATCCCATTCGTTTTCTACAACTGCCCCTGATTTATAATCAGGAACATTGTCATCAAACCATTTCTGAGCGGCATTCGTAGGCCGTTGTCCTGGGACAGTGAACCCTTCTTCGGATGCAGAAGATGCACCTTCTTGCCTTCCTTGGGCTTCAAAGAATCTACCCATCATATCACGAACTGCGTCTCCTTGTAGATAACCCTCTTTCCTAGAACCCAGATTAAGGGTATACTGCTTCCCTTCCTTTTCTAACTGGTCAAAAGCTTCTGCTAAATCTGCTACTTCAAACTCATCATGAATATCGTGATAAGCTCTAACCCCAGTTACCCCGTCTCCAAATCTACTTACATGGAAGGGGGCATCTGGGTCATTACCATAATAGTCTAAGTCTGCATCGGAGTCAGCGTCTGATATGGCATCTACAGCACTAGTTAAAGAATGGTGTGGCTTAAGATCCTTCAAAGCCTCTGCACCTTCGGATACTTCAGCAGCTTCTAATCTTTTCTTCCTGTCTGCTGCCCTTTCTTCAGGAGACAGTTGCCTACGAGCTTCACCAGCAGCCCGTGCCCCTTCATCAGGAGTTATCCCTCTACGTTGTTCCCGTGTCGGTTGTTTGTCTTCGGGTGCGTCTGGAGAAGCATCATCATCAGGGTCACCCTCAACGTCTTGCCCACCCGCTGTACCTAGAGCTACCTGTTGTTCATGTGCATCTACCATATCTGGGGTATGTTCTGTTAAGAATGCGTATGCATCTTCCCATTCCTTCTTTTGAACTTTACCAGCGTAAGACGTTTCACCTACTCTCTCATCACCTTCTATATCCCCAGCTTTAATCTTAGGCCATTCATACTCGTTACCCTTTTTTGCAGCAGCTTCTATCTTCTTTCCATGCAGTGCAAAATTACGCTGATGTTTCCCATAATCGGCTATAAACTGTTTGTCCTCTGGAGAATCACCTTCGGCCTTAATGAAGGCTAGTAGCTTAGAAATAGTCCTATCTTCTCCAGCCATGTTTAGAGCTTTAACGTTGTTATTAGACTGCTTGGCACGTTGAGTTGCCATTGCCATAGCAATATCTTCTTTCTCTTCTCCCTCAGGGGGAATCAAGTCAGGATCTTCCATCAAGTGTTGAAAGAGGGCTTCTATATTTACAGACATTTAAAACTCCTAAAAAGTCATCTTTGAGATCTCCAGATCTACAAAGTTATTTAAGACTAACTAATTACATTATACTACTTATATTATCTTTTTAAACTTGTTTACAGCTTCAAGTACTGAGATCCCATCTGTTCTTACCCAAGCTTTTGTAACAGGGTCACATGCAAATAGGACAAAACTGCCGTGTTTAAGACCTATTTCCGTCCAGTATTTTATTTCCCATCCCCACGTTAATGTACCTAATTCATTAAGGGCATCTAAATCTTCAAGGACGAGGGGGTTCATATACGGTGGTCTGAGGTAGGGCATCAAGTTCCTCCTGGCTTAAGGTTTCTAAGAGCTTTGCCCTAGTATCTAACCTTTTCATACAGTTAGTCAAGACCCAATGGGAATCCGGCATTTTTTCTAAGATGGTGTAATACATTTTTATGCCCATGACACCATCTTTAAATCCTCGTTGATATGGGTCTGTATCACTTGCATCATCCCGCAGCTTTAGAGCTTCAATATAATATTGTGCCGTCCAACGCCTAGTAAGGAATGTTATTAACGAACCGGCAAAAATCCAGAGAATAAATGCGAAAAACCACAAAGGCATTTTTTACCCTCCTAAAGAAAGATTCTTTCCTTGGCTCCCTGTAATCTGTGCCTAGCACGGAAAACGCCAAATTTTTAGCTAGTATCCTATTCTGTGAATCCATTAGTCTCCTTCACTTTTGAGATCTTTTAGGGTGTACCTACACTTGCACTTTTCCGTATGTGGGCACCCGTATAAGGCAACGTGCCTAATATGTAATTCGGATAACCTTCGTGCCCCTTCCTTGACGAACCATCGCTTACGTAGGCCAGTCCTATTCGTGAGTTCTTTGTGGAGGAACTTGTACTCGTCTGTGTCTAGATAGCCTATAAAGCCTGGCGTGAATATACGTATGTCAACGCCTGGTGGGTATTTCTTTTCCTTGTTGAGCCTACGCATCTAACCTACCCCACATTTTTAGAACGTCTTCAGTACGGGTAGATAGTTCTTCGATTTTGCCCACGTTGGCATTACTAACAGTTTCGATTAGTGAACCATACGTGTGGTACCATATATACCATTCCTTTAACATATCTACTAAGTCTCTAGCTCTAGGTAATCCTGTTAAGCCACTCATCACTTGCATTTCTAGGACAGGTTTTCCTGAATCTATCAAGGGGTCTTTCCTCTTAACCATAGACTATTTCCTCCTCATACGCACAAATTTAGACGGTAACACTACCCAAACTATAAATAAGAGTACACTAACGCCAATTGCAACTAATACCATAATCCTTTCCCTCCACCTCTTCCAACGTTATTATACATACATTTCAGGAAAATACAACTATTATAATATAATTATATATAAACGTGACTGGAAATTTTTAAAAATTATGTTTGGAGACATACCAGGATTAATCGCCTAGAATCCA
>Ga0114999_10004543_pt1 | contig 16720 bp, 17 predicted proteins | sample ArcticOcean_MG_C_3_FD_89820 | JGI IMG/M metagenome (GOLD analysis project Ga0114999, IMG submission 89820) | Marine microbial communities from western Arctic Ocean - ArcticOcean_MG_CB8_126 | ecosystem: Environmental > Aquatic > Marine > Oceanic | place: Arctic Ocean: Canada Basin | collected...
ATTGCATTAGAAAAATGTAATCCTGGAGAACTTTATCTTATTGGTTCAGATGAAAATGAAAAAATCCATTCGTATAGAGAAATTATTGAGATGTTACTTAAAATGTCAAGTGTCAAAGGAATTAAAATCGAAGAGGATCCACAATATGTTAGACCTACTTCAGTTCCTAGACTAATTGGTGATACATCAAAATTCCGTAATCTTACAAATTGGAAACCCAAAATATCTATTGATAAAACCCTTGAAGATACATTAGAATATTGGCGATATTTTGTAAAAAATAATCTTTACTAACATATTTAATAATCATATGTTTTAGCCTATTTTTTATTTTATATCTAATCTATTTATTTCTGTAAAAGATAAAAGAACCGGTATTTGAAATAAAATATGTTTGTAGGGATGACTCCTGTTAGAATTAGCTTTGCAGGAGGAGGAACCGATATGCCTGAATACTATGAAAAATATGGGGGAAGTGTTATTTCTACAAATATTAATAAATTTACATATGTTGTAATTAATTTAAAATCTGATAATTCATTTCAAGCATTTTCATCTGATTTTGAAACACATCATAAAAAATCAAATTATTCATCACTGGAACTTAAACATGGAACTGAAATTCCAATTTCAATTGTAAAATATTTTAAATATAAAATGGGTGGAGATTTTTTGATTTGTAGTGATGTTCCACCTGGTTCAGGTTTGGGTGCTTCTAGTGCATTAAGTGTGAATTGCATAAACACAATAACTTCGCTAATGAAAAAAAAATTATCAAAACAACAAATTGCTGAAATTTCATTTCATATAGAAAGAAATATTTTAAAACATCCAATTGGCAAACAAGATAATTATGTTGCTTCTTTTGGAGGTTTTAATTATATTAAATTTAAAAAAAATAAAGTTCAAGTTACTCCTATAAAAATAAAAAAATCAACTCTTTCTGAATTAGAACAAAATTTATTATTATTTTTTGTTGGTGACACTAGAAAAAACTCTAATGTATTATCAAAACAACTTAAAAATACTAAACAGGGAAATAAAAATACAATAGAATCTTTACATACGGCAAATAATATTGTAGATGAATTTTATAATAAATTAAAAAGTTCTGATCTCATTTCTGTTGGAGAATTACTTGATAAAGGATGGACTGCTAAAAAACAATTTGCAAAAGGCGTAACTAATAATAAAATTGATCTAATATATGACTCTGCTATCAAATGTGGTGCTATTGGTGGAAAATTAACAGGTGCTGGTGCGGGTGGGCATTTATTATTATATTGTGAAAAACCAAAACAAAAAACAGTATTAAAAAAGATGAAAAATATTGGACTAGAATTACTACCATTTAATTTTCATTTAACTGGACCTAAAATTCTAAATTTATATAATTATAATAAATGAAGTAACTAACATGGATAAAATCATACATTCTTTTCTTAATGAACAAACTTCATGCCTAAAAGAAATTCAAAAAGACACTAAAATTTTAGAAAAAATTATTGAAATTTTGATTAGTGCACGTGATAAAAAGAAAAGAATTTTTGTGATGGGTAATGGGGGTTCTGGTTCTACTGCCTCGCATTTTGTTTCAGATTTATTAAAAACTGCTATAACTAAAGGTAATAACCGCTTTTCAGCTATTTCCCTTGTTGATAATATTCCAGTAATACTTGCTTGGGCAAATGATTCTAATTATGAAGATATTTTTTCTGAACAAGTTAAGAACCATGTTTCTGAAGGAGATGTATTAATTGGATTCAGTGGAAGTGGTAAATCTCAAAATATACTTAATGCATTTTCTATTGGAAAAAAAAATGATGCTACTTGTATTGGAATTACCGGTATGGATGGAGGAGAGTTTCCAAAAATTTGTGATGTCTCTTTCATAGTACCCAATAATGACATGCTTACTATAGAATCTACACATTTGGTACTTTGTCATTGTATCGTTTCTACGATTAGAAATAAAGGTAAACCTCTTTTTACATATGACTAGAAAAGCTATCTTTTTAGATCGTGATGGAGTTATCAATAAAAATAGATCTGATTATGTCAAAAATATTTCTGAATTAGAGATCTTTCCAAATATAGCTGAATTAATAAAAAAACTAAAAGATTTTGGTTTTTTGGTGATAGTGATAACTAATCAATCTGCCATTAATAGAGGGCTTACTACTCATAAAAATATAAATAAAATACATCAAGCAATTCAAAATTTCTTGCAAAAAAAAGAAACATCTATTGATTCTTTTTATTACTGTCCTCATAGACCTGATGAAAACTGTATTTGTAGAAAACCTAAACCTGGGTTAATTATACAGGCTTCAAATGAATTAAAAATTGATCTTAATTCAAGCTGGATGATTGGAGACAATGATTCTGATGTTAAATCTGGAGAACTTGCAGGCTGCAATTCAATAAAAATTAATTCTACTTTTAACTTAGATGATGCAGTTAATATGATTAAAAAAAATATTAAATGTGAATTAGATTGAATCCAACATTATTAGTAATTGGTGGCAGTGGATTAGTAGGCAGTACAATTATTGAATCTGCTTATAAAAATTACAATATACATTATACATACAATAAAGTTAATTCAAAAATTCATGGTATTGATGGAATACATGTTGATTTAATGAAAGATCGAAATCAAATTACATCATTAATTAAAACATTAGAACCCGATATTACTATTCATACTGCAGCACATCCAAATGTAGATTTATGTGAAACAAATCATATTGATGCTGATCTTCTTCATATTGATATTTCTAAAGATATAGCTGTGTCTTGTAATAATGTAAAGTCCAAATTAATTTACATTTCTACAGATGCAGTTTTTCCAGGAAAAATGAATAAAAAATATGCTGAAATTGATAATACAAATCCAATAAATTATTATGGAAAAACAAAATTACAAGCTGAAAAAATTATTCTTAATGAATCTACAGAAAATGTAATTTTACGTTCTGCAGTAATATATGGTTGGAATCCTAGATCTAGATTTACTTCTTGGATAATTGATACTTTATCTAAAAATAAAATAGTTGATCCTTTTCTTGATCAATATAATACTCCCACATTAGTTGATGATCTTTCAAATGCAATATTAAAAATTATTGAATTAAATTTATCTGGTTTATATCATGCAACTGGAAAAACTTGTATTAATCGATATGAATTTGCTAAAAAATTAGCTGATAAATTTAATTTAAACAAAGATCTTATAAAATCAGTTACTTCTAAAGAAAAAAAACAATTTGCACCTAGACCCATTAGTACTTGTCTTAATTCTGAACAATTAGAAAAAGACATATCATTTAATTTTAAAAATATTGATGAAGGAATTAATTATATCCACAAAAAATTCCTATCTACTAGTTCTAAATAAAAAATAGTTTAAATAAAATTATAAGTAAATATAACTTAAAATTTAATTTTTGTATGAAGTAAAAAATTGATCTTTTTTTGAAATTACTGAAACTTCTAATGGCCATAAAATTTTAAACATATTATCATTCCATCTTACGCCTCGTGAAAATTCTGGTACATAGTGATGTGACATTTGATAAAATATTTCTGTATTATTCTCTAATGTTTGGAAGCCTAATGCAAATCCTTCTGGAATGTAGAGCATTTTATGTTCATCTGATGATAGTTCTATTGCTTCCCATTGTTTAAAGCTGGGTGAATTTTTTCTAAGATCAATCATTACCTCGTAAACACTTCCTTGTGTACATCTAACTAATTTTGCTTCTTCATGTGGATAATCCTGATAATGCATGCCTCGTAAAGTACCTTTTTTTTTATTAAATGACACATTACATTGTTTCATATTGCTGTTTAACCCCATTTCTTCAAAAATTTGACTATCCCATGATCTTGAAAAAAAACCTCGTTCATCATTTATTTTTTCAAGATCTATTATGTATGATCCTTTTAATTTGGTTTCATTAAAAATCAATATTTTTCTACCTTTGGTATGAAAGTTACAAATTTTCCATTCCATTGTTCTGTCTTATTGATCTGTTTCATTATTTCATCTTTTAAATTCCAAGCTAAAATTAAAATATAATCAGGGTTAGTCTCAAAAATTTTCTTTGGATTATAAATTGGAATATGTGTGCCTGGAAGATGTCTATTTTGTTTATATGGATTAGCATCTACAACATAAGGTAAAAGATTTTTGTCTATTCCACAATAATTAAGTAATGTAGTTGCCTTTGCAGCAGCTCCATATCCAACAATTGTTTTATTCTCCTTTTTAATTTCAAGAAAAAATTCCCAAATTTTAGATTTTAATTCATCAATTCTTTTTTGAAATTTCATATATGTATCCAATTTGTCTACTCCATATTTTATTTCCTTTTTAATCTGATTTGCAACATTTGCTGAAACTTGAATTGAATCATTAACATCATGTTTCAAATAAAGCCGCATGGAACCTCCATGTATTGTTTGTTCTTCTATATCAAAAATTGTAAGTCCATATGTCGAAAAAATTTTCTCTAGTGTATATACTGAAAAGAATGAAAAATGTTCATGATATACCGTATCAAATTCCAAATTTTGTAAAAATGGGAGCAAGTATGCTGAAAATTGAATAATTATTACTCCTTTTTCTTTCAAAATTATTTTTAATCCTTCTATAAAATCTATAAGATTTGGTGTATGTGGTAAAACATTGAAAGCTATTAACAAATCTGATTTTTTACCATTTTGACTTAATTCTTTTGCTGTTTGTGATGAAAAAAATTTTGTAATTGTTTCAATTCCTTTTTTTTCAGCTATTTTTGCAACATTTAATGCAGGTTCTATTCCATAACAAGGAATATTTTTATTTTTAAAAAATTGTAATAGATATCCATCATTACTAGCAATTTCTATTATGTGGGAATTAGTATTAATATGAAATCTTTCAATTGAATCATCTACAAAATCTTTAACATGTTTTAACATTGATTCTGAATAAGAAGACATGTAAGCATATTCAGTAAAAATATTTTTTGGACTTTCATATTCTTCTAATTGAACAAGAAAGCATTTGGAACATACAAAAGTACGTAATGGATAAAAGGATTCAGGTTTATTGAGATCTTCATATTTAATATATGAATTAGCTAAAGGGGATTTTCCTAAATCTATGAACATGTGTTCTAAAGTATTTTTACAAAATCTACAATTCATTTCCAAGATTTCCATGGTGCATTTTTTTCTTTCCACATTTTTTCAAGTATTTTCTTGTCACTTAATGTATCCATTGGTTGATAAAAACCTGTGTGTTTATAGGCGTTTAGTTGACCTTTTCTAGCTAATTTTTTTATTGGTTCTTTTTCCCAAATTTCATCATCTCTATTTTTAATATAATCAAAAATTTTAGGTTCTAAAACAAAGAATCCACCATTAACCCAATCTTTTCTTACTTGTTTTTCTTTAAAATCTACAACTTTATTTTTTTGTAAATTTAATATCCCATATTTTTCAGGAGGATGACACGCAGTAACTGTAGCTAACTGTTTATGATTTTTATGAAATTCTAACAATTTTTTTATATTGAGATTATTTACTGTATCTCCATAAGTAAAACAAAATGTATCATCGTTAACATATTTTTCAATTCTCTTTAAGCGCCCTCCAGTCATTGTTTTCAAACCTGTATTCACTAATTTTAATTCCCAAGGGGTTTCATTTTTTTTAAAATAATCTTTTATTATATTTCCTTTATAACCACAGCATATTACGAACTCATTAATTCCATAGGTTGCATAGCATTTCATAATGTGCCATAAAATTGGTTTGTTTCCTATCTTGATCATGGGTTTAGGTTTTGTTGCTGTTTCTTCCGAAATTCTACTGCCTAAACCTCCAGCTAGTATTACAGCTTTCATTTCTTTCCATACTAAATCATACTGATATGTCTATAAACTTTGTATATTTCTTAAAAAATCATGGAAATATGATTGATTTTTTTTATATTTCTAGAGAAATTTAATTTAAGAAAATTACATAAATTTAAAATTAATTTATATTTCATAATTTATATTTCATAATTTATATTTCATAATTATTATCTTTTGAGCAAGCTTATTGTATACCTGTCTCAATTACTTTAAATATGTTTGATGGAAAAAAAGTGCTTATTACAGGCGGGACTGGATCATTAGGAACTGCGTTAACAACAAAATTACTTCAAACAAATGTTGAAACTATTAGAATTTTTAGTAGAGATGAGCTAAAACAATCTCAAATGCAATTAGAATTTAAAGATAAAAGATTACGATATTTAATTGGTGATGTTAGAGATAAAGAAAGATTATTTAGAGCACTAGAAGATATTGATATAGTTATTCATGCAGCTGCTTTAAAACAAATGCCTGTTGCAGAATATAATCCATTTGAAGCAGTTAAAACAAATGTAATTGGCAGTCAAAATTTAATTGAAACCTGTTTAGATAATGATGTTGAAACTGTACTAGCTGTAGGAACAGATAAAGCTGTTTCTCCTGTAAATACATATGGTGCAACAAAATTACTCATGGAAAGATTATTTGTTTCAGCAAATTTTTACAAAGGTAATCACAAAACAAAATTTCTTTGTGTAAGATATGGTAATGTTTTGGGAAGTAGAGGTTCAATTGTTCCTATTTTTGTCAATCAAATTAAATCTGGTAAAAAAATTACAATCACTGATCCATCAATGACACGATTTACAATTACTATGGAACAAGCACTAGAATTAATTTTTAGGGCATTACAAAATGGCAATGGTGGAGAAATAGTTATTCCAAAATTAAATGCTTACAGAGTTGGTGATATTAAAGATGCAATATTAGATTTAATGAAATCTTCAATTGAGACTGAAATTATATCAATTCGAGCAGGGGAAAAAATTCATGAATCGTTAGTAGGAAATGATGAGTTGAGAAATACATTTGAACGAGATGGGGATTATGTTGTAATTGATAAGCAACTATATGATTTAGAAGATTTTAATAAAAAAGATCTAGTTCAAACCAATTTGAAACATCAATATTCATCAGATAAAGTAGACATACTTTCAGTAGATAAATTAAAAGCATTATTGACTAATGAAAAATTAATTTGAAAATTTGAGATAATCTAATTATAATACGAGAAATTATAATGAAAATTAATTAATATTTTATTTATAACAGTAAAATATTATTAATTTATAACAGTAAAATATTATTAATGATAAACTTGAATCAAAATCAAACATCTGAACCTAATCTTCAACCTATTGTATTATGTGACTCATTTTGTGATATTGATGAATTAAAACAAATCATTATGAAATTTAATCCAAAAATAATAACATTTAGTCTAGAGTCACATAATTTTTTACTTAAAAATGATATTAAACATGATTTATCTGAAAGTTATTTGAAGAAACATGATTTAGATATTATTCAAGATAATTCATACCTATTTTCCAGATGGTATTCTGATCAAAACATATCAAAATCAATTGAATTTGATGGAATTAATATTGGAGAATCATTTTATATTGAATTTTCCCATTTTTTAACACCAATTTTAAAGAAAATATTTGAAATCAAAGCAATTTACACAGCTCATCAAAACGGATTATTTTTTTCATCAAATTCACTTGTAAAATTTACAAAATTATTTTTTTTAAATGTTAAAATTTTAAACAATAGTATAGAATATACATCATCAACAAAGAAAAATAAATTTTTTAAATTTGATAAATCTTTTTTAATAAAAAATAATCAAAATTATTTAATTAATAAAATTATAAAAATATCCTATAATCTTTTTAATATTTTTTTCAAAAATAAAAAAATTGATCCTAAAAAACAAACCATTTTTTTAATAAATCATACAACAAAAAACTTTAATTCCTTTTTTGAGCAATTACCTAATTATCCTATAAATTTAGTTAAATATGATACTGTTGTTCCTGCATTTTGGGATTTTAGATCTTTCCTAACCATAAAGAAATCTAAATGTTACATAGAACATTCTGCAAATCTACCTAATTATATTTTAAAAGATAATTCAATATTGGATGATCATTTAAAATATATTTTAGAAAATGAGGAATTTTTTAATAAATTTTTTACTTTAGATAATTATGTATTTTGGAATATAATCAAAAAAGATTTTATTGAAATGTATAAAAAATATTTTTTAATTGCAAATCAAAATATTCATCAAATTAAATTTTTATTAAAAAAATATATGCCATCTTATATTATTATTACCTCTGAAGCTTGTCATTTGGATTTAATTACAGTTAAGATTGCACAAAAATTTGGTATAAAAATTGGAATATTTCAACATGCATTATATAGTGATGATCTAAAAAATTCAAATTATTATTCATTTAAATCGGATCAATTTCAAAAAGTTCTTCCTTCTTATTCAGATAATTTTTTAGTATGGGATAAATTAACAAAAAGTAATGCTTTAAAACATAATGTGGATTCAAAAAAAATTATTTCAATAGGATGCCCATTTTATGATATGTTTTTTGATAATAATAAAAATATTGACAATTTAAAAGAGGAATATGTCTTGTTGGCAATAACACCAATCACTTTTCAAAATACCACACGAGAATTATCAACAGAAATCCAAATTGAATATCAGGATACAATAAAAGAAATTTGTAAAATTATGATAAAAATGAATAAAAAATTAATAATTAAAGTACATCATGGAGCATCTTTTGACAAAAAAATTGTTAGTGACATAAATCAAGATATTATTGTTAAAGATACGGGAAGTTTTTATGAATATGCAAAAAATTGTGAATTGTTAATATGCGTTGATATGAGTACTGCAATTCTGGAAGCGATGTTTTTGAAGAAGCCCATTGTGTCTATTTTAATTAAAGATAAAGATTCTGATTCTGAATTTTTTAAAAATAATTACACATTAAAAACTGAAATTCATGATCTTGAAAAAACTTTGATCCGAATCTTCTCAGATAATGAATTTAAAATTATGTGTGTTGAAAAAGGAGAAAAATTTATTCATGATTATTTATTAAACCCTGGAAATTCTACAAAAACACTTCTTGATTTTCTATCTTATAGATCTTAGAAATAAATTTTCTTTTTGTTCTGATAATAATCAATATAAAATATTGACAATATTATTTATTTAGAAAAATATTTTAAAATAAAATGTCTGAAAAAACATAATTCGTTTTATGAATCAAGTTTACTTTTAATATAATCTATTGACGAAACTGGTGAGGGATCTATTTTTAATAAAACTGCTCTGTAAATTGATGTATAATCAAGCATGTAGATGAGAGAAATTATTTTTGTCAAAATATTTCCTGAACCTGAGTGAATTTCCTTAAATTCAATACTATTTTCTCTAAAGAATTCTTTGATAATGTTAAATCTCTCTTTTGTTTTAATATAATCTTCCTGCCCTTGTAATAATATGGGTTGTACTACAGATGGTTTTTCCCACGATACTATACCATTATGACATGCTTCAATAACATCTTCTATTATTGCATGAGTTTTAGAATTTTCTTGTAGAGATGATTTGAATCTAGTAGCAGGCGATTGTAATCCGTGAGGATAATAAATGAGGGGAATACCAGACATCCAAGCAGCTAAATTGATTGCCGGGTTTGAATCTGACAAATTATAAGATGATATCTGTTTTTTCATCTTATCAAGTTCGTCCAATGATTCCATTATGCCATTTTTTCCAATGGGGATGATTGGGTATATTGTCTTTAGAATTGAATAAGTAAAATTGATGAAGGATGTTCTTGGAGAATGATAACATTCTATTTTTTTAAATATAATTTGATTATCTTTACATATATTTTCCATACCCCCTCCTGAAGAAAACGCAATTAATTTACAATCGATTTTTTTTGCAGCTTTCAAAACAGTCAAAGTTTCTTCTGTATTTCCAGACACACTTGTTGTAACAACTAGTGTATTTTTATCAACAGTTTTTGGTAGAAGATATCCTTTAATCCGAGATACATGAATGTCACTTTTTGATAACATTGAAGCAAATAAATCTCCAATTGCCCCAGAACCCCCCATACCTGCAAAAACAATATGATCAATCCCCTCAAAATCTACAGGTTCTTGGCTAGATTCAAAAGTCTGGCGTGCAATTTCTGGCCATTTATCATATGTTTTATACATTTTCTGAAAGTCATATTTTTCTAAAGTAGTAAGATCCAATATTTTGAATTTGATATCTACAATAAAATATCTATCTACTTAATTATGCTTAAAATTAGACTTTTAGGGATAGCATTAAATCATTATTTTTTTAATTAAAATTATTTTTAGATAAGGCAATTTATTTTATTCAATAAATTCTAAATTTTTAGATATGTCTTTTAAAAAATAGTCTAACTATTTTTTTGAAATCTCATCTGTAATGGGTAGTTTTTTCTTTGATTTATAGAGATCCAAGGAATACATTGGTGCATAATGTGTACCCATCTTAATTTTAACAACTTTCATTTTTTTATAAATTTTTCTCTTTCTTTAACTAGTATCCAATACAAATGATAACTACACTCTTTATTTAGAGGAATTTTTTATCTTATCTTTATATTTTTTGATAATATTGTGTATTATCTAATATATCAATTAGTCTAACATAATGTTGAACTCTTTATTAGATATATTATAAAAATTAATTAATAATATAATGTTATGATTTACAATGAACACTATGTTTGATACATTAAATGATCCAACACATGTCTTTGTAATTGCAGAAGCCGGTTCCAATTGGAAATGTGGAAGTTATCATGATGATCTAAATCAAGCCAAAAAATTAATCAAAGTTGCTGCAAATGCTGGTGCTGATGCAGTGAAATTTCAAACATATAGACCTGAAACTACGTATGTATCAAATCCGGGAGGTTCAAAAACTTTATCATATTCAGAAAATATTGATACAATTTTTGAAAAACACTCAATGCCTTATGAAATAATTCCAGAATTAGTTGAATTTTGTAAAGAAGAAAATATTTTATTTATGTCTACACCATTTTCTGTACAAGATGCAAAAGCAATAGATCCTTATACTAAAATCCATAAAGTTGCATCTTTTGAAATAAATCATGTAAAGTTACTTGAATTTTTAGCAACCACAAAAAAACCAATTATAGTTTCAACTGGTTCTAGTACATATGATGAAATAGATTTTTGTGTAAATCTTTTACAAAAGAATGGATGTGATAAAATTATTTTATTACAATGTACATCAAAATACCCTTGTCCTATTGATGCATTAAATTTGTCTGTAATCCCTAAAATGAAATCTAAATATAATTTACCAGTTGGGTTTTCTGATCATAGTGTTGAGCCCATAATTGCACCATTACTTTCAATAGGATTAGGATCTACTATTATTGAAAAGCACTTTACATTGGACAAAAATTTACCTGGACCTGATCATTTTTTTGCTTTGAATCCTAATGAACTAAATCAAATGATTGATTCTATACGAAAAGCTGAGTTAGCACATGGAACAGGGAATAAAGAAATTCTAAAAGAAGAACTTGAAACGAGAAAATTTGCTAAACGTTCACTTCAAGCTATTCAAAATATATCAAAAGGGGATATTCTTGAATTGGAAAAAAATTTTGATATTTTAAGACCTGGTGATAGAATTCGAGGATTAGATGCACAATTTTCCTTTATCTTAGATGGAAAAAAATCAAAAATAGATGTTGCTAAAGGGGATGGAATTATTGAATATGAATAATATATGATTATTTTGCAAATTTGTTTGTCATTTTTATAATTCTATTTACATCATTATCTGTAAGATTTGGGTGTGTAGGTAAACTAACTATTTTGTTACCAGCTTTTTCTGTAATAGGTAATTTGGTTTTTGAATTATAAAAACTCATTTTGTGTATTGGATAATAGTGAATTCCAGTTTCAATATGGTTTTCATTCATTTTTTTCATAAAATTTTTCCTATTTTTCACTTGAATCCAGTAAAAATGAAATGAACAGTTTTCATTAAATGGCATTTTCTCCTCAATTTCTAATTCTCTTGAATATCTTTTTGCAATTTTTTTTCTTTTCAAATTTGTTTTATCTAACTTTTTTATCTGCTCTATCCCTATTGCTGCGGAAAATTCATTCATGTAATAATTCCATCCTAAATCTGATACATCATAGGTTGAACCTTTCCTCCCTGTTATTCCTACCCATCTTCTTGATTTGAGAATTTCAGAATATTTTTTCTTATTTTTTGAATTAATTGTTATTGCACCTCCTGAAGGCATTGCTAGATTTTTTACTGGATGAAAACTAAAACAAACCGCATCTCCATGATTTCCAATTCGCTTTCCATTAAATTTTGAACCTGCTGCATGAGCAGCGTCTTCAACTATTGAAAGTCCAAATTCTTTCTTTAACTTAGAAATCTTTTGTAAATCACATGGCATTCCTGCAAAATGTACAGGTATAATTACGCTAGTTTTTTTTGTAATTAATTTTGAAATTTCTTCTGGATCTATACATAAAGTATCTGAATTAACATCTACAAATTTGGGTATTCCTCCGTTGTAGATTACTGCATGTGCAGTAGAAACAAAAGACAATGATGGTAAAATAACTTCTTTATTTTTGATATCAAAAAGTGACAATGCTAGATGGAGTGCAGCAGTACCACTGTTAACTGCAACACAATTGTTTACTCCCAAAAACTTTGAAAATTTTTTTTCAAATTTGTCTACATTTCCTATTCCTGCACCAGATGCCCAATTATGATTGTGAAGAATTTTTTTAATTGCATTTTCTTCATTTTTTCCAACTATGGGATCAAACAGCTTAATTTTCTTCATTTAATTCTCTCTTTCAATTTCATATGTTTTTTGAATCATTTTAAAACCAATTTTTTTCACCAGTAATTCCAATTTTTTATTTTTTGTACTTATATTGACAAAAAATCTTTTTCGTGAATGTTTTTTCATTATTATTTTTAAAACTTCTTCTTCTAACCCTTTTCCTTTTTTTCTTTTGACAAATGAAATTCCTACTTCATCTAAATCTGTTAAATAGACTGAACCTATTCTCTCTCCATTTTCTATAACGATATACCAAAATGCATACGGTTTTGATTTGACAAATTTAACATGCTGATTATAATTTGGCATTTTCCTATGGGAGATATTCTGTTCTGGCTCCCTTTGTTTTAATAACTCATAAAGAAATTTTAATTCTTCTGAATTTGCAGTTTTTAATTTAATTTCCACTGTTTTCAGTTATTTTGGGTCTTTTTAAAATATGGCAAACTCTCTTCGGGTATATTGTAGTACTTTAAATATTCATTTTAGAGATATGAACTATTGCAAATTTGTAAAAAATGCATTCAACCAGATACTCGACCTGGAATTTTTTTTGATGAAAATGGGATTTGTGGTGCGTGTATTTGGAATGAAGAAAAATTAAAAGTTAATTGGATTGAAAGAGAGCAGAAATTACAAGAAATAAGTGATTGGGCTAAAAGAACTTCAAAAAGTAATTATGATTGTGTAGTAGGGGTCAGTGGTGGAAAAGACAGTACTTTACAAGCAATAACTGCAAGAGATAAACTTGGTTTAAGATGTCTTTTAGTAAATGCAGAGCCTGAAGGTATTACAGATATAGGAAAATACAACATTGAAAATTTAAAAAATTTAGGTTTTGATGTAATCAGTCTAAGACCTAATGTTAAACTTATGAAGAAACTCATTAAACGAGATTTTTATAAATATCTTAATCCTCAAAAAGTAACTGAATTTTCGTTATATTCTTCTGGCTATATCATTGCCGATGAATTTGATATCCCTTTAATTATTCAAGGTGAAAATGCAGCATTAACTTTGGGCGTTTCAAATACTGGTATGGGAAAAGGATATGATGCATTAGAAATTACAGAATCAAATACTCTTTCTACTGGTTGGCAAGATTATCTTGAAGTAGAATGTGTAGAGGAAAAAGATCTATTCATGTTTCATTTTAATAAAAAAAGAATTCAAGAAAAAGGAATTAAAGCAATTTGGTTACAGTATTTCTTAAAAGATTGGTCTAATCACAATAATGCAAAATTTGCTGAAAAATATGGATTTAAAGCACGTACATCTAATTTTAATCCGTCTTCAATAGGAACATATATTTCTTATTCTCAGTTAGATTCTGATTTAATTCAAGTCAATCAACTGTTAAAAAGTATAAAATTTGGATTTGGTCAATGTTTAGATCATGCATGTTATGACTTACGTGATAGTAGAATTACACGTAAAGAAGCAATAGAACTTGTTAAAAAATATGATGGAAAATGTAGTTTAAAATATATCAGAAAATTCTGTGACTATATTGGAATTGATGTTAATGAGTTTTGGAATAATGTTGAAAAGTTTAGAGGTTCAATGTGGAAAAAAGAGAATGGTTCATGGAAAAATACTTTTTTATATAATGAACTTGTCTAAAAATAATTTCTTTATATTAAATCTAACAAATATCTTGATGTAAGAATATGATTAATCTGAATAATAAAACTGCAGTAGTTTTTGGAGGTAATGGTATTTTAGGTAGTAATTTAATTAAAAAACTCTTAACAAATAATATTAGTAAAATACATACAACTTATCACAAAAAACATGATAAAATTGATAATTTAAAAAATAATTATCCTGATAAAATATCTCTTATACAAATTGATATAACCAATGATAAAACAGTTCAAAAATTTATTGACAATATAGATCAAATCGATATTGGAGTAAATTGTGTGGGAATAATAGATGATGGAACTATTTCAAAATTATCTAAAAAGTCGTGGGATGATGTTATTCAAACAAATCTTACCGGGACATTCAATATTTCAAAATCGTTATTTAAAAAAATGAAAAATCAAAAAGAAGGTAGAATTATTAATATTTCTTCAATAGTTGGACAGAAAGGTGCTTTCGGTCAAGTCAATTATTCTGCATCAAAATCAGGAATTATTGGTATTACGAAAACTTTGGCAATTGAAGGTGCAAAAGATAACATTTTAGTTAACTGTGTAATGCCAGGTTACATTAATTCAGAGATGAGTAAAAAAATCCCCCCAAAAATATTAGATTCTATAATTCAAAATATTCCACTGAGAAGACTAGGAACACCTGATGATGTTACAAATTTAATTTTATTTTTATCAAGTGAATATTCATCGTATATTACGGGTGAAATAATTTGTGTAGATGGTGGTCTTTAAATTAATTATATAAACTATAAAATGATTATTATGATTAATAAAATGTTAAATGTTAAATTACGTTCAGTTGAAAAAAAAGATTGGAATTTCATTTTACAAATTAGAAATGAAAAAGAAGTAAGACAAGCATGTCATAATATTTCTATAATCCCTGATGAAGATCATGTAAACTATATGGAAAAAATTAGTAAGGAACCTGATTGTTATCAATGGATTGTAACTAGTAAAAATATTGATATTGGTTATGTAAAATTAATTCATGGAGACTTTGGTTATATGATACAAAATAAATTTCGTGGAAAAGGATTTGGCACTCCTCTTTATAATGAAGTTTTTTCTAAATTAAAGAAATTAGGAATAAAAAAAATTTGTGGTGATATTAAAATTAACCAAATAGTTCCACTAAAGCTTGCATTAAAAGTTGGTTTTATTCAAAAAGATATTATCAAAAAAAACAATGTCCAATATTATCATGTGGAAAAAATTATTTCAGAGTATTAATAAAAATTAGTTAAAAAAATTATAATTAGTAATAATATTTATTCATGATTTGTTAATAAGTTAACTATATCAACCATTAAAATGGGTTTTTTATTTATTTTAGAAACTATATCGCGTACTAATTCTAAATCTTTTTGATGATTGACTGTCCATCTTAAAAATGAGAGATTTTTTGAATGAACTAAACTTTTAATTTTAAATTTATTGGGATTATTGTAAAGATATGGAGTAACGTGTTCTCGATCGTATAATATTTTTGTTTCCTTCCATGCAATTTGAAGTGCTTTAAACGTAAATATTTCTGCTTCAGTGCCATAAGGAAATGTACGTGGCAATGTATTACTTACATAATCATAGGAATCAGAATAAAATTTTTTGATTACTTGATCTACAATTTCAGGATCTATCAATGGATTATCAGAAGTTATTCTAACAACATTAGAAAATGAAAATTTTATTGCACATTGATAATAACGGTCAAGAACATCGCTACTACTACCTCGGAAATAATCTATACCTAATTTTTGAGCAAATTCAATAATTTCATCATCTTCTTTAAGATCAGTAGTAGCAATTACAATTTTATCTAAAAATTTACAATGTCGAAGTTGTGAAACAACATAATACAGAATAGGATTATTTTTGTCAACAGTCATCATTACCTTTCCTGGCAATCGTGTAGAACCCATTCTTGCTTGAATAATACAGCCAACAGTCATGAATTATTTTTTTATAAATACTAGTATTAATTTATCTACAAATAGAAAATATCTATTTAAATCTTAATTGATAAATATTTGAATTGTATGGTAATATTTTCTCCAATTGATTTTTAAAAAGCCCAATTTTCTGATTATTCATGGATAAAATCGCAATTGATTCATCCCTTCGGACAGTAGAATGGAAAAATAATAAAGTTGTAATGATTGAGCAAACCAAATTACCAAATGAATTAGTATTTGTA
>Ga0114999_10004550_pt1 | contig 16708 bp, 11 predicted proteins | sample ArcticOcean_MG_C_3_FD_89820 | JGI IMG/M metagenome (GOLD analysis project Ga0114999, IMG submission 89820) | Marine microbial communities from western Arctic Ocean - ArcticOcean_MG_CB8_126 | ecosystem: Environmental > Aquatic > Marine > Oceanic | place: Arctic Ocean: Canada Basin | collected...
AAACCTATCCTACTTTTCTGCCGATCCGCGTTACAAGGGGATATATCAAAATCTTATTTTATTCACAAATACAGACGACAATATCCCATAAGCTTCCACAGATTTCTACAGATTTCTACAGATAAAAAAATAGCGACTCTCACTCTTTCTTGATCCGATTCACGCAACTCAATCAATCTAAAACACAGAGTTTTCTGTCAGACACTAAATATAACCGTTGGTTAGGTTTCATATGTCAATTCTTGTAACGGGTTCGGCTGGTTTTATTGGCTACCACACGTGTATACGCCTGCTTGATATGGGCCACACTGTTGTGGGGCTTGATCATGTGAATGCCTATTATGATGTCAACTTGAAGCGCGACCGATTGAAGCAGATTATTGGGCGTGATGGTTTCACGTTTGTCGAGATAGATCTAAATGACGCCGATGCAATGCATGCGTTGTTTGAGGCTCATGCATTTGAGCAGGTCGTTAATTTGGCGGCGCAGGCAGGTGTGCCCTATAGTCTTGAAAACCCCAAAGCGTATATAGATAGCAATGTGTCGGGGTTTTTAAATGTTTTGGAATGTTGCCGTCATCACAGTGTGAAACATTTGGTTTATGCCTCGTCGAGTTCGGTTTATGGGCAAAATACCGAGATGCCATTTAGCACCCAGCATCCTGTGGATCACCCCATTAGTTTGTATGCAGCGACCAAGCGTGCCAATGAATTAATGGCACACACATATAGCAGTGCGTTTGGTTTGCCCACAACGGGGCTTCGTTTTTTTACGGTATATGGTCCGTGGGGCCGGCCTGATATGGCTCTGTTTTTGTTTGTAGGTGCCATTTTGAATGATCGGCCCATAGATGTTTATAATGAGGGCCAATCACAGCGCTCATTTACGTATGTCGATGATATTGTGGAAGGGCTTGTGCGCTTGCTCCCTCATATTCCGCAGGCTGATGAGCGCGTGATATCGGATCGACCAGATCGCAGCAGTGCACCTTTTCGCCTGTATAATATTGGCAATGATCAAACGGTCGCATTGGAATATTTCATTGCGGTAATTGAAGGTCTTTTAGATAAAAAAGCCCAAAAGAATTATTTGCCTTTAAGAACAGGTGATGTACCTGTGACATATGCTGATATTGATGATTTGGAAAAGGCGGTGGGATATCGGCCGACAACATCGATTGAGGTAGGGATAGAGAAGTTTGTGTCGTGGTATCGGAAGTATTATAGGGTATAAACTATGGGCGCGGAGGGGCTTCGGCGAGCGCTTGTTGTACCCATTGGGCAAAGGTTGTTGGGTCGGTGGGTTTTTCGAGAAGGTGTTTGGGGCGTAGGCCTACTTTGCCAAATTCGAGACGACGGTCATCTGTGAGGGGATCAACAAGCATGAGAGTGGGAAGACGGCGATACATCTGGCGTAAAAAGGCCACGCATTCGGGGCCAGAGACGTCGGATAAGGTTTCGCCAAGGATGACGAGTTGGTAAGCCGAAGATTCTGCATTGATCAGATGGAGTGCTTGTCGGCCATTGGTGGCCACATCGACGATCAAATTGTCATCGCCAAGCAGTTCGATAGAGAGTTGCATGACGGTTGGGCCATCTTCAGCAAAAAGTATTCGGGGCATTGGGGGTGTATCCAAGGATCGGGGATTAGAGATAGGCGCGCAAGTCTTTGAAATATATGGGTAACACCCTATAAGTCAATTTGAATTGCCGGTAAAGTTCGAGGGGGGTGTTGCCGATAGGTTAATATGTCCTACCAGATGCCGACCTTTCATTCCCAATAGCATAAAATACCCCTTTTCCGCTGTAACGGAAAAGGGGCTGACCAAGCGTTTGTACCACTCCGAGGGCACTTTCGTTACGCCGCTTGAAGCCTGTTGGGAATGAGGTCGGCTTCTTTACCCCTTGCTGCTTTCCGTTCTACTCTACTCACTTCCGTATCTCGAATCGATCAGGCATTTGTTGGTGTTTTGATGTCCGCGAGATATCGGAATACTTGCGGAGGTTTCCCCCTGTCATCATTATCGACATTTACTTGAGGGATCTTTAACCTTTTTTTCAATTTTTTTTATAAATGTGACTTTTTGTGTTGTTGAGACCTATTCATCGTGTTGGTTATGGAGTTTTTTATGCAGCGGTATCCCGTTTGGCATGTGCGCCACACAACGCCTTTTACTTCGCTTGTAGATGTTCTTTTGGACAATCGGTCTTTGACATTAAAAAGTTTGTCTGATGCACCCGAAGGTTTGAACGATCCTTATTTGATGAAAGATATGGATCGGGTGGTCGCACGTATTTTGCAAGCGATTCGCAAGGGCGAGCGCATTGTGGTTTTTGGCGATTATGATGTAGATGGTGTAACGAGCACAGCGGTATTGCTCGATTTTTTTGATACTGTGGGAGCCGATGCCACATTTTTGTTGCCCGATCGTTTTCGTGATGGTTATGGGATGAAACCACCCGGGGTGGAACGGGCGGTTAAAAAGGGCGCGCAATTGATTGTGACGTCTGATAATGGCATTTCGGCTTTTGAGGCCATAGATGCCGCCAATCAGGCAGGCGTAGATGTGATTGTGATTGATCATCACCATCCACAAGATCGGTTGCCAGATGCATTGGCATTGGTGAATCCAAATCGGGTAGATTGCACCTATCCTTTTAAAGGTTTGGCTGCTGTTGGGGTCGCGTTTAAGGTGGTACAAGCTTTGTGCCAAGATTTGATTTCTGATGCAGGTGAGCGTCGTAGATATTTGAATTCATTATTGGATTTCGTGGCTTTGGGCACTGTGGCCGATATGGCGCCGATGATGGAAGAAAATCGCATTTTGACGCGTCGGGGCATGCAGGTGTTGGAGCAGACCGAGAGAGTGGGTTTAAAAGCATTGAAGGCGGTTGCTGGGGCGTCCGGCAAACCCGTGGACACAACGACCATTGGGTTTTTTTTGGGTCCACGCATCAATTGTGCTGGGCGTTTGGCATCCGCTGATTTGGCTTTGAATTTGTTGCGCAGTAAAGATTCTGGGGAAGCGTCTTGTTTGGCTGAAGAATTAGATGAGTTGAATAATGAACGAAGAACATTGCAGAGCAATGGCATAAATGAAGCCGAACGACAGGTAGAAAACGAGGGCTTAGATCAGAATAAAATTTTGGTATTGCAAGGGGCTGATTGGCATTTGGGTGTGGTCGGTTTGCTTGCCGGGCGATTGGTAGAGAAATTTTGGCGACCTGCTTTGGTGTGTACCGATTATCGCAAAAATGGCATTTATACCGGTTCTGCACGCACGGCGGGTGGGTATAATATTGTGGAGGCCATTTTTCGCGCTTCCGATTTGTTGACGGAATATGGTGGTCATGCTGCTGCTGCAGGTTTTTCTGTGCCTGCTGAGAATTTTCAAGCTTTTCGAGATCGTTTGGTGGCCGATGCGGAAGCACATTTGTCTGATGAGGATTTAACGCCGCAATTGGAAGTGGATATGGCATTGGAACCCTCGACAATTTCGCTGCCTACGGTTGAAATGATTTCCAAACTCGCGCCCTTTGGGTCTGGCAATGAAACCCCTCGGTTTATGGCAAAGAACTGCCGGGTCGCTGATGCGCGTGCGGTAGGGCATGGTGCCCATTTAAAACTGACGTTGGATACGGGTGAAGATTTGTGCGATGCCATTTGGTTTCGGCAAGGAGAATTGGTGTATGAGTTGTCAGTGGGGGACGAGGTAGACGTGGCGTTTGGGCTTGGCGCCAATACTTGGCAAGGGCAGACCAAAGTACAGATGATGGTGGAAGATATGCGTGTGGCTGAAGAGATGAGAAAGACCTAAGGTGTATAAAATCGCTTTGGGATGTAGAGATAACAAAAGACCACGCTATATAAAGCGCGGTCTTTTGTTATATAGGAAACATCTTATTCTTCTGATTGGAGTGTGTTGCCCTTGATGGTAGATCCAAAAAAGAGGGCATTGGCCAAAAGTTTTTGGGTGCCATACCAATAGGCACGAAAGCTGGGATTGTCGGTCATAAGAATGACGCGCCCACTGCCTTGTTTGCCTGCAATGGTGGCCGCCGAGTCTCTAAGCCGTGTGAGGTTTGGATTTGAGATATATCCCGACAAGAGCGGACGGTGTGTGTAAATGAGTGGGGTTGCATAGGCGTTTTTTGTAGGTTCTAAGAAGGTCGTACCGCGCCTAAAAACGGGTAGGGTGTTATTTTCATAACCGTAGGCGAGGGGGTGTGTGCGGTCTACTTGTACTTGAAATATAGCGCCTCCAATCACTTGTGCGCCTTGATCGTTGGATGCATTGCCATAAGGTTTTTGATCTTGTGTTTTTTTGGCGTCGGTTTGAACAAATGTGGTATTGACAAATTTGTTTCGAACGGCCCATTGCGCGGCACTATCGTATGCGATGAGGGTGTTGCCTGCACGTGTCCATTGTTTGAGTGTGCTGCGTTTTAAAGAGTCGAGCGTGCTGTAAGAACCCCCAGCCATGACGATGGTGTTATACCGGCTGAGTGTGCTGCTGTTGATGTATCGCGCTTCGATGAGGCTTACGTCCATGTCGTAACGCTGGTCGAGCAAATGCCAAGTTTCTCCGGCATTGCTCGAGGTGGTGCCGTCGCCTATGAGAATGGCTATTTCGGGCTTTTGCAAGGGGGCAAAGTTGGGGCTGCCCAGTGAGATCCCACTTGTGACAAGACCCGTTTCGAGGGCGTAGATGTCCAGGGCGTCTTCTTGGGCAGTAAGGTCGATGAGGGTTTGAATGGCTTGTGGTGAGATACTTTGAATGCCCATTGTGATGAGGATGGTGCCATAATCGAAAGCACGTGTGCCTTCAGCGGTTTGGATGCGGAAGGGTTGTGTGGCAACTTTGGCGATGACACCTGCTTTTTGTAGGCGATATAGGGCACGGGGTGCATAATATCCCTTCCACTCAAATGCATAGGCATAGGCATTTGAATTACCAATGAGCCTTCCTTGGGGCATTTGGGTGGGTTGAACCTTGTCGCCAATGAATTCTTGTGAGGATGTGGTGAGTTCGGCAAAAGGCATATTAAATGCCAAGGGCAATGTCCAGGCTGAAACATCGTAAAAGAGGCTGTCTTGAAATGTGGTTCGCCGTTCAAACATGGCGGTTAACAGGCGGTATTGGGGTTGTTGCGTTGATATGACGTAGGCTGAACCGGGTGCAAAAGTTTGTCCACTGGGGGTGAGGGGACGCGCCAGTTCATGTACCTGAATTTGATGTTGTTGAAGGAGATGGATAAAGTGATGGGTGCGTGCCGGATCTGATGCGTCGCCAAAAACATAGGCTTTGATGCGCGATTTGTTGGCTTCTTGCACGGCTTCGGCGTAGAAGGTGCGTTGATGATCAAGCAAATCGGTACGCAATTCGGCTGCGGCTTTGAGGGTAGAAAGCGATGCGCGCACATGGTTGCGAATGGTAAAAGGGAAGCTTAAGGGGCCATGAATGCTTTCTTGGATGTGGCCGCGCGAACTGGCTTGTTCAAAGAGGATGCCTACACCGCCGTTGAGATCGGGATAGGTTGATCCTTTGCCAATGTAAAAATCGTCGTAGGATTCTTTGGTATAATACAGCGATTGGATATTGTTTAAGGCTTCGGCATGGTGTTTGGCAATGGCAGCAGTGAGCTCATAGTTGCGTTCGGGTGTGAGTGGGTAGTTACGTGATGGAATGCCAGGTTGAAAAAAGAAGGTGCGGTTGGTACCCATTTCATGATGGTCTGTTAGGATATTGGGTTTCCAGGCATGGAACTGAGCCACGCGCCCTTGGCTTTCGGGGTGTTGTAAGAGCAGCCAGTCGCGGTTGAGGTCAAACCAATAGTGATTGGTTCGGCCACCGGGCCATACTTCGTTGTGTTCACGGTGGGCAGGGTCTGCATTGACGTGTTTGCCTTTGTGGGTATTGGCCCAGTGTGCAAAACGGTTGAATCCGTCGGGGTTAAAAACAGGGTCGAGTAATATGACCGCATTTTGTAGAAGGGAATCGATGGCGGCACTCTGGGCGGCGGCAAGGTGATAGGCCACAATGGGTGCGGCATTGCCGCCACTGGGCTCATTGCCGTGAATGCTGTAGCCCATATAGACCACAACAGGCATGGTGTTTGGTGTGAGCGTGGTAGACTGATTGGGGTCGCTTAATTGGGTGTGTTGTTGTTGGATGGTCTCAATATTTTGGTGGTTTTCGGGTGAGGTGATGGTGAGCAGCAAGAGTTCGCGCTGTTCATAACTGCGGGCATAGGTTTGGATGCTGATGCGATCAGAACGTGCTGCCAGTTCTTTCATATAAGCAACTGTAAGATCGTGCCTGAGATGCCATTGACCAATTTGGAAGCCAAAGAATGCTTCGGGAGTGGGTATGTCGGGATTATAGGAGGTGCCTTCGGGCAGATAATATGTGAGGTCTATGGGGCCTGCGATGGCTGGTTGGGACGTGAATAGGATGGACAGTATAACTAAAATGCGTTTCATAAAATCCTTTCGGCGTGGATACTATCGCTATGAGTCGATAAAAGTGTGTATTCCAGTTATGACGGTTGGTGTTTCCTCTCAATATTTAGTGATGGAGATAGATTGTCAATTGTAAATGTAGGGAATGGTGTTAGAAAGTCGTTTGACTTTCTCGGTGCGGTATGTTTGATTATGCCTTCTTCTGCGTGTTATTTTGATGAGGAGCCAACCATTTGGGTGGAGATCGAAGATGCGACTTGTGTTTAAGATTCTTCTCGGTTTGGGCGTTTTGGTGTTTCTGGTGGTGGGTGTGGGTGTTTATGTGCTTAAAACATCATTTCCTAATGTGGGTGATGCGCCGGATGTTCAAATTGGGGCAACACCCGAACGCATTGCGCGTGGCCGATATTTGGCTCATCATGTGACGGTGTGTATCGATTGCCATTCGACACGCGATTGGGATCATTTTGCTGCACCGCCTTTGGTTGGCACCGAAGGAAAAGGGGGAGAAGTATTTCCTGAAGAGGCTGGTTTTTCGGGCACCTTGATAGCGCCAAACATTACGCCTGCGGCTTTGGGCAATTGGAGTGATGGCGAAGTGGTTCGTGCGATAACGAGCGGGGTGAACAAAAAAGGGGATGCGTTGTTCCCCCTTATGCCTTATACGGTTTATGCACAAATGACGCAAGAAGATGTGTACTCTGTTATTGCCTATGTGCGCACATTGAAGCCGATTGAAAATACACCTCCTCGGTCGTCCCTATCGTTTCCGATGAATTGGATTGTGAGAACGATTCCAAAACCCTATGCGGCACCTACACCGCCCGATCAATCTAATTATGTGGTTTATGGCAAGTATTTGGCAACCATTGGGGGCTGTGGTGAATGTCATACGCCCCACGATCATGGGACGCCCTTGCCGGGTATGCATATGGCCGGTGGGTTTGAGTTTCTGTTGCCAACGGGTAAAGTTACGCGTGCGGCCAATATTACGCCCGATATGGAAACGGGCATTGGGCATTGGAAACGCGCTTATTTTATTGCACAGTTTAAGCGATTTGACAAACCCGAGGCGCTAAAATTCCCAATCCAAGGTGGTTATAATACAGTGATGCCATGGACGATGTATGCAGGCATGACAGAGTCGGATTTGGGTGCGATATTTGATTATTTGCAGACAGTGCCACCTGTGAAAAATGGTGTCGATAAGTTTCCTGAATAAGTTTGCTTCGTGATGTGAAGCACTGGGCATTTTGTCCAATCGGTCGAGAGATCGAAAACCTGCAGTGAAGGGATTTTCATGCAGATTGCAAAAAACAAAGTAGCGATTATTGAATATACCTTGAAGAACGATGAGGGCGAAGTTTTGGATACTTCGGAAGGAGATGCCCCTATGGCCTATATTCAGGGTATTGGGAATTTGATTCCGGGGTTGGAAGATGCTTTAGAAGGAAAAGTAGTGGATGATGAGGTTCAGGTCAGCATTCCACCTGAAAAAGGGTATGGCGTACCAGACCCTGAATTGGTAGAGGTGGTGGCCCGCGATACGTTTCAGGGGGTAGATGACTTGCAGGTGGGAATGCAATTTCAAGCCGAAGGAGATGACGGCACACAAGTTATTTGGATTACCGACGTTGAAGGAGATGAGGTGACCATAGATGGCAATCATCCTTTGGCGGGTGAAACGTTGAATTTTGCGGTGAAGGTTGTGGGTGTGCGTGATGCCAGTGCAGAAGAATTGGATCATGGGCATGTTCATGGACCAGAAGGTCATCAGCATTAGACGTGTTTTCAACTGACACACATTCCACAGCAGTGTACGTTTCAGTCGATTACCGCATAGGAGAGGTTATTGTGTCTAAAAGACGGCGTGATGAAGATCGTGATGACAGTGCATTGTTTACACATGGGCCAGATTCTTTTAAGCAATCTGGCGTTCCAGAAGGCGAAGTAACACGACATGTGTGGCGCAGTGATATTTTTGAGGGTACGATTCGCGAATACTGGGTGTATACACCCGCGCAGTATGACGGCTCTGAACCGGCTTGTGTAATGGTGTTTCAAGATGGTGGTGGATGTGTCACTGAAAACGGGCATTTTCGGGTGCCTGTTGTGTTTGACAATTTGATCTATCGGGGTGAAATGCCGGTGACAGTGGCCATTATGATTAACCCTGGGCATATGGGTGATGACTTGCCTGAAAGTGGACAAAAAAACAACCGCAGTTTTGAATATGATACGTTGAGCGATCACTATTCGCGATTTTTGCTGGAAGAGATTTTGCCCGAAATGAGTAAGACGCATAACTTGACAGATGATCCTGAACGGCGTGCAATTTGCGGCAGCAGTTCGGGAGGTATTTGTTCGTTTACGGTGGCATGGGAAAGACCGGATGCGTTTCGCAAGGTCGTGAGCCATATTGGGAGTTTTGTGAATATTCGGGGTGGGCATGTATACCCGTTTGTGATTCGCAAAACGGAGCCCAAACCGATTCGGGTATTTTTGCAAGATGGTTGCAATGATTTAAACAAAGAACACGGTGATTGGTGGTTGAGCAATTTGCAAATGGACAGTTCTTTGGAGTTGATGGATTATGATTATAAGTTTGTGGGTGGAGAAGGACGACATAGTGGGTTGCACGGTGGCACGATATTGCCGGATACGTTGCGGTGGTTGTGGCGGGATGTGAGATAGGGGCTGTTAAAGGTAAAAAGTAAAAAGGCAGAAGAAATTGTAATACTCAATTGGGTGATTGTAATAGGTTTGTGGTTTTATGTGATATAGAACTGATTTTTTGAGGAGATTTGTATGAGTGAAGGTATTGAACGCCCCATTATTGGGTTGACGGTGGGAGACCCAGCGGGGGTTGGACCAGAGATTGTGATTAAGGCATTGCAAGATGATGTTGTGCAGGCGGCAATACGACCCATTGTGTATGCAGATCGGGCGGTTTTGGAACAGGCGTTGGGTACCCTTGGTGTAGATTGGGAACTCAACGGGGTTGACCATCCTTCTGCTGGACGTTTTGAAAAAGGGTGTGTGGATTTTGTGGATTGTGGCATTTTGGATGGGCCGATTGCTTATGGCGAGATTTCTGCCGATGGTGGGCGTGCGGGATATGGGTATTTGAACCGGGCTATTGATGATGCGTTGACAGGAGATGTTGTGGGGCTTGCAACGGCACCTTTAAACAAAGAGTCTTTGCAGGCTGCCAAGGTGCCGCACATTGACCATACGTCTGTTTTAAATGAGCGGTCGGCACACCGGTTGCCCATGACGTTGTTTGTGGTGAGGAAGATGAAGATTTTCTTTTTGACGCGGCATCTTTCTTTTCGTGAAATTGCCGATGCGATTACTCATGAAAGCATTGTGGAATATTTGCCGTTGTGCGATTTGTATTTGCGGCAGTTGGGAGCGGATAATCCCGTTATAGCTGTTGCAGCATTGAATCCGCACGGGGGGGAAAAAGGGTTGTTTGGGCGTGAAGAGATGGAAGTGATTCAGCCTGCGGTTGCAGAAGCACAGGCCAAAGGTTTAAATGTGCGTGGCCCTGTTCCGGCTGATTCGGTATTCCATCAGGCACTTGAAGGTCGTTATGATGGTGTGTTGAGTTTGTACCACGATCAGGGACATATCGCGTCAAAGACGGTGGACTTTCATGGAACCGTAAGTTTTACGATGGGTTTGAAATTTTTGCGCACGTCTGTGGATCACGGTACGGCATTTGATATTGCGGGCACAGGTATTGCCGATGCACGAGGGATGGTGGAGGCCATTAAAGCGGCAGGGGCGTATTCACAGGTTGTGCGCGATCGGTTGGAGATGACACCTATCGCATGATGCAAAAATAAGAAATAGATGGATGAGAGGTCATAATCGTAAAGATTATGACCTTTTGCATTTTAAACAAAAAAACGGTCGCAGCAGGGAACAGCTGCGACCGTTATAAATGACAGGTCATTCAATCTCCTATGTATAGACGATCGGGATGGAGACACGATAACCCGACCGTATATATTTGGCTAGGTGGCACGATACCTCCTGTAAAAAGGTTAACGACTTGTTTCACACACTCGTGGTTCGGTGATTGTGACGTTGTTGTCCTGTGTTTAAAAACGGATTCTTTTGGAAATTGCTTTCCTAGCCGAGGCCATTATCATAGGCGATGCGGCGAAGAGAAGAAAACCGACTGAAACACGCGGACAAGAACCTTTTCGAGCGGATTGTCGCCTGTATGGGTGCCTTTTTTCTTACGCCTAAAATATACCCCAATTTTGGAAAAAGAGTCAAGGGGGTAATAACAAAAAATCTAAATTTTTTTAAAAAATTAGATAATGTGATGTTACCGGGCTGTGTTATAAATGATGTCTAATTTTGAAATATGCTTGTCCATTTTGGTTTATATGGCAGTGAACAGTGTTGTTGCGCATCATCATACAAATTGTATCATGAACATCCATTGCATTTTCTTCCATGGAAAGGATAAGACATGGCTATTCGGTTTGGTTTTGTGGGATTTCGACACGGGCATATTTATAGTCTGCTAAACAAAGTTAATGAGACAGAGGGTGTAGAAGTGGTTGCGGCATGTGAAGAGGACGCCGAAACACGCAAAGAGGCTGTGGGCAAGGGTGTGAATATCACACATAACTCGGCAGCAGATTTGATCGAAAATGCCGATTGTGATGTGATTGCGACGGGCGATTATTTTGCCAATCGGGGGTCGGTGATGATTGCGGCATTGAAGGCGGGCAAACATGCCATTTCGGATAAGCCGATGTGTACAGATTTGGCGGAGATTGATGAGATTGAACAGCTGGCAAATGAGAAAAATTTGAAGGTGGGCTGTATGTTCACCATGCGTGGTTCTCGGCAGATGAATGGATTGCGCAATATCATTCGGGAAGGTGCGATTGGTGAGGTCCATGCCATTTCGTTTGGGGGACAGCATCCGTTGAATTTGGATTCGCGTGCTCGGTGGTATTTTGAACCGGGCAAACACGGCGGCACGATTACTGATATTGGCGTTCATGCAATTGATGCGTTGCCGTGGATGACGGGGTTGGAATTTGAGACGATTAATGCCGCGCGGTGTTGGAATGCGTTTGCACCAGCGTTTCCGCATTTTAAAGATGGTGGGCAAATGATGTTGACGATGAACAATGGGTGTGGTGTCTTGGGCGATGTGTCGTACTTTATGCCCGATCAGGGTGGGTATGCATCCCCTCACTATTGGCGGGTGACCATTTGGGGGCGTGAGGGTTTGTTGGAGACATCGACGGCATCCCAATCGGTTACGCAGACGGTCAATGGCGAGTTGGTAGATCGTGAGTTGCCCGATGTGAAAGAGAATTATTTCGATTATTTTGTGAAAGACATAGAAGGTAAATCTTCGGGTGATGATTTGGTTACGTCTGCGGTGATTAAGTCGTCACGTGCGGTATTGAAGATTCAGCAGGCGGCAGATGAAGGATTAAGAGAGGTGGGGTTTTAGGCTGTATTAAAAAAGGCGTTTTTTTTTATTTAAGGAGATAGGATATGGCCAATTTAATATTGAATGAAGAACCTGCACAACCGGGCGAGTGGGGATTTCGACCTGATGGTGTGACCACTGAAGAAACACCGCCTGCATTTGTGTGGCGGCCTCAAACGGATGCGGTGACGTATGAGGTGCAGTGTGCGCGCGTGGCAGATTTTGAAACTGTGGCGTATGAAAAGCGCGGTTTGACGTATACGGCGCATCGCCCTGCTGAAGTGTTTGAATCGGGTGTGTGGTTTTGGCGATTTCGGTTTGTGGATGGTGGGGGGCAGGTGTCGGATTGGAGTTTGGTTCGAGAATTTGAAATCGCGGAGAATGCGAAGCCTTTGCCTATGCCCGAGCGTGATGAATTGATGGGGCGCATTCCCAAAAGTCATCCGCGTTTGTTTTTTCGGCCCGAACAGTTGGATAGTTTGCGCAGCCGGGCGCAGGGTGATTTAAAGCCGATGTATGATGAATTGGTGGCCACCTGTGAAGCGATTTTGGCCGATGTGCCACCGACTGAAGAACCGCCGACGTATCCGGAAGGAACGGTTCGGTTGAGTGAACCATGGCGGGAGATCTGGTGGGGCAATCGGATGTATACGATTCGGGTGTTGAACTGTGCGGCAACGTTGGCGTTTACGCGTTTGTTGGGTGGGCAGGAACAGTATGGCAAAAAGGCTAAGGAATTGTTGTTGGCGTGTGCCAAATGGGATCCTTTGGGTGCAACGGGTTATCGGTATAACGACGAAGCGGGGATGCCTTATAATTATTATTTTTGCAGAACGTATTCGTTTGTCAATGATTTACTCAGTGAAGACGAGCGCGAAACTTGTCGGGGTGTGATGAAGGTTCAGGGGCAGGAGATGTATGATCATCTCGCTGTAGAGATGCAGTATTTGTGGCATCCTTATGGGAGCCACGCTGGGCGGGCTTGGCATTTTTTGGGTGAGATCGGGGTGACGTTTATGGATGAAATTCCCGAGGCTGAAGAATGGGCTTACTTTGCGATGACGGTATTTGGGGCGGTGTATCCAGCATGGTGCGATGAAGATGGTGGTTGGCATCAGGGTTTGGGATATTGGGCGAGTTATGTGCAGCGGTTTACGTGGTGGGCAGATATTATGAACGCATCCATGGGCATTGATGCGTTTGACAAGCCATATTTTGCACGCGCTGGAGATTATGCGATGTATCTTCAACCGCCAGGCACAAGAGGGGGTGGGGTGGGTGATTTGACGACGACAAGAACCTCAGATCAAAATTGTGATTTGATGACGACACTGGCAGCTCAGGCGGGTAACCCACATTGGCAATGGTATGTGGATGCGCATTCAAAAGGTGAAAAAGAAGAAAGTGCAGATGAGGCGACTCAGCGCCGGTTGGGTGCTGTGGGTGCTGGGCGTTCCCTCTATATTGATTTTGTGAGGGGCGCATTGCGCAAGGTTGTGGCTGACGCACCTGCTAATTTGCCGTCGTCAAAAGTCTTTCGCGGTATTGGGCTGGCGGTGATGAATTCGGATCTGACAGATGGGAAGAATAATGTTGAGGTCATTTTCAAGAGCAGCCCATTGGGGTCGCAGAGCCACGGGTTTGATGCCCAGAATTCGTTTTCGTTGTTTGCATTTGGAGAGCGGTTATTGATTCATACGGGGCAGCGCGATATTCACGGGAGCGATCACCATAAGAACTGGATGCACCATACCCGATCGACCAATTGTATTACGGTAAATGGTGAGAGCCAGTTGCGCAACAGTGGGGCGGCTATAGGTGAGGTGCGTAATTTTCGCACGACACAATCCTTTGATTATGTGTGTGGCGAGGCGGGTAAGGCGTATGATGGATTATTGGATCGTTTTACGCGGCGCATTTTGTTTGCCAAACCCGATGTGGTATTGATTTTTGATACGGTGGTTGCGCCTAAACCTTCGGTATTTCAATATCAATTGCATGCAGAGACTGAAATGGTGATTGACGGACAGACGCTTCAAATTGTGGTGAACGATGCTGCCTGTCGGGTGAGTCTATTACACCCACAAGGTTTGAAGATTGGTCAGACAGATCAATTTGATCCCCCCCCGAGAGACCGTGTTCAGTTGACAGAATATCATGTCACGGCAGAACCTGCGGAAAAATCGAATGTGCAGACGTTTATTACGGTGTGCCAACCACATCGGGTGGGTGAGATGTTGGCTGGAGATGTGACGTGTGAAGCTGTTGGTGAGGGATACGCTGTTCGGGTGCCTGTTGTCGATGGTGAGTTGCGCGTGTTGTTGCAAAGTGATGGCGGGTGTGTGATGGCGATGCCTGGGTTGGAGTGCAACAGCCCTGTAGGTGCGGTGCGTGTGGATGAGGGGGGGGCGGTTGTGTCGTCATTTGTTTCGGGTATGGAGGCGTTATGATGAGGCATTTGATTTCGACGGAAGGGTCTGATCGAGGTACGGGGTATAATGTGAGTAATCGCATGCTTCGTCGCGATGGTAAGTTGTTGATTGGGTGGTTGGATGCGCCGCCTGAAAAGGGTGACGATGTGCGTGCGATGTTGGGTGTGTGTGATTTGGAAACGGGTGCATTGCAACACGCGTTTCAAATTGGGGGAGGCATTGACAATCATTGTGGGTCTGCTTTGGTGATGGATGCCAATGCACGTGTTCATGCGGTGGTAGGTGCCCATCATGGCCCGTTTATTTATCGATATTCGGATGATCCAGTGCATGAGAATGCGTGGTCTGATCCTGAGTTTTTGGGCCCAGCAGATACGTATCCGAGCTTGGCTGTGGATGGGGATGGCACGTTGCATATGGCACATCGGGAGCGTGGGGATCGGTGGCAGTTGTGGTATCGGCGCAAAAAGGCGGGGCAAGCTTGGGAAGCGCCGCGTGTGATGGCAGTTAGCCCTGTTGCTGGTTACAATCATTTTATGCAATCGTTGACGGTGGGACCCACTGGGGATATCCATCTGGTGTTTCAGTTTCATTTTGCAGAGTCGGGCAACGCGGCAGATTGTAGAGGGCGTGCGGCTGTTTATGTGAAATCTGAGGATGGTGGGGATACGTGGTTTAATGAAGATCGGCGCGTGGATAGTCCAATTACGCTTGAATCCATGCAGGCTGTGTGTCATGCACCTGGTGGGGGTGATGGACGACACAGTGTGCGTGTGGGTAACCATGTGGTGGATGCGGATAATCAGCCGTGGTTTTTCTGCTCCTATGTGGGGTATAAAAGCGGTGTGATTTGGCGGCGCACAGAAGAGGGTTGGCAGATGATTGATTTGGTGGATCGGTTGGGTGGGTTGAATATGGGAGGTGGGCGTGCGACGGCGTTGTCTCGGGATGGTGCGGGCAATATCCATTTTGCGTTTGCGACGGATGCTATGGGTGAGCGTTGTGATTGGTTTGCGCCAAATTTGGAACTCTTTTATTTGGTTTTGGATTCGGAGGGCAATCGGATATCGTTGGCGCAGATGACTGAGGTGGATGCCGATGCGGCCAATTGGTTGCCCGCGCTTGAACAGTGGGATTGGATGCGCCCTGATCAGACGTATGATGGGGGGCACTTTTTGATGTACACACGCGGGTTGAATGCAGGGGGTATTGGTGGGGATAATAAGAGTGCGTTGAAGACGGAGATTATACTCGAGAAAAGTTGATTTTGAGTTTTAACAAAAAAATGTGCCCGGAAAGCGGAAATAAAAACTGCGGAGCCGAAAGCTTTCCAGGCACATCGATAGAGGAGTAGACCACGCCCTTGCGTTTATTTTTAGGAGTAATCTACACCTTAGATGATGGGGTGTTTAGAAAGGTTTAAAAGAAAAAAGATATTTTTTAAAAAAAACGAGTGTGACTGAAAAGCGATTTTGGTGTTGCAGAGCTGAAAGCTTTCCAGGCACACCCGGAGCGGTTCTACAATGGATTAGATGGTGGGATTTGGGCAGAGGTTTAAACGATCACAAAAAAAAGGATACGCGCGAAAAATCACGGAATCGCACCCATTTTCTCAAGTCTGTGGTGTGGAGAAGGTTAAATTTAGGTGAATTGGCATTGGACATTGACAGGGCATAGGGTATTGCTTACTCTTTGTAAACCACCTAATATTCATATGTCTGAGGGTTGAGGAGGTCTATTTGAGACGCTATTTGTTGTTTGTGATGGTTGGCATGTTGTGTGCTGGCCAGATTGAGGCCAATACGGCTGCTCGCCAAACGGGTTTTGTTTTGTTGCGCGAGGGTGTGGGTGCGCGTGCTGCTGCGATGGGAGAGGCCTATACTGCGGTTGTGGGAGATCAGACAGCTGCGTTTTGGAACCCTGCGGGTGTGGCGGCATTGCAGCGTAAAGATTTTGTGTTGATGCATCAAAAATCTATTCAGGGCATTAACCAAGCCTACGGGGGATGGGCGTATGGCAACCAAAAACGGGGTTTGGCATTGAGCTTGGGTGTGTATTCAGTAGGTGGTTTTGAAGCACGTACAGAACCGACACTTGAGCCATTGGGCACGTTTGGCGTGTATGATTTAAATGCGGGTGTGTCTTATGCACAGCGTTTTGGGCAACATACTTATTTTGGTTTTAATGTGCGGGCGTTGCACGAGAATATTGACTCGGAAAGTGCGTGGGGTGTGGGTGTGGATTTGGGGGTGTTGTATCGGCCTGGTATTCAAGGGTTGATGGTGGGCGTTACGTATCGAAACTTGGGGCGCATGGAACGGTTGGATCAAGAACGAACAC
>Ga0114999_10004555_pt1 | contig 16695 bp, 12 predicted proteins | sample ArcticOcean_MG_C_3_FD_89820 | JGI IMG/M metagenome (GOLD analysis project Ga0114999, IMG submission 89820) | Marine microbial communities from western Arctic Ocean - ArcticOcean_MG_CB8_126 | ecosystem: Environmental > Aquatic > Marine > Oceanic | place: Arctic Ocean: Canada Basin | collected...
AAGGACAATCCATTTTGTGTGATGATCAGTTTGCCGGATCCCCATGGTCCCAACACGGTTCGTGATCCCTATTGGGAAAAATATCAGGGCACTAAATTTAGTGAACCTATAACCATGTTTAAAACTGATGAACAAAACCCCGAATGGAGCGCGTTTGTAGGCAAGAACTATATTAAAGACTCGAAGGTCAACCAGGACCAGTTTGCGGCTATTTTTGGAATGGTTGAATGCATCGACGATAATATCGGTCGCCTTTTAGCTGAGTTAAAAAGTTTGGACCTTGAGGATGACACGATTGTTGTCTTCACCTCAGACCACGGTGATTTGATGGGCGAACATCGTCGGCACAACAAAGGGGTTCCGTATGAAGCTTCCGCCAAAGTTGCCTTTCTGGTTAAAAAACCAAAACAAGTTAAGGCAGGAAAACTTATTCATTCGGTAATGACCTCGGTGGATGTGGGGCCAACCTTAATGTCTATGATGGGTATCGAGGATTCATTACCTGGAACTCAAGGCAAGGACTTGTCCAACTGGTTTGAAAGCGGCTCAGCTGTCGTTAAGGAAGAGCGGGTCACTTATATCCGTGGAACCACTATGCATCCAACTTGGGTAGCCGCGGTTTCGGATGACTACAAACTGGTAGTGTCCGATAAAGATTCTCCTTGGCTCTTCGATCTTAAAAAAGACCCCGACGAGTTGATCAATTTTTACGACCATAAGAATTACAAACGCATTCGTGAAAAAATGACCACCGCTCTGAAAATGGAAATGGAAAGAGCGAGTGAGCCTGCTCTTCAGATTGATGGTTATAAGAAGTGGCTGTAACCTAGAGCAGTTTAACCTTAATTAGTCACGATTTTCTGATTTTGGTAGGGCTCGATCGCCGAGCTAGCCGAAATGGAAACGTCGGTTTGGGCCAAACCGCCCTAACAATTTTTGCGACTGGTTAAACTTGATATGCTCTAGTTCTCGGTTCCCGATTTTCGGAATCCAACGCACACGAAAATAAAGGAAAGATGCCCGTGGGCCACAGTGTCGAATAGCTACTCAATCCTTTGTGGATGCGAATAGATATTGAATCTGGGTTGTCGAAGGAAACCTACTAGCGTTTGCCCACTAGTGAGGGCAAAGGAAACAGCTAAGGATGATGGAGCGGATATGGCGGCCACGACGGCTATTTGGGCGGCCAATGCTTTTTGCATTATTTCAAAGGCGACTCGTCCGCTGACGACCAACACGTGCTTGTCCAAAGGTAGGAGATTGTTAAGAAATGTGTAACCGATGACTTTGTCGAGGGCATTGTGGCGTCCGACATCTTCACGAAGGCAAATCAAGTTTCCTTCTAGGTCAAATATTCCAGCAGAGTGAAGTCCTCCTGTTTTATCAAAGACGTCCTGTGATTCTCTTAATCGATCGGGCATTTTGAGAAGTAAATTTCTATCGATGGCTATCTTACTTTGAATCGGAGGAAATTGACCTTGAACGGACTCGATAGAAGTTTTTCCACAAACGCCGCAGCTTGCCGCTATGGCACCTACGCGGTTCGATTTAATTCCTTCTGTTTTTCGCCCATCCCGCAAATCGATCCTCACAGTGTTTTCTGGCGTTGGTGAAGTCGGGCAGCGACTGATTTCTTTTATGTCAGATCTTTCCTTTACAATGCCTTCGCTGACTAAGAATCCTGCAGCTAATTCATCATCATGGCCTGGAGTTCTCATGGTCACTACAAACGGATTATTTCCCAGACGAATCTCCAGTGGGTCTTCCACGGCGATGTGATCCGACTCTGTGCTTACCGTACTTGAATCGTCCATGCGGACGATAGTGCTTTTAATGAAGGATTTCTTGTTGTGTTGAATCGGCATGGGTTATTCGTCCTTCGAAACTAGATCGAGTAGAGCTTTTATAGTGTTCCAGTTTTTTGTTGTTGCCGAAGTTTTCAACCTTTTCTCAAAGAATTGATTGTTGATTTTGGTCTTCCCATATCCATCGGGACAATTGACATAAACCTCGTTGTCGCAGCTGTGAAAGCGCCCGGTTTCTTTTGGTGGCAGTGATAAGATTTCTGCTAATTCTTTGGGACTTGAGTTGAAAAGAAAGGTGACGTAACAACCTGAGGTGTCCGAATTTTCTTTGTTGATGAATGGATTGTTTTTGTGGACTCGGTGGATATCATTTTCGCTAATGACCAAAACAGAGACATCGTAGTCGAAGGTGGCTTTAATCCTGATAGCTATGTCCTTGGCGAGTTGCCTGGGTTTACTCTTGGTCGAGGTTTTGAATACAACGTTTTCGCTTTGAAGATAAGTGGTGACTTCCTGATAGCCCAATTCTTCGCAAAGGGCTTTGAGCTCAATCATACGGATTTTATTTTTGCTGCTGACGTTTATACCACGGAACAAAGCAATGTATTTTGGCATCGTTTAAAATAGGGATGCAATTTTGGACCACGCTAACCAGAGGCCGGCAATCAACAAACCTGTTGCTGAAAGCCACAAAAAGAAGTCCCAGACTTTGCTAGGTTTAAGCGCTGGAATAGCGTATTTGTAGCGAAAGTAGATCGCAGCGAATCCGAGCATTGGAAGAATGAACGACTGCATCATCCCAGCGAGAAGAATCAATTCTTTCGGCTTTGGGTAGAGCCAGAAAAACATGAAACCCATGATGGGGAATGCCAGGCACAACCATTTGACCCACCGTCGATTTTTTTCCGGAGTAGATTCACGCCAGCCAAAGATGACCATCGCATCGGCAAAGACTCTGGCTTTGCTTGCACCCACAACAAAGAAGGTGGAATAGAGCACCGCAATAGCGCCAATCAAAAATAATCCAACGGCCCATGAACCAAACACGGGTTCGTACATGGCAGCTAAAGAACGAATCATTTCCATTCCTTGTGGGTGTAAGTTTGCCCGGTGTAAGACGGCCGCTCCCAAAAGATAAAATACAACGGTGGAAGAAGTGTAGACAACGAGTGAGAGCCAGGCATCCCACCGCATGACCCTTAGCCAGCCTTTAGCTCTGCGGTTCCAGGCCTCGGAATCTTCCCGTTTTCCAATGAATGTAGCATAGCCTTTCTCTAAACACCAATAGGGATAGTAGACCAATTCACCTGCGCCTACTCCGATAATTCCGAAAGTTGCAAGGGCGGTGACTATTGGATTTAGACCCTCTGTTACCGGAGGAAGGCGGAAAGACATTCCTTGTTTCAGGCTATCCCAACTAACCGCCCATTCAGGATTCATTTGAAGTAATACCAGATTAACGAGAGTGATTAAGGTGAAGAAAGCCACAAAGGAGGTAACGACTGTCTCAATTGCCCCGTAGCGACCCCAGAACAATATAGCCGAAGTCAGCAATGTGACCAAGATGGCCCAAATGTAGATGTCGTAGCCTGCCTCGGGTAGCTTTGCGGCAATAGCCGCTGTTTCTTCTGCTGAGATGGCTCCTGAGGCCAGCGCTAGTTTTGCGTGAATCTGTGCTTCAGCGGCATCGTTAAAATTGGCCCCGGTTTCTGTAAGGGGTGCGCTAATACTCAAGGCCTGGCCGATGCCAGCAACTATTCCTCCTTGCTGTGCAGTACTCGCAATAAACATACCCAACCAGAACCAAGCGATCCAATGGGCACCCTTGATCTTAAGTCCTGGAAGACCGTTAATTCCCTGCAAAGTGGTTTTACCGGTCAGGATCACATAGCGCCCAATTTCCAATTGGACGAATACCTTAATGACGCAACCGACAATGATAATCCAAAGGAGCCAGAAACCTGCTTCAGCGCCCGTGGCTGTGGTTGCAATAAGCTCTCCAGAGCCTACAATACCGCCTGCGATGATGAGACCGGGACCCAACTCTTTTAGAGTTGCTAAAAAAGTGGTAGGTGCTTCGCGGAGTCGAGAGTCTGGCATGGGGTAGCTAAGTTTTAATCTTAATCCTTATCTTAATTCTAATCCTATTCCAAACCCTGACTTATCAACCTCATCTTTATTTGGATTCTTACAGGGATTATGATCGAAGCCGGAATTAAGATTAGGAAAAGGATTAAGATTAAGATGTAGAATTGGTGATGCCAATTCTATCTTGCGTGGACGGGCTGGGCATAGATCAGCTCTCCGGTGAATCCGTCGTAGTATTTGAAGACTATATGTGGCTTGGGATAGGCGACCCAACGTTCGCCTCCGCGTTGTAGCGGACTATTGAATACGTTATTCACTTGTGCGATGCAAAATGTTGGATACATGCGTTCCAGACGCGGCGCATCGGAGTAGGCATAAGTCGACCACTTGATGTCTACTTCGCGATCCTGGTATTTCCATTTTCCATTAATGGGTCTTCCCCCTTCATCTTCGATGGGCATATGGTTGACAGAGTTGCCTGGGCCGGCAGCGAATTCCCACATGTTGTCGGTGATTTGGATGGCGAAGCTGTTGTGGAGATCGCCAGTGATTACAAAGAACTGTTGTGGAGCTCTTTCATTACAGTATTCGATCAACTCTTCTCGCTCTTCTAGAAATACTGTCCATGCTTCATCTTTGGGATAGGTATTTACATCGACTCCACCACCGGAACCTACGTGAGGAACTACAAAGTCCACAGAGGAGACGAGGAAGATGAAATCGGCCGTGGAATTTTCAATGCTTTCCTTGAGCCATTCAAATTGTTGTTTCCCCAGGATGGTAGCATCCTTTTTCCACGGATCGCTTAGGACGTGCAAAGAACGGTGTGGTCGCGTTTGCAGTAAAAAATACTCGCAGTTGGCTACTTTGAATGAACCATAACTGCGGCGGCCGATGGAGTAGGTGCCTTCATTAGTAGCCTTGGCGGCCGGGGTGATTTTGAGACGGTGCTTGTCGATGACATCCACGACACCGTAGACCGCCGAATTGGGATTTCCCGGAGGCGCTACATCAAGTGCCATATCGAGCGTTCCGTCCTGGCCTTTACCCCAATGGATGTGAAGGGTGCTGTGATCCTCCATGTTCATGCTCGTGAAATTAGCTTTTGGATCATAGAGAACATCGCTCCCTTTCTTAAACTTTCCGCGACCAAAGTAGGCATCGGCGTTGTGCTCCATCGGATTGGCCCAGCCAACGTAATCGTGCCAGGCCTTTACGCCTGGGTCTCTGAAAACGGCACGGCGATTAACCAATCCGATTTCGTTGGTACCATAAATATCGTTGAGGAGTTCGTGATCATCAAAGGTATAGAAATTGGGCACGTGTTGATGCCATTTCATCAGATTGATTCCACGGGACAGGTAAGTCTTATAATTTTCCCAAACACCTACAATCGAGGGAGCAAGTCCTAGTATTTCAGGTGTTTCATCTGCATCGAGTCCCACTTGATGCCGCCAAGCCTCGACTGAGTAGTCCCGATCTTCTTCATAAATAAAATCTCCATTATTTATGCCGAAGAGGACTTTGTCTTGCCACGCTTCGTTTAAGATGTCGTAGGATGGGAGATCTGGACCGGCGCCTGATCCCGGATTTTGGTTGATGCATGAGGTAGCATGAAACTGAAAATTAAACAGTCCTTCTGGGTTATGTGTATCGTTTCTAAAATCCCTGGAATCTGGAAATGTTCTAAATGAGCCACCTCTGCCTGTGTCGGTCCGATAATAATAAAGTGTATCGGGCTCCAAGTCTGTCAGAGTGACCACAGCGGTGTAATCGTTTTCCGCCTTGGTATCAACCGGTGCAGATTGTTGATCCAGGATGTGGCGATGGGTGCCATAGGTGACCGACACACTGGTGGGTCCATTCGTGCGCATCCAAACGCTCATGGTATCGGTTCCAGGACGCCCCAATAGCGGGCCATGGGTTACCTTGATATCCATATTGACGTTAGACCATGCCAAAGAGGAGGCCAGAATTAAGGTAAGGATAGTGATTAATTTCATATGGATTGGGGAATTCTGGGTAGGTGAATTAATAGAATTATTTTAGTAAAACAGTCCGATTCTTATTGTGCGAACCAAAACTCGAATTTTCTAGGGAGCAACCCACGAGTCTTTCATTCTTCGTTGTTTGGAATAGGACACTATTTTAAATATTAAATACCACGACTGTTCTCGCCCTAGGAAGTCAAAGGGCATCGAGACTGGATTTTCCAAAAAAAGTAGGTCACTGTAGATTATCAGATACCTATTATGAAAATCATCGGCGTTGCCTTCGGCCGCACAGGAACATTATCGACTTTTACCGCCCTCAATCAACTCGGCTACCGTTGTTACCATATGTTCGAAGTGTTGGAGAACAAGGCGAACAAAGGACACTTGGAGTTTTGGCATCGCGTGGCGCATTCGGATCCTGGCAGCCAACAGGATTGGAATGAGGTATTTGAATACTATGACGCGACCGTGGATAATCCGGCCTGCTGCTTCTGGCGTGAGCTAATCGAACAGTATCCCGATGCAAAAGTAATATTGACCCTGCACCCCAAAGGTCCTGATGCCTGGTACAAAAGTACTATGAATACCATTTATAAAACGGAGCCCTCTGGCAATTCAAGGTGCTGGCCTTTTTCATCCCCAATATGCGCAAAATGACTCAAATGTGCAGCAAGCTGGTATGGCAACGATCGCACCAAGGAACCATGCAAGATCGCGAGCAAGCCATGTTGTTAGTTATTTTGGCTCATTCGGGGTGATATGCTATGACCTGAACGGCAAAGAGATCTGGAAATATGAAATGCCAACCGCCTGGACACACGGACGCTATGGATCGAGCACTTCTCCGATTATTGCCAAAGGAACAGTTTGTCTCATACGGGATGATCGTGTAAATGCCCGTCTGATCGCCTTGGACGTGACGAATGGAAACCTACGCTGGGAATCAGCCAGACCCGAAGCAAGGGGAGGATATGGAACGCCGATCGTTTGGGATGACCAAATAATCGTTTCTGGATCCGTTCAGCTTAATTCTTACGACCTTGACTCCGGAAAACAGCGTTGGCTTGTGGATGGTCTAAGTCCGGTATCGTGCCACCACGCCAGTGCTAGGGAACGGCCGCCTTTACCAGGCCGCCTGGTGTCCTGGAGGATTCGATTCGCCGAGGGCGCCGTGGTCAGAATTTCTAGCCAAGCACGACAAGAACGCAGACAACAAAATCGGTGAATCCGATCTTGGCACCAGAACCTGGAACTTTATGCGCGGAATGGATAAGAACGTAAACGACGCAATCAACTCAGATGACTGGGAATTAATGACATCCATTTCAAACAGGACTAAGAACCTACTTGTTGCAATTGAACAGGGAGGAGAGGGTGATATTACCGAATCACATGTAAGTTGGTCTTATCGCAAAGGACTGCCTTATGTCCCTTCACCTCTATTTTATGAGGATAGGATTTATATGATGAGGGATGGTGGGATCCTGTCCTCCCTCAACGCTGACACGGGTCAACTCTACTTTGAATCAAAGATTGAAGGGGCTGGTAAATACTACGCCTCTCCTGTTGCGGCTAATGGTCATCTTTACGTGGCATCCCTTGATGGACTGGTGAGTGTAATTAAAGCGGGAGGCAACGAACCCGAGCTCATTCACCAAGCGAATTTCGGCGAAAGCATTTTTGCTACCCCCGCGATCGTGAATGATAAGATTTACGTGCGGACAGAAACAAAGCTTTATGCATTGGGTAGTGGGGCTGGAAAGTAGACCAATATCTATCTAGCTAAGGTTAGGTGGCCTGCTGAAAAACAGCTGAATCTCAGGTCCAAATGAGGGCTTCAAGGCCATGGCCTTATAAACATTTGCGGTAGATGGGGTACTCAACACTAATATTCTGTGATCCACGATTCTGTCTCTTTTGGTTTATTACAGGATAATGGGTACAGAATCATTGTTTAAATCAATGTAGGAGGGGAGCTTACTCCCGATTAGTTTGTCCTCGGAGTTGCAGAATCGGGAGCAAGCTCCTCTCCTACAGTCTAGTATTGTTTTTTTCGAATCACGTGAGATGTGTATAAGGCTGTGGCTTGGATGCCTAATCAGGTTTCGTTGGAATTGATTCCAGTTCTTCCCAGCGAGCAAAGGCTTTTTCCTGTTTCTCTTCCAGCGCTGCTAATGCCTTGGCGGCTTCGTCTGCAGTCAACCCACTTATCTTGAAATAGTCGGGTTGCGCCATATTTTCCATCAAGGCGGTGTGTTCTTTTTCGTGCTCCTCAATGATTGCGGGTAGACCTTCTAGCTCTTTATTTTCGCTGACCGATATTACGCGTACCTTTTTCGTTGGTTCTTTCGATTTTGTTTTTGCGGTTTTAGGAGAAGGTGTATCCACAGTCTGGTGACGTAGGTAGTCGTCATAGCCCCCATTGTATTCTATTACGTCTCCATTTTCGATCGAAAGTACACTGGTAGTAATGTTATTTAAAAATTCTCTGTCATGGGAAACCAGTAGGATTGTCCCGTTGAATTCCAACAGCATTTCTTCCAACAGTTCCATGGTTTCGATATCGAGATCGTTTGTAGGCTCATCGAGCACATAAACATTGGCTGGTTGAGCGAAAAGCTTGGCGAGCATAAGTCGGTTTCGTTCACCACCTGAAAGTTTGTCTATGGATGATTGAGCGCGGTTAGGGTCGAATAGAAACCGCTGCAGGTAAGACATCACGTGTAACGGCTGACCATTGAATGTGATTGAATCGCTTTTGTCCCAAATGTTTTCGACTAACGTTTTCTTTGGATCGAGTTGACTGCGATGTTGGTCGAAGTAGGCGATCTCCAATTTGCTGCCGTGCTCAACTGTACCAGAGGTAGGTGCTAATTGTTTCAACAGTAGTTTGAGGAGTGTTGTTTTACCGGATCCGTTGGGTCCGATGATTCCGATCTTGTCTCCTCTCCAAATAGTAGCCGTAAACGGATTGATGTAACTCTTTCCATCGAAGGCCATGGAAACTTCCTCGGTCACGATGACCTTTCTTCCGGAAGTTGCACCGTCCTGCATGGAAAGTCTCGCTGTACCGCATCTGTCCCGACGTTGTGAACGCTCGACCCGTAGGTCTTTAAGTGCCCGAACACGGCCTTCATTTCTGGTTCGTCGGGCTTGGATGCCTTTGCGGATCCAGACTTCTTCTTTGGATAGTTTTTTGTCGAAGACCTTATTTTCTTTTTCTTCAGCCTGGAGTAGGGTCCCTTTACGTTCCAGATACAAGTCGTATGAACAATCCCAGCTGGTTAAACTTCCACGATCCAACTCGATTATTCGAGTCGCCAGCTTTCGAAGGAACATACGATCGTGAGTTATAAATAGGATGGATTTTCCGTATTTCATCATGAACCCTTCGAGCCAACGGATGGAATCAATATCCATGTGGTTGGTAGGTTCATCCAATAAAAGCAAATCTGGTTCTGCGACCAACGCTTGAGCTAAGAGGGCGCGGCGTTTCATTCCTCCGGAGAGCTTATTGAATTCCGCATCCCCGTTTATCGTCAATCGGGTAAGGATCCTTTCAATCTTCTGCTCAAGTTCCCAGCCATCGTTATCTTGAAGTACCTGCTCGATTTCGTGCATTCGTTCCAGGATTTCATCGTCTCGTTCACCTCCGAGATCCATGGTGATGTGATGATACTCGGCTATTAATAAGGCAGCTGCGCCAGCGCCTTGAGCGACTACTTCAAATACGGTCCCTGGAATCTCTACCCGCGGGTCCTGGTCCAGCTTGGCAATTTTTAATCCTGGCTGTCTTTCGAATTCACCTGCATCGGGTTCCTGCTCTCCTAAAATTATTTTGAGAAGCGTTGATTTACCTTCACCATTCCTGCCGACTAGACAAACGCGTTCGCCCAGATCCATTGACATCTGTATGGTGTCCAGAATCGGTAGGCCGCCAAAAGCCAAGGTGGTGTTTCGAAGACTAAGTAAAGGCATAATAAATGAGCGGCACAGAGGAGCCTATACTTTGCATCACTACAACTCCTTTTTATCTGTCCCTAGCTGGATCTGCTCCGCTTGTTCACGCTTGTCCAATGTCCGACTATAACGCGCGGGTGTTATAAAAGGAAATATTTCAGTTTTCTTGCACTTAATCCTTTATCGTCTCTTCAATTCGTACACTCTTATTTCATACCTGCCTGCTACCTTTGTTATGACGACTGAGATCGCCATTGTTCTCTCAATCCTTTTGATATCCCTAGTTCTGTTCATTACGGAGAAGGTACGAATGGATGTGGTCGCCTTGATGGTATTGGTTGCCTTGGCGTTTACAAAATCAGTGACCCCTAATGAAGCGGTAGCTGGGTTTAGTAATTCAGCGGTGATAACCGTTTGGGCGATGTTTATCTTGAGTGCAGGACTCACCGAAACCGGTGTGGCTGGAATGATCGGCAAACAAGTTCTTCGAATGGCAGGGAATACCGAGATCCGGATGATATTTGTTATTATGATCACGACGGGTGTTTTATCCGCCTTTATGAACAATATCGGTGTAGCCGCCTTTATGTTGCCTGTGGTCATTACCGTTGCCCGCAAACGAGGTGTGGCGCCCTCACGGCTTCTGATGCCTTTGGCGTATGGATCTTTGCTTGGAGGACTGACAACGATGATTGGGACACCTCCCAACCTACTTATTAGTAACGCATTGCGGGAAGCTAACTATGAGCCGTTTCGTTTATTCGATTTTACACCCATGGGTGGAACGATAATGGTCGTTGGAACCTTATTTGTCGGCTTAACGGCTCGTTATTTTTTACCATCAAGTGATCCCGGTAGTGAATCCTCAGTCACTGATCGATCGGCGTTGAATGACCAATACTCGCTTCAAGAAAGAGCTTTCTTTATCAAGCTGGAAGAAGGATCTCTTCTTGCTGGGAAAAGTCTGAAGGAATCCAATTTCGGACGAAGTCTTGGCCTCCAAGTGATCGCTCTTCAACGCAATGGAAATACTCAATTTGCCCCTGGACCGAAAACAATTTTAGCTGAAGGAGATCGCTTATACACCCAGGGTGAAACAGAGCGACTTAATGAGCTGTTGGGTTGGCATGAGCTAGTTCCGGTAAAATCCAAGACTGAGCAACTTAATCCCGGTTCGTTGTTCCCTATGATCGAAGCCAAAATTTCGGAACAAGCAGATTTTGTTGGGAAAACGCTCAAGGATTCTGGCTTTCGACGTCAATTTTCATTAAATGTATTAAAAGTGTATCATTCGGGAAAAGTCCTGGATGATGATTTGGCCTTACTAACTTTGCAGCCTGGAGCTCGTTTGCTCTTACAAGGATCGCAGGCGGCTATCGATGCACTGAAAACAAACCCGGCGTTTGAAGATCTTCAATTACCTTCGACCGAGCTATTGGACAGGTATAAATCTATTCACCGAAAACTGTTCGAGGTAGAAATTCCCGAAGGTTCATGGTTAGCAGGCAAAGCACTCAAGGAAAGTCGACTCGGTCAGCTTTTCGATATCCACGTGATCTCTATCAAGCGGGAAGGGGACGAATTGCTGTTGCCCGATCCTCAATTGCCATTGCAGGCAGGAGACGTATTTACGCTCCATAGTCGTCCGGAGAATCTTGATACACTACAAGGTTTTCAACAGTTGAAAATTGAGACCTCCGAGCGCTCTGATGCTTCAATTCTTGAAGCGGAAGATATCGAGATGATTGAAGCCACTCTAGCTCCAAACTCTCGGTTTGCAGGGAAGACGCCGGTAGATATTCAATTGCGCAATCGGTATGGCTTGCAACTCCTTGGTGTATTGAGAGCGAATGAAATTTATCGGGCTGACCTGGGGAAAATGGAAATTGAATATGGCGATGCGCTTTTGTTGATGGGTCCGCATGAGAAACTGGAGCTTATTCAAAAAGATAAAAACTTTTTATTGCTAGGGCATTTACCGGAAGTGAAATCAGAAGAGAGCAATAAACCCCTGATCGCGGGACTCATAATGGCAGGAGTTATCATCCCTGTATTTTTGGGTTGGATGCCAATTGCACTTACAGCGATCGCAGGTGCGACTCTTATGGTGCTAATGGGGTGTATCCGCATGGAAGATGCCTACCGAGCTATCGAATGGCGTGCCGTGTTTTTAATCGCCGGAATGCTTCCCTTGGGTACGGCTATGCAATCTTCCGGAGCAACTGCTTACCTGACGAATGGGCTCATGGGCGTCATCGGCGGACAAGGTCCTTGGATAGTAATCGGGGGACTTTACCTAGTGACTTCGATGGCTACCACTATCATTCCAACTTCTGCCTTAGTGGTATTGATGTCACCCATAGCTATTCAATCTTCTGTTGAAATGGGCATCTCACCTTATACAGCTATGATGGCGATAGCAGTGGCTGCCTCTGCAAGTTTTACCAGCCCCATTTCTCATCCAGCCAACGTGCTTGTGATGGGACCCGGCGGCTATCGTTTTGTCGATTACTTAAAATTGGGAATTCCTCTGGCGATCATTATATTTATTACCTCTATGATCTGCTTACCATTGATGTGGCCTTTGAAGTAGACAGTTTTGAGGTCCTTTATTTGAACTAAGCAGTTAGAGTATATTAAGTTTTATAGCAAAATTTGGTAGGGAGGTTTGGCCCTGTACCGCCGTTTCCCTATCGGCTCGCTCGGCGATCGAGCCCTACCTAAATCAAAGATTGTGACTATTTATGGTTAAACTGCTCTAAATGGTCACTACCAGGATTTCTACTGCTTTATACAGTAAAGTCGTGCTGATGTTCGGATGAGTAAATGACCGTCGACGATTGCAGGAGTAGCCATACTCATATCATCTTCGCTAAGACGATTTACATGGAGAAGGTCGAATGACTTTCCAGCTTTGAAAACGAATGTATCGCCATCCTCACTGAGGCAAAACACTTTTCCATCGTAGGCCCATGGCGATGAGGTGAATCCGCTTTTGTCGCGCGGGATTTTTTCCTTTTCAAAATGAAGGGCTCCTGTTTTCGGATCCATGGACGACAGCATACCTCTGTCCCACAGAACATAGAGTTGATCCTGGTAGAGAAGCGTAGATGGATTGTAAGGAGCAGCGTGCCAGTCGGACCAAACAATGTAATCATTGGACGTGTTTGTTTCATCCACCGATATGTCGCCCTTAGCTCCGGGTCGAATCGCGTAGACAGGTTTGTTCCGACTTCCCACGTATCCTGAAGAAACGTAGAGTAATCCATCAGCGGAATACGGAGTCGCGATCGTGATGCTTGACATACCTTCAAATGACCAAAGTTCCTTCCCGTTTAAATCGTAGGATCTGACTCTTTTCGTCGAAGGAATGATTATCTCGGTACGTAGGTCGTTTTCCCAAATATACGGGGAAGACCAATTGCTTTCCTGGTCGCGTGCTTTCCGCCAAATCTCCTCGCCCGTTTTTTTATTTAACGCAAGAAGCGAGGAATTCTCTTCGTTGTCATTAACGATGTATAGTCGGTCTTCATGGATGATAGGCGAGGCCGCTGTGCCCCAACCATGCCTGGTAAATTGTGGCTTGAATGATTTGGACCATACAGGATTACCTTCCATATCATATACAAACAATCCCACATTACCGAAGTAGAAATATACTCTTTCGCCATCGGTCACGGGCGTTTCAGAAGCAAAACTGTTTTTGATATGGATACCGTTTTTAGGCTTCGCCTCCAGAACGGTATGTTCCCAAATAACTGCTCCAGATTTCAGATCCAAACAATAAACGATCCAGGTGTGAACGGATTCTGGAGCATCTGGGCGGTTTCCTCCCATATAGAGACCTTTTTTCGGTTCTTCAGACCTCTCAGAATTTACGACTGTGGTTAGAAACACTTTATCACCCCAGACGATAGGCGAGGACCAACCTCTTCCGGGAATATCTGTTTTCCATGCGATATTTTCGGTAGCCGACCATGTGTCGGGCAAATTGTCACCAGAACCGATGCCGCGTGAATCGGCTCCACGAAACTGAGGCCAATTTGAGGTGAAGCCTATGGCATGGGTAGCAACAACGATGCAAATGAGAGTGAGAAGACAAACTGAGTTTTTCATAATAAATAAATCTGAATGACCAATAGTTGATCATTTTGTTGCCCATTGCGAGATCGCAATGGGTAGCTTATTCGCAGAATTCTAGATTAGGAAGGGATCTTTAAGTAGACCGTTTTATTTGAGTTTCCAATTTCCTCGGATGGGCCGACTTAAGTAAGAGTTCGCTTCCGCATCCTCTAAAATACGTTCGCGTTTTGGATCCCATTTCAAAGATTTTCGACCAAGACGTATGGCGATGTTAGCCAAGTGGCAAATGGAGATGGTACGGTGAGCAGCTTCAACTGGAGCCACCGTGGTTTTACCACTTTTAATGCAATCTATAAAGTTACCGACATGATCCGTGCTTTTATAGACATGGATCTCATCGTTTTTGATTTGTTCACGTCTTAATTCAACCGGGTCCATCGTAATGCTACCACGCTTTACGAAAATCTTTTTCCCATTGTCTCCTTCGAAAGTAATATCGTTGGGTTCACCTCCATTGTCTTCCACAACCATTTCCACACCACTTTTGTAGGTACAGGTGAATTTGAATTTGGTCGAAGTATTGTAGTGGTCGGTCGGTGAAGGAAGTTCGGCGTGATTAATGTCAATACGTGTTGGTCCGCTTTTGTCCATGCCCATGGCCCATTGTGAAATATCGACGTGGTGAGCTCCCCAGTCGGTAATCATGCCGCCAGAATAATCGAAGTTGTGACGCCAGTTAAGCGGAAGCATGGCCGGACGATAGTCGCGGTGTGGAGCAGGTCCTTCCCAGAGATCATAATTCAAGCTTTCAGGAATAGCTTCTGGATCTTTTCTAGCGGCCATCTGATTCCAGTCAGAATGTCCACCCGGGATTTTAATCGAAATCTTTTGAAGGTTTCCAATACGACCATTGCGTACAAATTCAACTGCTTCGCGAAATTGCGATTCGGAGCGTTGCTGGCTTCCTGTTTGAAAGGTGACTTTGTTGCGAGCAATCGCATTGGCCATGGCACGACCTTCAGCAATCGTTACCGCTAAGGGTTTTTGACCATATACGTGTATTTTTTTGTTGGCACAATAGATAGCCATGATTGCGTGCCAATGGTCGGGAGTGGAAATATTAACTGCATCCACATCTTCGTTGTCGAGTAACTCACGAAAATCTTCATAGGCACGACAACCACGGTAATTGGAGAGGCCTGTGTCCTTTGAATAATGGTCGTTGACCATTTGCATGCCTGCGAGCCGGCCACCGAATTTTTCCCCTTGGTAACCGTAGTTTCCAGAGTATCGATTTACGTCGGCCATCGCTACGACTTGAACAGCGTCATTGTTCAGGAAATTGGGCACTGTTGTGTAGGCAATCGTACCGAATCCTAAACAAGCTACATTGATCCGGTTTGATGGAGCTGGTTTCCCACCTTTCCCAAGAGCGCTAGCGGGAATAATCGTAGGAAACGCTGCGGCTGTTGCGGATGCGGCAATAAATTTGCGACGTGATAAAACTATTTTATTAGACATAGATGATTGATTCCGTTGGTGCCTTGTGATGCTTGTTAAGATAGGTTATCTTAACAACAATTGAAATAATAAACATGCAAAGATCGCAATTAGATTATGAGATATATTCCAATGGTGTGTTTTTCCTTAACTATAAGAAAAAAGGACCTCGGAGAAGTAAGAACCGAAACTAAGCGAGTTCGATGCCGGATTAATTGGAAAAGGTGAGTAGGGTCGGAGGAGGCTTTTGCGAGCAATGGTGCTCATGCTCTGGGTAAGGCGCTTGTGGACGATCTGTTCGCAATGGTGACAGTTACAAATTACGACAACGAAACTGAGATTGCTGGTAACGCTATGGATCGCTCCAAGGTCGTGGCCGTCAACAAGACTCTGGCTGGTCGCAAGATCCCTGGGCTGGGACGAATCGCCGTAGTAGACTCTGATTACTTCGAGGGGCTTTCCAACGACACCACTTTAATTGCCAACGCTGGCTCTCAGTCTGACACCGTTCGCTCTGGTTCCATCGGGAACGTGCACGGTGTTCGCGTTGAAGAATATGCTCAACTTCCTAATAACTCAGAGAGTCTGGCTGGCTTCATTTGTATCCCTGAAGCTATCATGGTAGCTACACGAGTTCCTGCATAGCCCCAGGACACTACAGGCTTCGAAAACGTCACAGACGAACGTACGGGGCTTACGCTTCAAATGAGAACCTGGTATGACAAGAAGACGGGTCTCGATAACCTCACACTCACTTTTATGTATGGACTCGCTGTTGGAAATGCCGACTGCCTAGAGCGGTTGGTGACGGCGGCGAATACCTAGTTTTGGATCTGGTTCGTCCTTGCTCGGATCAATGGACCCCCAGTTGCTTTTTAGTAGCTGGGGGTTTTATTTATTCACCGAACGCTAAGGCTACGAATTGGAGGCACCTCTGGTGCCGGAGATTTCGTAAGCCGTCTTGTTCGAATCTTCTCTAGTCCTTTTCCTCATTTTTATTCCAAATCCATTGACTGCGATCCATGTTCGGATTGGGAGTGGGCATCTTTGCGTCCGTTTCCTTCCACCAATCTTCGAGATCCGACATGAGTTCTTTCGTTTTTTCTGGCAACGCAGCGGATAGATCTCGTGTCTCGCTCGGGTCATGGTAGAGATCAAAAAGTTCGGTGCGAGGTCCGAGAATAAAACGCCCAGAAAGGGTGTGTGCTTTGGGCTCGCAACCTTCCGAATCCAGGTAATCACCAAAGTAGTGAATGAGTTTGTAG
>Ga0114999_10004557_pt1 | contig 16692 bp, 17 predicted proteins | sample ArcticOcean_MG_C_3_FD_89820 | JGI IMG/M metagenome (GOLD analysis project Ga0114999, IMG submission 89820) | Marine microbial communities from western Arctic Ocean - ArcticOcean_MG_CB8_126 | ecosystem: Environmental > Aquatic > Marine > Oceanic | place: Arctic Ocean: Canada Basin | collected...
TAAACTGCTTTTCCTGACTCCATGGCTTCAATGGTAATTTTTTTATGCCAGTGATCTGGGGTAGCAATAATTACGGCATCAACATCTATTTTTTCTAATATTACTCTATAATCACGACTCGTAAAAAGATCATTCCCCCAAAGCTCTTTAGCGCGATCCAATCTTCCAGTATACAGATCGCAAACTGCAACTAATTTTACACCAGCTACTTTTAAAGCGGCATTTGTGTCATATATTCCTTGAATTCCACATCCAATCAACGCTAAGTTGATCTGATCGTTAGCTACAAAGGTTTCTAAGGCATAAGTACTATCAAGTGTTAATTTTTGGTTGTAAGCACCTGAAAGTAAATAAGGAAATGAGGATACAGCTGTAGAACCCAATGTCAATTTTTTAATAAAAGATCTTCTTGTTTTATTTTTTTTCATAACCTGAATAATTTAATTTGCTGAAAATAAATATAATAAATTGGCGCTTAAATAACTATAAATTCTCCTCTCATTAGTTGATAGTGACCTGGGAAAGAGCAGATGAAAATATATTTCCCTGGTTCTGGAGCATCAAATACTACTGTATCACTTTCTCCACCACCTAATATTTTGGTTGTTATGATAATTTCATCACCTTCAGGTATATATTCATTATCTCTTGCTTGAATAGCACGTTGAGCAAAATCATCTACGTCAACATCTTTTTTAAGTAACACAAAATTATGTCCCATGAAATTCTTTCCGATTTTTCCTACATGATTTAAAGTAAGTGTAATTTTTTCACCATAATTAACTTTTATTACTTTTTTGTCGAAGAGCATTGCATCATTAGAATTTAAAATAATTGTGTTTTCAATAGCATTATTTTGAATTACTTCAGACGAATTTTCTTGAACACGTTCGTATTGAAATTCTTCTTTTTTTTGTTTTTGGTTACATCCAGCAAGAATAATTGTAATAATTAAATAAATGTTTAGTGGCTTCATAGGCATAATTTATTTACACAAATTTATCATACAAAACTCTTAAAACATAATTATTTAACTTTATCTTTAAGACATAACTAAAATTAATATTATGAAAAAACTTATACTAATACTTGCTCTACTTACTATGGGATGTGATGCGCCGGTTGTTGAAGGATCTGGATTTTGGCTTGGTGATGAAAATGAAACTTTTGTTAATGCTTCAGATGAGGCTACTGAAACATACAAAAAGTGGCTTCAAGCTCACAACGATGAAGATATTGAAACAATTTTATCTCTTGAAACAGATGATGTTAGGATTGATTTATCTGATGGAAGGGTAATTTCTGGAGCAGAGGCACATGCTGAGGGATTATCAAATTATTTTGAATCTGGTGATCCAGAATGGAATCTCTACTGGGCAATGCCATACAAAGGTCTTATTAATGGTGAAGTTTGGATTATAGCTGGCCAAGTAGTAAGAAATAATGAGAGTACGGTTCAAAGAATGATTGATGCTCAATTTAAAGAAGGAAAAATATCTAGAGTAATTGCCTATGATAAAACTCCTCCTCCTCCTCCTCCGGCTGAAGAAGGATCAGATGAGGAAGTTCCGGCTGAAGAATAATTATTTATGCAATTATAAAAAAACCCTTCATTTGAAGGGTTTTTTTATTTTTGTCTGGTATGAATAAGTTTATTTATCTTTTTGCTCTTTTGTTCCTTTTAAGTTGCTCTAAAAATAATCCTGATAGTGAATTAGAAATTTCATATAAAGGAAAGCTTGTTGTTAAGGGGATATGTATGAATTATGTTATTCAAGTTTTAGATTCAGATTTTGATTCTTCTTTAATTGAATTGAACTGGATAAATGAATTCTCAGACATTTCGTACACTAATGTTTTTGCTCTTGGAAGTGTATGTGATTTTCCTGAGGATATAGATGAAGGAGACGAGTTTAACTTTATTATAGATAACTCAAAAGATAATAATTGCGCTGTATGTTTAGCTTATAGCCCAACACCTAATAAATACCTTAGTATAACTGTTTTAGATTAACCTCTGTTTATTACTGTTGATGATGCCTGAGATTTTGAAAGGACTGTAATATCACTTATATTAACATTTTCTGGGCTTGATATAACATAGTCAATTACATTAGCTATGTCTTCAGAAACTAGAGGGTTAGCATCCTTATAAACAGCTTTTGATCTTTCCTTATCATCTTTAAACCTAACCATTGAAAAGTTAGTTTCTACTAGACCAGGATTTATTTGAGACACTTTTATATTATGCTTATTTAAATCAATTCTCATTCCCTGAGATATAGCATCAACAGCAAATTTTGAAGCACAATAGATATTTCCTTTTGGATATACTTCTTTTCCAGCAATTGAACCAATATTAATAATATGCCCTCTATTGTTTTTTACCATTATTTTTAAAACTTCTTTAGATACATATAGTAATCCTTTTACATTAGTATCTATCATCATATCCCAGTCTTCAATATCTCCTTCATGAATGAAATCCATTCCATGAGCATTACCAGCATTATTAATAAGAATATCAATATTTTCCCATTCCCCTTCAAGTTCCTTAAACTTTGCAGCTACATCATCTTTATCTCTAACATCAAAAGTTAGAGTTTTAACAGTTGTTAAATTAGATAGAGACTTAGAAATAGAAGTTAGCTTTTCTTGTCTTCTTCCACATAGAATTAAAGAAAACTTACTAGCTAACTTTTTTGCAGTTGCTTCTCCTATTCCAGATGTCGCTCCAGTTATTAGAGCAATTTTTTTTGATTTGATGTTTTTCAATTAATAATTATTGAAGATATACAAATAATAATCCAGCAAGAACACCTCCACTTAAAGGACCTAAAATAGGAACCCAACTATAAGCCCAGTCAGAGATTTTGTTTTTTCTAGGAATAAGTTGATATACAATTCTTGGTCCAAGGTCTCTCGCAGGGTTTATTGCATATCCAGTAGTTCCTCCTAAACTTAAACCTATTACCCAAACTAATATTCCAACAGGGAGAGCCTCTAAAGAACCAATTCCAAAATTCTCAACACTAGTTCCTTCAATTATTATATTTGGCTTGACCATGTATAGAATACCAAAAACAAGAATAAAAGTTCCTAACATTTCACTAAAAAAATTGTTTTTAAAATTTCTAATTGCTGGTGATGTACAGAATGTCCCCATAACAGAGCTTTCATCAGTAGTTTGTTTATAGTGATCTATATAAAAAATATAGGCTAACCAACTGCCAAATATTGCTCCTAAAACCTGAGAAATAATATAACCACAAACTAGTTCATATGAAAATTTTCCTGCAACTGCTAGACCTAAAGTTACTGCTGGATTTAGATGAGCTCCACTAAATTGTCCAGTTATAAAAGCTGCAGTAAAAACTGCAAAACCCCATGCTATAGTAATCATAACCCAAGGTGTTTGTTTAGATGCATTAGTCTTATTTAAACTAACATTAGCTCCAATACCTGAGCCAAGTAGTAAGAGAATAGCTGTGCCAATAAATTCTGCGATATAAGGATTATTTATCATACTTTATAATTTTCACATAATGTATTAAATTTTTTTAATTCTTTATCTACCCATGTCTTATCTTTTTCCATAATTTCTGCCATTTTTTTTGCTACCTGAGGGGCGATTCTAATAGATTCACCAGAGTCTAAAAATAAACATCTTGTTCTTCTAGCTAAAACATCTTCAACTGTTATCGCCATTTCTTTGGTTATTGACCAATGAATTATACTATTTGAAATAAAAAATTTCTTTGATAGTGAGATATTGTCTATTGAACTTCCATAAGACTTTAATCTTCTTGCTTTTGATCCATAAACGTGAAATGGATTATCCCATTTTACTCTTCTTTTAAAACCATGAAGACGTAAATTTTTTGTTCTGCATTTTCTTTTTCTTAATCCCCCTAATGGTATTGAAGCATCTACTGCATCCTCAGCAATTTTTCTATAAGTAGTCCATTTACCACCTAAGATGCTAATTAAACCAGTAGTTGAAACATTAATTTTGTGACTTCTGGATACTTCTTTAGTTGATTTTTTATTACTTGTATAAGCAAGGGGTCTTAGGCCAGTAAAAACACTTTTAATATCTTTTTTAAATGGTTTGACAGACATATACTTAGATGCATTATTAAGAATAAAGTCAATTTCTTCTTTTAAAGGTTTAGGCTCATCCAATATGTCTTTAATTTGAGTGTCTGTTGTTCCGACAACTACATGATTTTTCCATGGAACTGCAAATAGAACCCTTCCATCAGTTGTATGAGGTATCATTATAGCATGAGGACTATCTAAAAATTTCTTTTCTAAAACAATATGAACTCCTTGACTTGGTTTAATCATTTTTTTTGAATTAGGTTGATCCATTTTAATTATTTTATCAGCAAATACACCTGTAGCATTAATTACTACTTTGCTTTTAACTTCAAAAGTTTCACCTTTTATTGTGTCTTTAAATTTTATACCAGTAACTAGGTTGTCTTTTTTTATAAGATTGATTACCTCGCAATAATTAATTAAACAAGCATTTTGGTCATTTGCTGTTAAAGCAAGACTAATAGCCATTCTAGTATCATCAAACTGTCCATCATGGTATATAACGCCCCCTCTTAAACCCTTTTTATTTACATTAGGAATTAATTTAATTGTCTCTTCTTTGGAAAGCATAAGAGATTTACCAAGACCTAATGATCCAGCCATCATATCATATATTTTAAGACCTATTCCGTAAAAGGGACTACTCCACCAGTCATATGTTGGAATAACAAAAGTTAAATCTCTAACTAGATGAGGTGCATTTTTTTTTAAAATCCCTCTTTCTCTTAAAGACTCAATAACTAAAGAAATATCTCCATTTTGGAGATATCTAACACCTCCATGAATTAGTTTTGTACTTCTAGAAGATGTTCCTTTTCCAAAATCATATTTTTCAAGAAGTAAAGTTTTATAACCTCTTTTTGAAGCATCTACTGCAATTCCAAGACCAGAAGCGCCACCACCAATAATTACAATATCCCACTGGCTATCAAAACTTTTAATTTTATTTAAATTAGTATCTCTATTCATTAATCTGAAAGTATCTTTCCTATTCTTTTATCCCACAGATCAATTATTGATTTTGAGTCAAAATTTTCATTAGGATTAAATATTTTATCCATCTCCCAAAGGTTGCTTAGCTCAGAAATATCTGACCAAAATCCTGTTGCAAGACCAGCCATGAAAGCGACACCTATTGCTGTAGTTTCAGTTGTTTTAGGTCGAATAACTTTGTTGCCCAATAGGTTAGATTGAATTTGCATTAATAAATCGTTATTACTTGCTCCTCCATCAACTTTAAGATTTTTAAATTCAATACCAGCATCTTTTTGCATCTCAATGATTATATCTCTTGTTCTAAGTGCAATAGATTCTAGAGCTGCTCGAGCAATATGGCCTTTTTTAGTTCCCCTGTTTAATCCAAAAATCGCACCTTGAGCAAACGGATCCCAATACGGAGCACCTAAACCAGATAATGCTGGTATAAATGTAATTCCACCATTTGCATCAACGGTTTTTGCTAATTCTTCAATTTCAGATGATTCTGAGATAATTTCAAGCTCATCTCTTAACCATTGGACTAGAGCTCCAGCAACAAAAACACTTCCTTCAAGAGCATATGTTAGTTTTCCATTTATTCTCCATCCAATAGTACTAAGCATTTTATTTTTTGATCTAACTACTTTATCTCCAGTATTCATAACACAAAAACATCCAGTACCATAAGTATTTTTTACATCGCCAGGATTAAGACATAGTTGTCCAAAAAGAGAAGCTTGTTGATCACCTGCTATTCCACTAATAGGAATGCTTTCTCCGAAAATACTTTTATCTGTTTTTACAATTAATGAAGATGAATCAATAACTTTAGGTAAGATGTTTTTTGGAACATTAAAAATAGATAATAGTTCATCATCCCAATCATCATCATGAATATTATACAATAAAGTTCTGCTAGCATTACTTGGGTCAGTAACATGATATTCTCCTTTGGTTAGATTCCATATTAGCCAAGTGTCAATTGTTCCAAAAATTAATTCACCTTGATTAGCTTTAGATCTAAATTCTTCTTTTTTATCAAGAATCCATTTTATTTTAGTTCCCGAAAAATACGCATCAATAACTAATCCTGTTTTATCAAGTATAACTTTATCTTTCCCTTTTTTAATAAGTTCTTTACAGAAATCAGCAGTCCTTCTATCTTGCCATACAATTGCATTAAAAACAGGTTTTCCAGTTTTTTTATCCCATATAACAGTAGTCTCTCTTTGATTTGTTATACCTATAGAATCAATTTGAGTGATATCTACATTTGAACTATTTAATACATCATTTATTGCTTTTAATTGAGTATTCCAAATTTCTTCTGCATCATGCTCTACCCAACCTTCTTTTGGAAAAAGTTGATTAAACTCATATTGAGATATACCATTTATTTTTCCATTTTTATCAAATAGAATAGCTCTTGAACTTGTAGTCCCTGCGTCAATTGCTAATACAAATTTTTTATTCATAATTAAGCCTTTTTGCAATTTAGTGAAAAAGAGAACTGCCAACAAAGGGCTATTAAATTATATATGTAAAAAATATTAACTTGTAGATTCAATAAATCATTATGAAAAGGATTTTTTTTCTAATTCTATTTTATATTCTCAATTTGATGATTAAATAATTCACGATGGATATTATTTTATTTATTCTTGGGTTGGTTCTATGTTTAATTGGTATCACAGGAAGTTTTGTCCCTATGATACCTGGTCCATTTATCTCATGGTTAGCTATTTTAATCTTAAACCTAACCGATGCAGTAAAATTTGATTTAAAGCTTGTTTTAATAACTCTAACTATTGCAATTGCAATAGGATTAATTGATTATCTAATACCAATTATTGGAGTTAAGAAGCTTGGTGGCTCAAAATCTGGACAAGTTGGAGCAATTATAGGGCTTGTTTTAGGAGCCTGGATAATGCCTCCATTTGGAATTCTGGTTGGTCCTTTTGTAGGAGCTATAAGTGGTGAAATGGTAAATAAAAAAACCTTTTCAGAATCATTAAAACCCGCATTTGGATCATTAGTAGGAGTAGTCGCAGGAAGTATAATAAAATTTTGTTTAACCCTAAGTTATCTTTTTCTATATTTAAAAATTTTCTGGACATACAAATCTAGTTTTATATAAATTTTATTCTAAAAAAAAAATAATTAAATTGTTGGATGTTTAAAAAGGATTATGAGGCTTCTTGGACTGATTTAGACCCAAATTGGCATGTTGCAAACTATGCTTATAATAAATATTCTACTGATGCTAGGGTTTCTTTTTTTAATTCATTAGATTTAAACAAAACTAAGTTTGATAAACTTAACATAGGTCCTGTTCTTTTCTACGAACATATGTACTATTACAAAGAGATTAAAATAGGTGTTAAATTTTCTGTAACTGTTGAAATAGATGGTTATAGTGAAGATGGAAAGTTTTTTAAACTTTTTCAAAATTTTTATAATCAAAAAGGAGAACATTTAGCTCATTTAGACCTTGCCTTTGGAATAATGGATACAGTCAAAAGAAAGCTAACTTTAATGCCAGAGGATTCATTTAATCTTTTTAAGGAATTATCTAGATCAAAATCTTTTCAAATTTTATCAAAAGAGAATATGAGAATTGAAGGTAAATCACCACTTAATATTTGATATGAAAAAAAAATATTGGAAACAGAATTTAATTTATTTAAGAATACTATTAACAGTTTGGTTTATATGTTCATTTGGTTTTGGAATTTTAATGGCAGAATATCTTAATAATTTTTATCTAGGAGGTTTTCCTCTTGGATTTTGGTTTGCCCAGCAAGGTTCAATATACATTTTTGTAATATTAATTTTTATCTATGTATATCTTATGAATAAACTAGATGAGAAATATAATTTAAAAGAATAGTATGGATTCTCAATTTTGGACATATCTTTTAGTTGGCATAACTTTTACTATATATATAGGAATAGCTATATGGACTAGAGCTAAGAGCACAAAAGAGTTTTATATAGCGGGAGCTGGAATAAACCCTGTTCTTAATGGAATGGCGACTGCTGCTGATTGGATGTCAGCTGCATCATTTCTTTCAATGGCAGGACTTATTTCTGTTTTAGGTTATGGAGGTTCTCAATATTTAATGGGATGGACAGGTGGATATGTTCTTTTAGCATTATGTTTAGCTCCATATTTAAGAAAATTTGGAAAATTTACTGTTCCAGATTTTATAGGAGAAAGGTACTACTCTAGTAGTGCAAGGCTTATAGCATTAATTTGTGCAATCTTTATTTCATTTACATATGTAGTTGGTCAAATGAAAGGAGTTGGAGTTGCGTTTTCAAGATTTCTTGAAATACCATTTGAGAGTGGGGTTATTATTGGCATTGGTATTGTATTCTTTTATGCTGTCCTTGGAGGTATGAAAGGAATAACTTACACTCAAGTAGCACAATATTGTGTTTTAATATTTGCTTTTACTGTTCCAGCAATTTATATTTCACTTCAAGCTACAGGTAACCCTATACCTCAAGTAGGATTTGGAAGTAAGACTATGGATGGAGTCTATTTACTAGAAAAGTTAAATCAATTATCTGTTGAATTGGGATTTGAAAAATATACTGATATAAATAGGACAACATTGATAAATGTCTTTTTTATTACAGCTGCCTTAATGTTTGGAACAGCAGGATTGCCCCATGTAATTGTTAGATTTTTTACTGTCCCTAAAGTTAGAGATGCTAGAATCTCTGCTGGTTGGGCGCTTTTATTTATTTCAATTTTATATACAACTGCACCTGCAGTTGCAGCTTTTGCAAAAGTTAATTTAATAAATACAGTTTCAAATGCTAGATATGCAGATGTTCCAGATTGGTTTAAAAACTGGGAAAACACAGGCTTACTTCAATTTGATGATAAAAATCAAGATGGTGTAATTCAATATGTTGCAGATTCCCAAATTAATGAACTGACTGTTGATCCTGATATAATAGTTCTTGCAAATCCTGAAATTGCTAATCTTCCTGCATGGGTAGTTGGATTAATAGTTGCAGGTGGACTAGCTGCTGCTCTTTCAACTGCAGCTGGACTATTACTTGTAATCTCAACTTCAATATCTCATGATTTATTAAAGAAAAATCTTAATCCAAAAATCTCAGAAAAAGGAGAGCTTTGGGCTGCAAGAATTGCTATTGCTGTTGCAGTTATTGGAGCAGGACTAGCTGGACTTAATCCTCCTGGTTTTGTTGCAGAAGTTGTTGCTCTTGCTTTTGGATTAGCCGCATCTTCTTTCTTCCCAGCAATTATTCTTGGAATATTTGATAAAAGAATGAATAAAGAAGGGGCAATTTCTGGAATGATTGTGGGTATTTTGTTTACAGCAATTTATATTTTTTACTTTAAACCACAATTAGGAGGTCCAGGAACTCCTGATAACTATTTGTTTGGTATTTCACCTGAAGGTATTGGTACTATTGGAATGTTTATTAATTTTATTATAGCTATTATTGTGTCTAGATTTACTAAACCAACTCCTGAAAGAATTAAACAGCTTGTAGAGAACATTAGATATCCAAAATAATTATGCAAAGAATTAAATCTTTATCAGAATACTTTAATCAATATGAAAAAAGTCAAAGTGATCCAGAAGGATTTTGGGCTGAAATTGCTAAATCATTTAGTTGGATTGAACCATGGAAAAAAGTTTTAGAATCTGATTTTGAAAAAGCAGATGTTAAATGGTTTATTGATGGTAAGCTTAATATTACAGAAAATATTTTTGAAAGAAACCTAATTGAAAATAAAGATAAGACAGCAATTATATGGGAGCCTAATAATCCAGATGAAGAGACGAAAAAAATTTCTTATCAAGAACTTTATGAGGAAACCTGTAAGTTTTCAAATGCTTTAAAAGATCTCGGAATAAAAAAAGGAGATAGGATTATAATATATATGCCTATGGTTCCAGAGGCAGCAATTGCAATGTTAGCTTGTGCAAGAGTTGGAGCAGTTCATTCTGTTGTTTTTGCAGGATTTTCATCTACTTCATTAGCTGATAGAATTGATGATTGTGAGTCAAAAATGGTAATAACTTCTGATGGGAATTTTAGAGGAAACAAAGTTATACCAGTTAAATCGGTTGTTGATGAGGCTCTTGAAAAATCTAACTCAATAGAAAAAGTAATTGTTCTAAAAAGAACTAATCAAGAAGTAAACTTTGTTTCAGGTAGAGATTTTTGGTGGCATGAATTAGTTAAAGATAAGTCATCAGAATGTAAAGCAGAAGTTATGGATTCAGAGGATATGTTGTTTGTCTTATATACTTCTGGATCAACTGGTAAGCCTAAAGGAGTTGTTCATACAACAGGGGGTTATATGGTATATTCAGCCTATACTTTTTTAAATGTTTTTCAGTATGATAAAGATGATATATACTGGTGTACTGCAGATGTAGGATGGATTACAGGACACTCATATATAGTATACGGACCTCTTTTGTGCGGAGCTACAAGTTTAATGTTTGAAGGTGTTCCCACATATCCAAATGTTAGTAGATTTTGGGATATAGTAGATAAGCACAAAGTAAATCAATTTTATACTGCACCAACTGCAATAAGAGCTCTTCAAGCCCATGGATTAGAACCTTTAGAGAATAATTCACTAGACTCATTAAAAGTAATTGGATCAGTTGGAGAGCCAATAAATGAAGAAGCTTGGCACTGGTATCATGATAATATAGGTAAAGGTAATTGCCCACTTGTTGATACTTGGTGGCAAACAGAAACTGGTGGAATAATGATTTCCGCATTAGCGGGAATTACCCCTAATAAACCAGCCCATGCATCACTTCCACTCCCGGGTATAATCCCTGTCATAGTTGATGCTGAAGGAAATGAACTAAGTGGAAATAATGTTCAAGGAAATTTATATATAAAATCACCTTGGCCTTCCATATTAAGAACTACTTATGGAGATCATGAAAGGTGTATTAATACTTATTTCTCTAGTTATAAAGGAATGTATTTTACAGGTGATGGTGTTAAGAGGGACCATGATGGCTACCTCAGAATTCTAGGTAGAGTTGACGATGTAATGAATGTATCTGGACATAGAATGGGTACAGCTGAGGTTGAAAATGCAATTAATGAACATAGTGAAGTTATTGAATCTGCTGTGGTAGGTTATCCTCATGATATAAAAGGAGAGGGGATATATGCTTTTGTTATTATAAATCCTGGATCTGAAAATGATAATATAAAAAATCAAATTACAGATGTTGTAAGAAATGTCATAGGTCCAATAGCAAAACCAGATAAAATCCAGATTGTAAGTGGACTACCGAAAACAAGATCTGGTAAAATCATGAGAAGGATTTTGAGAAAAGTCGCAAGTAATGATTTGTCAAATATGGGAGATACGTCAACCTTATTGAATCCTGATATTGTGGAAGAAATAATTCAAGGAACAATCAATTAATTAATTTTTCCAATCCTATACCTCTAGACCCTTTAATCAAAATACTTTTGTCTTTTATTTGAGTTAAATCCAATTCCTTAATTAGCTCTTCTATATCATTAAACTTTTTGAATCTTGTGTCAGAAGTATTCAGAGAAGAAAAGATTTCACCAATCAAATAGACAGATTCAAAATCCATTTTATCTAAATGGTTAATAATTTTCAGGTGCTCATCTCTAGAGAAACTCCCTAACTCAAGCATATCACCTAATATAATTATCTTATTGTTCGGACTTTCTCTATTAAAATTATCTAGAGCAGCAATCATGCTTGAAGGATTTGCATTATATGCATCTAGATAAATTTTATTTCCATGGTATTCAAGTACTTCAGATCTATTCGCTTCTGTTTGGAACTTATTTAAACCATTCTGAATTTCATCATTATCTAAATTCAAAATTTTTCCAATGCTAATTGCAGAAGCAATATTTGGAAAATTATAATCGCCATAAATTTTACAGCTAAATTCATAGTCATTAATTAAAAGAACTAGCTTGTCATCTTCTTTCTTATATTTAAAAATAAAATCTGATGAATTATCCTTACCATATGATGTATATAAATCACTTTTACATTCTTCTTTCTGAAGACTATCATCATTGTTTAACAATATATGTCCATAGTTTTTTATTAAATACTTATAAAGCTCTGTTTTCCCTTTAATTACACCTTTTAAACTTCCAAACCCTTCCAAATGAGCACTTCCGAAATTTGTTATTAGCCCAATATCAGGCATAGATATTTCACATAGATTTTGAATTTCTCCAATATGATTTGCACCCATTTCTATAACAGCAACTTCAGTTTCAGGTTTTATGTTTAGTAAAGTTAGAGGAACTCCAATATGATTATTTAAATTTCTATGAGTACATAATGTCTTATATTTTTCAGAAAGAATACTGCAAATCAGCTTCTTAGTAGTTGTTTTACCATTACTTCCTGTTAAACCAATAACTTTCACATCAAACTTTGATCTATTGAATTTTGATAGATTTTGTAACTCTTTTAGGGAGTTTTCAACAAATATTATTCTCTCATTTTTATTTTTCAATTGAGGATCATCAACTATTGAAAATTTTGCGCCTTTATCCATTGCATCAAGTGCAAATCTATTCCCATCAAAATTTTCACCCTTTATTGAAAAAAATATTTCATCTTTTTTTATAGATCTTGAATCAATGGACACACCATTAGAGGATTGAAAAAGTGAATATAAATTTTGAATGTCCATTCTAATTTTATTGCAATATACTAAAGAAATGAGTAATTTAGCATGGGCTCAAAATTACAGTTGTCAACTATAAAATATGAAGCAAATAACAGGTAAAACTTATATAAATTGGTATGAAGGGATGCTTCTTTGGAGGAAGTTTGAAGATAAACTTGCAGCTGCCTATATACAACAAAAAATAAGAGGTTTTCTCCATTTATACAATGGTCAAGAGGCTATCTTAGCTGGTTGTCTTCATGCTATAGAAATTGGTAAAGATAGAATGATAAGTTCTTATAGAAGTCACGTTCATTCTATTGGACTAGGAGAGGACCCTAAATATGTAATGGCTGAACTTTATGGAAAGGCAACTGGAACATCAGGAGGTTTAGGGGGTTCAATGCATATTTTTTCAAAAAAACATAATTTTTTTGGTGGACACGGAATAGTTGGAGGTCAGATTCCATTAGGAACTGGTATTTCCTTTGGCGATAAATATTTTAAAAGAGATAATGTTACTCTTTGTTTTATGGGAGAAGGGGCAGTTCGCCAAGGTACATTTCATGAATCTATTAACTTGGCAGCATTATGGAAATTGCCAGTGATTTATATAATTGAAAATAATGGTTATGCTATGGGTACATCAGTATCTAGATCAACTGCTCAAAGTGAACTATGGAAGCATGGTGATTCATATGGTATTCATTCCCTATCTGTTGATGGAATGGATATCATTAAAGTTGCTGAATCAATAGATAAATGTATTAGTCATGCAAGAAAAGGAAATGGGCCTTCTCTTGTTGAAGCAAAGACATATAGATATAGAGGGCATTCAATGTCCGATGCACAAAAGTATAGAACAAAAGAAGAGGTTGAAGAGTATAAGAAAATTGATCCAATAACTCAAGTTAAAAGCACTATATTAAAAAAGAAATACGCTACTGAAGCAAAGCTTAAAAAAATTGATGATAAAGTAAAAAAGAAAATTAAAGAATGTGAAGAGTTTGCCGAGTCTTCTCCATTTCCTGATTTATCTTTGATGTATGACTCTGTTTATGAACAAAAAGATTATCCATTCATTAAGCATAAAATAGATTAGTATGGCTGAAGTAATTAACATGCCAAGATTAAGTGATACCATGGAGGAAGGAACTCTTGCAAAATGGTTCAAGAAAGTAGGTGATTCAGTTAATGAAGGAGATATATTAGCTGAAATAGAAACAGATAAAGCTACTATGGAGTTTGAATCATTTCATGAAGGAGAACTTCTATATATTGGTATTAAAGAAGGTGAAACAGCACCTGTAGATAGCATAATCGCAATTATTGGTAAGAAAGGAGAGAATATTTCAAGTTTGATAAATGTCTCAGAATCTAAATCTAAGAAAGAGCCAGAGCCAGTGAAAGAGCCAGTGAAAGAGCCAGAGCCAGTGAAAGTACCCGAAACATTAAACACACCTAATTTACAAAAAGAAGAAACTAAGAGTGCAAATGATTTAAAGGGCTCTGGTAGCAAAATTTTAATTTCCCCTTTAGCTAGAAAACTTGCAATTGAGAGGGGTGTTGATCTTGGCCAAGTTAAAGGAACGGGTGATAATGGAAGAATTGTCAAAAGAGATATTGAAAATTATAAACCTGCAACTTTTGTAAACACAAATAATATGATCATTGCTACAGAAGAATCATCATATGATCTTCCAAATAGCACAATGAGAAAATCGATTGCTAAGAGACTATCAGAATCAAAATTCACGGCTCCTCATTATTATTTAACCGTTGAATTTGAAATGGACAATATGATTTCTTTTAGAGAACAATATATAAACACTCAAAATATAAAGATTTCTTATAATGATATTATAGCTAAAGCTGTAGCTCTCTCATTAGTCAAAAACCCTAAAGTTAATTCAAGATGGCATGATAACAAGATTGAAATAAGTGAGCATGTTCATCTTGGAGTTGCTGTTGCTGTTGAAGATGGATTAGTAGTTCCAGTTATTCAATTCGCAAGTTCAAAGGATATGTCTCAGATAAATACTCAAGTTAAAGACTTTGCGGAAAGAGCTAAAAATAAAAAATTAACCCCTGCTGAAATAGAAGGAAGCACCTTTACTATTTCTAATCTTGGTATGTTTGGAATTGAAAGTTTTACCTCTATAATAAATCAACCAAACTCTGCTATTTTATCAATTGGATCAATTATTGAAAAACCAATTGTCAGAGATGGCGAGGTAGTAGTCGGAAATACAATGAAATTAACTTTGGCTTGTGATCATAGAGCAGTTGATGGTGCCACCGGATCATTGTTTCTTAAAACATTAAAAGAATATATTGAAAATCCTGTTTCTATTTTAATTTAGGTTTTTATGAAAACTATTTTGGTCTCAGGTTCAAGTTCTGGTATAGGTTTTGAAATTTGTTCTCAAGCCTCAGGCTTAGGTCTAAATGTCATAGCTATTTCAAGAAATGTTGAACCTCTTAAAGGAATATTAAATCTAAAATCATATTCTGTAGATGTTACTAATCAAGAACAAATTGAAAAGTTTGTCAAAAAATTAATTTCAGAAGATATCAAAATAGATATCTTAATTAATAATGCCGGTTTTTTAGTTAAGGATAGATTTATAAATACTACATACGAAATTTTTAAGAAGATTTATGATGTTAATGTGTTTGGATTAGCCACCCTCACAAGATCAGTTTTGCCTATTATTAATAGAGATGGACAGGTAATAAATATTACTAGTGTTGGAGGGTTAAATGCTAGTAAAAAGTTTCCTGGTTTATCAGCTTATGCTAGTAGTAAGGGGGCAGTAATTACATTAACTGAAGTCCTAGCCGAAGAATATAGATCTCGTCCTAGATTTAATTGTCTGGCTCTGGGATCTGTACAAACAGAAATGCTAAAGAAAGCTTTTCCAGGTTATGAAGCTAAAATTATGCCTGCTGAGATGGCTAAACAAATCCTTGACTTTGCTTTAGATGAGTCCAGCTTAGTTAATGGAGAGATAATAAAATTAGATAAGGGAAATCTTGAATAAAAGAACAAGATAATTATTTACCTTTTATTTGAATATCTCGGACTTTTTTAAATAATTCAGAGGAGTACACAAAATTATTTACAGACTCATTATCTGTATCAAATATTTCTTGTTTTGAACCTTCCCAAATTTTCCTTCCATCAACTAAGAAAATTATCTTTTCTCCAATCTCCATAACTGAATTCATATCATGAGTATTTATAACTGTTGTAATATTATATTCTTCCGTAATTTCCTTTATTAAGTTATCTATTATTATAGCAGTTTTTGGATCGAGACCAGAGTTTGGTTCATCACAAAAAAGATATTTGGGGTTTAGCACAATCGCTCTTGCAATAGCAACTCTTTTTTTCATTCCTCCAGAAATTTCAGAAGGCAATTTATTATTAGCATCTTTTAAATCTACTCTTTTTATTACCTCATTTCCTCTGTAAATCATCTCATCATTTGATTTATTTGTAAACATCCTCAAGGGAAATATTATATTCTCAAGAACGGACATTGAATCAAAAAGAGCACTTCCTTGGAAGACCATACCTATTTCTTTCCTTAGGTTAGAAAGATTTGAAAAATTCAAATTATCAAATGACTTGTTATCAAAGAAAATATTTCCTTGATCAACATTTACTAAACCTACTAAACATTTCATTAGCACTGTCTTTCCTGAACCACTTTGTCCAATTACCAGGTTTGTTTTACCTTTTTTAAATTCTGTTGAAATATTATCAACAACCTTTATTTGATCAAATGATTTCGAAATGTTTTCAATTTTAATCATTATGCTAAGAGTAATTGAGTTACTATATAGTTTACAATTATTATAGCTACACTTGTCCAAACAAAAGAATTAGTAGAAGCTTTACCTA
>Ga0114999_10004558_pt1 | contig 16688 bp, 12 predicted proteins | sample ArcticOcean_MG_C_3_FD_89820 | JGI IMG/M metagenome (GOLD analysis project Ga0114999, IMG submission 89820) | Marine microbial communities from western Arctic Ocean - ArcticOcean_MG_CB8_126 | ecosystem: Environmental > Aquatic > Marine > Oceanic | place: Arctic Ocean: Canada Basin | collected...
GGACAAACCTCCGGGGGGCGAGATCGTAGGCCTGGGTGTCCTGGGGCCAGGAAACTGGTTGGTAGATCACCCCGAGGGAACTCCACGAGGGGTCGAGGATGAACTGGCCGGGCTGAGACAAGACTACTTCGGCTTCGCTTCGTTAGCTGATATCTGCTTCAACCTGATTCCTATCCGCGATGCGGTTTCGGATCGACTGCCCGTCGCCGCCCTCGCGACGCTGCTGGACCGGATCAATCAACAGACCTTCAACGTTAGCGTGAGGAAGCTCAACGCCGCTCGCGTCCGCGTCCTCATCGCGGGCGGCCCTGTCAAACGTGCGGGGGTCGTGCCCGTGCTCGGCGATCCGCACTTCCCATTCAGGCCAACATGCGTGGTCACGGACGACATTACGGCACGGGCGACGTTGGAGTACGTGCGCGGCTCTAGGCGCTAGCTGTGGCGCGAGTGCTACCCTGACTCGCGCCTCCTTCCTGACCAGCAACGTAACGTAACCAGCGACCACCGCCGCGAGCTATCTCCCATGAGACCCAGCAACTCACCATTAAACGGCGACCTCGCCCTCGTGTTTGCGCTCGCTGTAACCGCCTGGGGGCTTGGCTGGCTACTCAACGAGAGTGACCTCTTTTCCCCCGGCACCAGCGCCATCGCCATGTTCGCTGGCATGGGCGTCGCCTTAGCCACTGGCTGGGACTTCCCAGGAGGCCGAGTCGTCATCGGGCGCCTCCTCCCTGTCTCCATCGTCCTGCTCGGTTTTGAACTCAACCTCTCTGTCCTGGGTGGTGCGGAGATCGGCGTCGTTGGCGTCGCGGCCATCGCTGCAACCGTCTTCACGAGCTTCATCGTCGCGGCTGTTGTTGCCCGATTCTTGGGCGCCTCCGCACCGAGCGGAGCGGCATTGGGTGCAGGCGGCGCGATATGCGGCAATTATGCCGTGCTCGCAGTTGCTCCCTCGCTCCGCCTCAAACACGAAGACATCGCCGTAATCCTCGCCGCCATCAACCTCCTGGGGCTGGCCATGTTCTTCGTGGTAGTCGCCGTTTCCGACGCCCTCCAACTCGACCCCATCGCCGCCGGCATCTGGGCGGGTTCCGCGATCCACGCCGTTCCCCAAGCGATCGCTGCCGGTGAGGCTATCGGCCCCGAAGGACTCGCGGTCGCCACTGCCGTCAAACTGTCACGAGTGAGTCTGTTGGTCATCGTCGTTCCACTGTTCGGCGTCCTCGGTCGCCGTCTCAGTCCTGACCAAGCATCCGACATCGGCCCTACAAGTTGGGAGACAGCTCTCAAACTTCCACTGTTCGTCCCTGGATTCATACTGGCGGTGGTCGTCGGCAACCTCTTGCTTCCCGACCAAGCTGCTGACGGCATTGGCTATGGAGGCCGCTTGATCCTCCTGCCCGTACTTGCAGCCGTCGGCCTGGCCGTCACCCGCACGACGCTCAAGCAGACCGGTGGTCGTGTGTTCCTCGTTGGAGTCCTCAGTACCGTTGCACTCGCGTCCGCGAGCCTTGCTGTCGTCATGGCCATGTACGACTAGCCTGCGCTGCCGGCCCTCCGCCAGCGTTGACAGCCCTCAACCCTTTCACTACGCTCCTGGCCTTCCCCAAGCGCTGCGAGCCTGGCATGAGTTACTGCCACGACCCGTAAGTTTCCTCACACATGGGATAATCCAAGACACGTCCACTGCCATGTCCCGCGATCATGTCCCCAGGATTGAAAGATTGTTCGCATCCCTGAAAGAGTCTGGCTTCCGCCCCTTCTTCGCGAACAACGTCTTCACCTCAGTTGACATGAACGTTCGGATCGCCGTCCACGGCTGGCTGATCCTTGAGCTGTCCAATGACTCACCGTTCTGGGTAGGCATCTTCGCCCTCGTCCTTGGCACGGGGCAGCTGCTCTTCTCATCCATCGCCGGCGCCATCGTCGACCGCTTCCAGCGGCGCAACGTCCTACTCGTCGAAGGCATCATCAGCGCAACCGTCGCCGCCGGGCTGGCGCTCGCCACCTACAACGACGTAGCCGAGCTCTGGTGGGCCATCTCCATCGCCTTCCTGACCGGCTGCCAACGCGCCGTGCGCTTCACCGCGTCCAACCGCATGGTCTATGACCTCGTTGGCCCCCATCGCCTCGTCAACGGCGTCTCGCTCTGGCGTGTCTCAGCATCTCCCATGATGATCTTCGGCTCGCTGCTCATCGGCGTCATCATCGACTGGGTGGGAATCTGGGGGGCCTTCGCCTTCATGGCCGCCAGCCTCGCCATCGGATTGCCGTTCCTGCTCTTCATCCACGTCCACGGCAGCGTTGACTCGTCGTCCACGAGCCTCTTCCGTCAAACGTTGGAAGGAGCGCAACTCGCCGTGCGCGACCCATCCCTCCGCACGTTATTCTCCGTATCCGTCGTCATGGAAACCCTCGGATTCTCGTTCCTAGTCATGATTCCCGTCATGGCCAAGAACGTTCTTGAGACAACCGGAACGGGACTGGGTTTCTTGCACGCAGGTGTTGGCGCTGGGATGCTTGGTGCCACCCTGCTCATGGCAGCCTACGGTGACTCCGTGTCAAAAGCGAAGATCATCGTCGTGTGCGCCACCGGAGCTGGCGTCGCGCTCGTCGCCTTCGCCCTGTCGAGGTCGCTTCCCTTGTCCGTCGTCCTTGCAGGCGCCGTCATGGGATTCCTGAACGCCTACGACCTCTCCCTCGGTGCCATGATGCAACTCGTATCGCCACCCCACCTTCGTGGGCGCGCCGTGAGCCTGCACAGCCTGGCCATCTCATTCACCGCATTGGGAGGATTCGTTATCGGCGCGGTCGGTGGGGTAGTTGGCGTGCCATTGGTCATGGCGGTCAGTGGCGGAGGCATCATCGCCAACATCGCCCTCCGCAAGCGCGCGATACTGGGCCTCCAGGAACGATCCATCGAGTCTCACCCGTTGTAAGACCCCTAGTCAGGCCCCGCGCATCACCGGCGGCAGCACGTCCTCGACTAGCGCCTCAAGCGCCCTCATCGAGTCCTCGCCCGCGTAGAAGATACGCCCCACGATGTGATTCGGCTTGGCCTCGCCCACGAACGCAGCTAACCGCTCGCCACACTCGCTCGGCGTGCCCACGATACCGAGCCCATCCGCGAGCATCGCCAGCACATCCAGCGGGATATCCGCCGCGTGCTCGTATGTAGGCAACTCAGGGTGGCGCTCCCCTATCACCGTCGCGAACACCTTGCGCGGCTTGCTGATGTTCGAGAACGCGTACGCCCGCATCCCCTCTAGCGCCGCTTCCCGCGTATCACCCATGTAGATCGGCACACCCCACGCGACCGGCACGTCTAGCGAACCAGTGCCGTCTGCGATGTGTTCCCGCGCTCGGTGCACCACCGCCGGGTGCACACCCACCATCGCGTACACACCGTCCGCCGCCTCACCCGCCGCAGTTAGCATCCGAGGACTGCTCCCGTTGACGTACACGTCTGGCGTCTGCTCGCTCACGTGGCCAAGCTTGCTGATGCTCGTTCCATCGAGCGTCGCGCTCTCGCCACGCAACAGCGCCCTGATCGCCATTGCCGACTCCCGCATCCCCGCCACCGTCGCCGGTCTGAGTCCGACCGCTGACGTAGCCAGATCACCGCTGCCTATCATGATGCGGATGCGCCCTGGATGAAGCTCGGCCAGCGAATTTGCGCTGGCAGCCACCACCGCAGGATGCCTCGTCACCGGGTTCGTCACCGACGGGAACAACGTCACCCTTGATGTCCGATTCGCGATCTCAGCCAGCCGCACGAACACATCGTGGCCCGAGCCTTGGTGATCGTGAACTCCGATGCCATCGATCCCCGCGTTCTCAGCCCTCAGAGCGAAATCGTGGGCTCGCGAGAGCGGAACGTCGGTGTGGTCGTTTATCTCGATGCGCAGTACCACGGGCCTCCCCAGCAGATTCAGTCCTTGGATCCCGCCCACAGATCGGCAAGTCCCAGCGGGTCGTCGTTGGCCGTCGCCCCACCCGGTGCGTCCGCGACGTCACCGTCCGTGGGCGCGTCACCGTCGGCTCCATCCACCGCTGCCCTAGGTGCCGTGGCCGCCCCCACCAACCGTTCGAGATCGGCTCGCGCGAACTCGATCACGCCCAGCAAGTCACGCTCGTGACGTGGGATCGTCCGCTCCACGCGAAGCAGCGCCAGCACCACGGCCTGCGCCGCCGCAGGATCGACATCTGCGATTGCCGTGCCCAACTGCTGCAAACCCTTGCCCACGTCCATAACGACCTGGGACATGCGCGCCTCTGCGGAATCGTGCCCAAGCTCCTCTAGGAGTCCGATTGATCCCTGTGCGCGTGTTACCTCTTTCCGTTCCGCAGCCTCGATGCCAGCCAGCACCACGATTCCCGTAAGTTGACGTAGCAGACGCCGTTGGTCAGCGCGAACCAGCCGCTGCCCCAACTCAGCGTACGAAGTCATCACGCGTGCTCGCAGGTCCATGTCCTTCGCCTGTTCGGCGATCTCAGCGGTAGCCGAGATCATCTCGCCCACCGCGACCGGCGCGTCACGCCGCAGTGCGCCGAATCCAAGTTCCTCCAGCGCGTCCACAACCATGCTCGCGTTCTGCTCGCGACGCATTGCGCTGATCGTGCGGATAGCCAGCACTGCAGCTTGCTGTTCGTCGGCCTGCGAGATGGCCTTGCGGCCAGCCCGTAGCAGTCCATCGAGGAAGTAGTGATCCACAATCGCATCGTGTTCAGGCGCGCCAACACGGGCGTACGTGGCCTGCACCCGCTCCAGCGCTCCACGCATCGTCGTCAGGTCGCCCCGGTCGATCGACCGCTCGATCAACTCGACGATCGGCAACAACCTACCCGCATCCGGCGTGGGAACCCCGCGTCGCGCAACCCCCCGTACGTATCCCTGGTCCAGCCGACGTATCAGCTTGCCCACCACGAACTCCGGCTTCAGGTATGCGGCGGTCACCAGGAAATGAGGGATCAGCAGCGCCAGGGCAAGCATCGTTGCAACCAAGAGCAGCGCCGCAGCCCGAACATCGTCGTTCGAAGACGCCTGCGCTTGAAGCACTATCCCCGAGGTGATGACCGTGAGGTAGACCACGATCGTGGTCCAGAACACCGTGCTTCGCAGGTAGTACTCCATGATCCGATGGGAGTACTCCTGTGCCGCGAACTGGATCGCCATAAGCGACAGCGAAATGATGATCGCGAAGATCCCCGCCGTCGTCTGTACGCCTATCTCGGTGTACAGGATGTGGATCCGCTCCACGTCGCCCTCGGGGATGCCGAAGCTGAAGCCGACCGCCACCATCACCACAGCGGCCGCGATGAAGACCGCGACCACCCCCAGCGGTAGCCAGATATCCCACTCGCTTGGTAAAACCCGACTCAGTTTCGTTCGCATGGCAGGCCCATCTTCGCACGCACGCTGCGAATTGTACCGTCGCCTGGCGCGCGGCCAAACGCCCGATGCGATACAGTCACCACCGCAGGTTTGGCTCTACACACCTGGCAACAACCCGAGAACAGGAGATACCCGCATGGCTTCCGCAAACGACAAAAGGCGCCAGCTTCGTGACGCCCTGAACGCAACCGAGATCGTCGCCGCCCCTGGCGCGGGAGACCCCATCACAGCCAGGCTCCTGGAGCTCGCCGGATTCCCGGCCGTCCACGTCTCCGGTAGCGTCGCCCACCGTATGTCTGGCTACTCAGACGCTGGCATCCTCACCATGCACGAGATGCTCGAACGCATCATCGCCATGGACGCCGTCTCCGACATCCCCCTGATCTCCGACGCCGACACCGGCTTCGGCGGTGCCGTCAACGTCGTCCGCACCGTCAAGGAGTACGAGCGGGCAGGGGCCAGCGCCATCCACATCGAAGACCAACTCACCCCCAAGCGCCCCGTCCACATGGGCGCCACCGGCGCCTTCATCAGCACGCCTGAAATGGTCGATAAGATTCGGGCCGCCGTCGACTCCCGTACCGACCAGGATTTCCTCGTCATCGCCCGCTGTGATATCCCCGACAAGTCCGAGAAGCTCGAACGTCTCCAGGCCTGCCTCGAAGCTGGCGCCGACATCGGCTGGCTCTCCTCCAGCAATGCCGAAGACACCCGCTTCTACGCAGACGCCTTCAACGGCAAACCATCCCTTGGCGTACTCCCCCGCGGCCTCACCCTCCATGAGTACCAGGACGCGGGCGCGAGCTGCGCCGTCCTCCCTGGCATCCTCCAGATCGCCGCACTCTCCGCCCAGCGCGCCGTGCTCGAAGAACTCAAAGCCAAAGGCACCGTCGTGGAATACCTCAAGACCCTGCCCCACGCCGAAGAAATGACCCTGTTCTACAACCAACAGGGCGCCGACGAACTCGCCCGCATCGAGACCGAGTACGGAGGTACACGCTAGCCTGCCCGCTTCGCTACCGACGAACCTCGGCCAAGATCATGTCCGCCACAGCCTCGCTCGGCGTGATCGTCCGGTCGTCCACGCCATGCATGATCTTGATGATCGCATCCGTGTACGGCGTCGCTACACCAACCTCAACGCCCTTCCGCGCGACCAGACCGTTCATGAAATCGATCTCGGAGCGTCGCCCCTTCGCCACGTCCTGCGCCATCGACGCCTCCCAGTTCGTGCGTGACGGTCGATTCGCCATCAGGTCATCCAGCTCCTCGTACACGTCCCCCTGATCGGCGGCCGCCCACTTCGCGGCGGGCGTCGCATTGATCTCCACCACGTTCAGCCCCAGTGCCAAGCCCACCTTTGCAGTCTCTTTGGCCAGGTGTATCCCGATCTCCCGACACGCCTGGCTGTTGTTCAACTCCAACGTCCCCATGGCCGTCGACGCTGAGATGGCGTTCCCCATCGAGTTCTGCGACAACTTCGCCCAGCGCTCGCCCCACAGGTTGTCCGTCGCGTACGCCCCATCGATCAGGTCCAGCAGGCCAACGACCTCCTTGACTCGATCGGTCTCCGAGCCATCGTGCTCGCCCACCCGGAACACGTAATGGCCGGAATCGCGTCCCACGGCACCGCCGCGCTCCACGTGACCCGGCTCCCACAGCGCCACCTCGATGTGCGATGCGATGCACCCCACCGACCGTTCAGCACCAACGATGTCCGCGATGACCGTATCGTTCCAGCAGTTCTGGAGTGACACGAAGAAGCCCTCAGGCTTCACGTAGCGCTTGATGAAGTGGGTCGCCCATTCTGTGTCGTACGATTTCACGGAGATGAACGCGAAATCGAATTGCTCCGTGATCGCCTGTGCATCCGTCAGGTGCATCGCGTTCACCGGCACCGTGAATGGCCCCTGGCTACCCGTCACATGCAGGCCATCCTTCCGCATGTTCTCCACGTGCTCCGGCCACATGTCGACGAACGTCACCTGCTGACCGTCCTTCGCCAAAAACGAACCGACGTAGCTACCGAGCGCTCCTGCGCCCATTATTGCGATATTGCTTCCCACGTTGCCTCCTGATTGCCTATCCTCACGAACTCGGCTCAACCATATCTGAATCGCGACCGCCAGCGCCAGAAGCGCCAGTCCCCTCGGGCTCGGGAAGCGTGGGTGGCTTGGCCAACCAGAACAAGCCTATCGACGCTGCTGCCACCACGAACGCCAGCCCGAACGCCACGTCATAGCTGCCCGTGATGTCGAACAACACCGCCATGGATATCGGCGCGATCAACCTTGATGCCGTCAGCAGCGGCCTAAGTGTGCCCTGGATGCTCCCCTGGAACCCACGACCGTAGTAGTCAGACCAAGCGATGGGTTGCAGCAGGCCGAATGCCCCGCCCAACAAACCCCAGCCGATCACGAACGTGCCGATGTTGAACGGGTAGGGAACCACCACCAACGACAGCGTTCCCAACGCCCTGAATCCCGCCATCGTCGACAGGCATGCCCGCACCGAGAAGCGCTCCACCAGGAATCCCCAAAGGAACCGCGCCAACGCGCTGAACAGCAAGCTCGCGCTCAGCACGTAGCTCGCACTTTGGATGGACATACCCTCGTTCACGAAGAAGATGATCTGGTGGTACGACACCGCCGCCGTCGCGAACCCCACGAAGTTCGACGCCACCACCATCAGCCATAGCGAGCGTGTGCGCGATGCCGTCTTCAGCGTCCAACTCTGCTCCGTCGCATACGACCGCCTGCCTGCTACTGGTGTGCCCGGGATCTCCTCCAACGGCGGATCGCCATCGGGTCGCAGTCCCATGTCCTCCGGTACGCGGCGCATGAAGATGACCACCAGCGGGAGGTTCAGCAGCAGGATCGCCCCCGCCAGTAATGCCCACGTATCGCGCCAACCCACCCATGCGATCACCGACCCCATCACCGGCGCCATGATCATCCCGCCGACCATGTTCCCTGATGTCGCTATCGCTAGCGCCCGCCCGCGCATGCGCACGAACCACTTCGCAATCACCACCGGCGTCGAAAGGCGGCCCAACTCGCCCATGCCCAGCGCGCCGACCGCGCCGAACAGCAGCCAGTACTGCCACACCTCCTGCACCCGCGCCATTAACAGTAACGCCCCGCCAGCCACCAACGCGCCGATCGCGAGCACCGGCCGTCCGCCGTAGCGATCCAGCAATGGCCCCACGATAGGCGCTGCGAACATACCCGCGATCCCGGCCGTCGTCACCGCCCCCGTCAACTGCGTCAGCGTCCAGCCCATCTCCTCCATCATCGACGGAAAGAACAGCGTGATGATGCTGCCCGTGGTGCTGTACGTCACGAACTCCACCATGAAAAACACCGACACGATCACCCACCCGTAGTAGAACCGCCTCGGGGGTGCTGCCTCCGTGCGCTCGGCCTGTGTGTGATCAGCCTGTCTGCGATCAGGTGAGGGATTGGTTGGACGTTCGCTCATTGCTCGCGCCATCCTACGCGCATAGCAGTGCTAGTATCTCGCCAATCAAGACGTGAGCTTCAGGGGGCGAACCATGGGCGAATGGCGAACGATTCAACTCGACGGCAACGACATGCGTTGCTACGTCGCTATTCCTGAGGGCGCTTCCTCCGCGCCGGCCATGGCCGTCCTCCACGGTGGCCTCGGTTGGGACGACACCACCCAGGACGCCGTCGACAACCTTGCCGCCCAAGGCGTCGCCGCCATCGGCCCTGACCTCTTCCACCGTGGCCTGCCTGAGCGAGCCGAAGGTGGTGGCCCCCGCAGCGCCAGCATGCGCGTCGCCGACTTCGTCAATGACGTCAACGGAGCTCTCGGCTACATGGCCAGCCTCCCCGAGATCGCCTCGGATCGCATCGGCGTCATGGGCTTCTGCATGGGTGGCCAGGTCTCCTACCTCGCCGCAGGCCACAACCCCGACTTCAAAGCAGCCGTCTGCTTCTATCCCGGCTTCGTCTTCAACCCACTGGGTTCTGGCCAAGACTCTGCGCCCTTCGACTTCAGCGACAACATCAAGTGTCCCGTCCTCGTCCTCTCGGGCGCTGACGACGCCAACCCCAGCCCCGCCCAAGCCGAGCAGATAGACGCCGCCCTCACCCGTAACGACATCACCCACGAAATGGTCCTCTACCCCGGCACCAGCCACGCCTTCATGAGCGAAGGCACCGACAGCTACCGCGAGCACGCCGCCACCGACGGCTGGGCCCGCGCCCTCGCCTGGATCGCCAAGTACGTCTAAAGCAAAGGGCGCCTCATGTTCGACGGTGTGATTGGGATCACTTCGCTGGCGTACGACGGTATGGAACCCGACGAGCGGGCGCGGAGGCGCGCGTATTCCCCGAAGGGCTAGCAAGTTGGCGTTCAAGATCGGTGAACGCGTCCATGAGTTCGCGGGCCTCAAACGCCCGATTGCGGCGGCCTAACTTGATGGGGCTCAGTGCTTTTGCGTTGACCAGGCGGTCGACCGCCAAGTTTGCTGCCGCAAAGGATCGCTGGATGAGTTCGGCTCCCGTATTCACCGTCAGCACCGGCAGTGCGGGAAGTGCGTTTATCAGCAGGTCGACCGCCGATCCACGCCGAACTGACCCCAATCGTGATCGCCAGTCCTGCTGGATCTCACTAACTTGGTGCTCAAAATTCTTTGCGACCGCGACCGCCCTTTGGCAGCTAGCCGCGAAAAACCCTATCCATCGGTTTAGGCCTGCCCTCGACTCCTCTGAATCAGCTGGGCCTTCATAACGCGTGCCATCTAGGCGGGCGATATAGTCCCCCGACCACGTCGCCAAGATCAGCGAGACGGGAGGCAATATCCGTGGTGCTATTCCACGACGACGTAGTACGAGGTGTAGTAGGGCGCGACCGGTGCGGCCATTGCCATCCGCGAACGGATGGATCGTCTCGAACTGTGCGTGCGCGATTGCAGCTTGAGCTACCGGAGGCAACGGGTCGTCGTTACAGAAGGTGCACAGATCTACTAAGAGATCATCAACCATCTCCGGAGGAGGGGGTACAAACGCAGCAGTGCAAGGGTTGAAGCTACTTCCGCCGATCCAATTCTGTTCCGTGCGGATACGGCTGCCGTATTCCTCGAAACGCGTGCCTTCAAGCAATCGGCGGTGCGTTTCCCTGATCACGTCGACGGTGATCTCTTGTCCGTCGGAGATTATCCCGATCGCCCATTCCATTGCCTCGATATTGCCCAGCACTTCGGCGGCAGTCACGTCAGATACAACCTCGCCTGATTGCCTATCCGCAACAGCCCGTAAAAGTCGCCGACCTCCAACTTCGAGGCCTTCGATGCGCGACGACGCGACGGCCTCGGCGCGGAGCAACAGCCGTGCTAGCGCTTCAGTGTTCGCGAGCGCCACCGCCGCTTCATTGAACCGTATCAATGCAGCCTCAGCGTCAGCGACATCTGCGGTGACATCCCCCTCGAGCAGGAATCCCCGCCCGGCCAATCGATCTGGTATGTACGCGGAATAATCGCAGGGCTTGCGATCCCGACGGGTAACCCCGCCCTGGCCACTATTCCAACGCCGCCTTTCGAACCTTGCCATGTTTCATCTCTTATGAAAGCTTATTGAGTAACATATAATATAATACTAATATGTTCAAGGCTACTATCGCCCATGACCCCGCGACCTGAACGAGCAACCGGCGCACCCGAAATACATCTGTTTCCTGTGCCCTCTCCCCCACACCTGGGTGTGACAAACGCCCCTCGCGACATCGCACCCCCACGCGCTAACCTGATTCCCCGGACAACCTACGCAATAGACGTATTGGCACCCCGACTCCACACTCCACACTCCGCGGTTCAGACGTACTTGAGCGAGGATCAACAGCACCCCCGCCGATCCACTTCGGCTCCGTACGAATCACGCGGTCGTGATCCTCGATACGCGTTCACCTCGCTTCGGCGATAAGCCCCTCACCCTGGCGGATACCGCACAAAGGCCCCACCGCCGCTTTGCCCCTAGCTGGCCAAGGAACCAGTACTAAAGTACAGGTTGGGCTAGCTCAACATTCGACCAAACGAATGACGCCTCGCCGCTTCGCCGTCCGTAACGTGGAGCCAACATCATTTGTTTGATTGGAGGACGGCATGGAGCAATGCATTCATCACTGGCGACAGGATGGCAGTCTGAGGTCTCCGTTCACCTGCGTTCGGTGTGGCGAGGCGAAATACCTGGAAACGAACTTCTACGACATCCAGGAGAATCGCGGTCACGCGGGCATCTTCAATCCGAGTTTCGGCAGCCCTCGCGTTGCGCGAACGCCTACAGCAGCCGTCTAGAGCGGACAACCTGCCGAGAGCGGCCGAATGGTTGCCGGGCGAAGGGCCAGCGAAAACTCAAGGCCATGCACCGACCAGGGGACTCGGGCCCCCAGCATCTGGGCGTTCCAGCTCCCGGTCCGTGCCAACAGCGACGGCCCCGACGATTTGCCGTGTCCGCGCTGATGACGAATCAGCGTTGCACTCATGCCTCGCGTGTGACAACGGCCCTCGAGCCGTCGTCCTCCCCCCTGTGTCTCTCCTAGTGTCGAACCGCGTATCGGCGATTCATCCGCGCGACCTCCACTGACTCCATCGTGTGGATGCCCGTTCCCAACCCCATAAGTCACAACGGTGACAATTGAAAGTAGCGCGATTGCCTCACTAACGCCTATGCTGGTCTCATGCACGTCGTCGCACCCCCACCCGACATCGCGTGTGCCTCCCAGCACCTCGGGAGCAACCGACCAGACATGGTCAACAACGGTCAGAAATGGACAGAAACGGTCAACATCAAGACGCGCGGCCAAAAGGGCCACTCCCGTCCTGGAGCGGCCAAGCGACCTTTAGTCCTGCGGACGAAGTCCATGAGTTCCGAGGGCGAGCCCCGACGTGCTACGCGTTTTGCCTAGAATCGAGCCCGGGGAGACCACGAATGAGCACGAATGACCATACCCCGCAGCGCATCGCACGAGCCGCCTGCTCCGTCCCAGAGGTAAACGACCGTGCTCATTCCGGCTCAAATGCCCTCAACCCCGTGCGCAACCGACCTAAATGCGGTTCCTCCATGGTCATTCGCGCTCTGTCCCGCCCGCCGAGGGGATCCCGCCCCAAAAGAAACGGGCCCCCGAGATTATCCCGGAGGCCCGCATACAGTCAGAACTATTGACCTGTGGCGCTATGCCACCGTCACGCTCATCACAGGAGGCAAGCCATCGATAACCCGCGCGAACGACGCACCAGAATCTTCGCTAGACCACACCGACCCGTCCGTGAAACCAGCGAACGACAACGTCGCGTCATCCGGCGCCAGCCCGATGCCACGCGGGATCCCCTTGTACTGCGCAGGCAGCCCGCTGTTGGACACCTGCCACGTCTTGCCGCCGTCCTCGCTGCGAGCGAACCCTGGGTCGCCCCCCTCAGGCCGACGCCATTGGCCAGGCCCAACCGCCGTCACGCCACTGATCAGGTATCCAGGGCGTGCCGGATGCGATATCAACGACGTGCACGAGTACGGTCGCGACTCCAGACCAACACTCGCAGGCTCGAAGTGCGAACCCTGATCCGTGCTCCGGAACATACCCTTGCCGGTCGAAACGACCACTGCGTCGCCATCGTTCGGGATCACCGCTACATCGTGTCCGTCGTGGCCCACAAAACCCAAGTCGCCCGCGATCTGTTCCCACGTCTTGCCGCTATCCAGACTGCGTACCGCCCAACCTTCCTCGATCGCACCATAGATCACCGGGTTCGCCCCACCAGCCAACGCGATGCCCTTCATCCGACTCACATAGGGAGGCACCGGACCCGTCCAATCCTTCGTCTCAGGAAGCAACTCCAGCGACTCGTATTCCGTCCAGCTATCCCCCTGATCCTTGCTGATGAACACGCTCGCCGGGCTAGCACCCACGTACAGATCACCGGACTCCTGGTGCTGCGTGATGGACCACACCGTCTTGTGCAGCAACCCCGCGTTGATCTCCTGCCAGCTTTCGCCGCCGTCGCGGCTACGGAACATTCCCGCCTTGACCGTCCCGGCGTACATCACCGCAGAGTCGTTGCAGTCCACCACAACCCCGGCTCGGAAATCGCCGAGCCCACTCAGCCCGACCTTCTTGGATGTGTACCCGTCGGCCCCATGCTCAGCTTTGTACAGACCGTCCGACGTCCCGATGATCAGCGTGTGTCCGTTGCTCGTGCCCATGTTCCCCTCCGGTTATCGCAGCGATGCCAACCATGTGGCGCGGATTCTAGCAACCAGCACGCCAGCGTGCTACCGAACGTTTCAAAGGCGATAGCACCACCAGCACGCCTCACCTATACTGCGCGCCGACCTGATCCGGTCAAAAACTGAGGGGGTGCCACATGGCGCGACTGACGATCCAAGACTTGCAACAGATGAAGCGCGACGGTAAGAAGATCGCCGCTGGCGTTTCCTACGAAGCGAATATGGCTCGCATGTTCGAGAGGGCAGGGGTGCACCTGCTATCCGTTGGCGACAGCCTCTCGCGAGCGTTCCTTGGCTACACCAACCCGCTGGACTACAAGGTCGAAGAAATGCTCACCTTCGGTGGTGCCGTCGCCCGTGTTGCCGAGCGCGCCGCCGTTAGCATCGACGTCCCCGACTCCGTGCTGCTTGGTGGCCCCAAAGAGATGGAGCGAGTCGCACGCATCATCAAGGAAACCATCCCCAACGCTGACATGATCAAGGTCGACATCCGCGAACGGGAAGAAGAACTCATCGACGAAGTCGAGGCCGTCATCGCCGCTGGCCTGCAATCCTACCCACAGATCGGCTTCGAGTACGTCGCTGGCGGCAGCATGCACGATACCGCCCAGGACATGGAGCAAACCCTCAAGTGGGCTGAGGAAGTAGTCAAGCGCGGCGCCTCCATGATCGACCTCACCATGGTCTCCAAGGACATCTACGCCGCGGTTTGCAAAGCCGTCGACATCCCCGTCATCGGCGGACAATCCGGCTCAGAGTCCGACGGCAAGATCTACGTCGGCTACGCCATCACCGGCTACAGCGCAGGGATACTGGACGGCGACGCATCGCCTGACGCCGCCATCCGCTCTATGTACACCGTCATCGAAAAGGCCGTCAAAGCCGTCCACGACAACAACTGGAGCTAACCCCCGTAGGTGTCACCGCATCATCAACTCATCTGACCACTTTGCCCCAGCGCCCGCTGGCGGTCAGCGCGGCGTGTCGCCCCTCAGCGTGATGCGATGCATCTCGCGCAGATAGCCGTGGTAATCGTTCACCGGGTTGTGCATCGTGCAGCGGTTGTCCCATATCGCCATGGAACCCACCTCCCAGGTGAAGCGACAAGTGAACTCAGGGCGAACCGAATGCTCGTACAAGTAACGGAGGATCGGCGCGCTCTCCTCCTCGCTCATCCCGACGAACTTCACCGTGTGCGCGACGTTCAGGTACAAAGCCTTGCGCCCCGTTTCCGGGTGCGTCCGCACTATCGGGTGCTCGCCGATCAATTCCGTGTCGCTGTTGGGACGGCCAGCCTCGCTAACCCGATCCTCCCTGGTTCGCATAGCATCGGCCTTCCGAGAGCTGCTGACGCCAACCAGCCCGCTCAGCAGGTGCTTCATGCCATCTGACAGCGCATCGTATGCCGCGTACATGTTCGCGAATATCGTATCCCCGCCCACCGGCGGGATGGTGCGAGCCAGCAACATCGTCGCCATCGGAGGTTGGGGCAGGTACGTCGTGTCAGAGTGCCAAATGCCACCGAAGTTCACCGTCTCGTTTTCGCGCTTGACCACCGGCGTGATCATCGGGTACCCCGGCAAACCGGGCAGCATCGGATATTCGCTCGGCTCGCCTAATTGCTGCGCGAACGCTAGGAATTGGTCAAGCGTCAATTCCTGCCCACGCAGGAACACCACGTTGTACGCAAGCAGCGCGTGCCGGATCTCGTCGACGGTTCGTTGCGTTAAACCATGGGCTAGGTCTGCGCCACTGATCTCAGCACCGACGAGCCCGCTAAGCGGCCGAGTAGTTATGTCCTGGTAGTTCATCATTTCGCCCAAAGATACCAGGATTGGCGATCCATTGCTCTATTGGTTGGACACTTCGGCTTGCCAAGTCGCTTAGAAATCGGTAATTTCCTCTGTGTAGCTCCGCACTCTTCAACAAGTCAGCACCGAGCACGTGCCCGAAAAGGAGACCCAAATGACAACAGAAACAGAACCTGAATACATTGAGCCAGAAGGCATGGGACGTGCCGGTTGGCATAAAGAAGGCGAAGGCGAGGGTCAGGCCCGAAGCTACTACCGCCGCTTGGCCACACCCTGGGAAACATTCATCAAGAGCGAGGGCTTGCCCGTTTTCCGAGGCGTTGGTATCAAGGATACCCGCACCCTCCCGCGAGCCGACTGGCCACGCGTTGGGGGCAAAGGAACCTACATCCAGGTGATCGGCACCGAGAACAAGACCGGCATGTTCGTCGTGGAAGTCCCGGCGCGCGGTGCTCTGCACCCGCAGCGCCAGATGTACGAAGAACGCTACGTGGTCATGGAAGGCCGGGGCAGCGTCGAAGTATGGAAGAACAACGACACCGTCCGCACCGCGTTCGAGTATGGCCCATGGAGCCTGTTCTCCATCCCCATGAACGCCAACTTCCGCATCATCAACTCCGCCTCCACTCCCGCCTTGATGATCGCAGTCAACACTGCCCCCCGCACCATCAACTCCTACGACAATATGGACTTCGTTTTCAACAACGAGTTCAACTTCGAAGACCGTTGGGGCGGAAACCTTGAAGACTACTGGGACAACAACGAGAAGGTGGTGCCCCAGCCCGTTCGTGGTCGCGCGATGGTCACCTCCAACTTCATCCCTGACATCGCCAACTCGTACCTGCCCCTAGACAACAACCGTGGCCCCGGATTCCGTTGGGTCGCGCCTGACCAGGTTGGCAACCGGATGATCCAGGGCTGGGTGGCTGAGTACCCCAGCGGTCGATACGCCAAGGCCCACTACCACGCCTCCGGTGCAGTCCTCGTTGGCCTCAAGGGCAACGGCTACTCCATCACATGGCCGCGTGAAGAAGGCGGCGTCACCCCGTGGAAGGACGGTAAGGGCGACCTCGTCAAGTTCCAGGAGTATGGCCCGGGCGGTCTTATCAGTGCGGCGCCTGGCCCCGCGAACTGGTTCCACCAGCACTTCGCGGTCAGCAAGGGACCGTTCAGGGTCTTCAACTACACCGGCACGATGCCAGGCAACCCTGAATCAGGACGCCTGCGTGAACTCGACGA
>Ga0114999_10004560_pt1 | contig 16685 bp, 12 predicted proteins | sample ArcticOcean_MG_C_3_FD_89820 | JGI IMG/M metagenome (GOLD analysis project Ga0114999, IMG submission 89820) | Marine microbial communities from western Arctic Ocean - ArcticOcean_MG_CB8_126 | ecosystem: Environmental > Aquatic > Marine > Oceanic | place: Arctic Ocean: Canada Basin | collected...
AAATATACTGGCTAGCTTTATCGTCCCGCGTCTTCTTGAGTGCCGGAGACAAGATTGAATCCAGCCCTTTATCAAGTCTTGCGACTGCAGGCTGGAACGCGCTGACAATACTTCCGATTTCACCGCCATGGGATTCGTTACGTGCAAACCAGATCGTCCCTCTACTGATTAAGTCTAGTATTCCAAGCTGCATCTCTGTCTGAACATCAGCGGGAACCGAATTATCAAGCGCTTCAACCCCGCTCCATAATTCAGCGAGACCAAAGACCTGACGACAGATCAGATAGGCGCGGGCAATTGCCGCAAATGACTCGCCTGTGCGCTCCGCAATGGTGTTGATAAAGCTGGGACCCGTCCGGTTAACAACTGTATTGGCAACGTAGGTGGCTATTATTTCGCGTCGTAACCGGTGCTTTCCGACCAAATTCGGGAACCGTTTCTGAATAAGCTTGGGGAAATACAGACCCAGAGTGTTTTCAAGATAGGGGTCATCTGGCAGCGAGCTCTCTAACACATCATCAAATAATGCAATCTTGGCGTAAGCCAACAACACAGAAAGTTCAGGTCGCGTCAGACCTGCCCCTGCCGAAAGGCGGGTTTCCAGATCCTCATCAGAGGGCAAGAATTCCACTTCCCGATCAAGATCTCCCGTACGCTCTAGAGCATGCATAAACCGTAGATGTTCATCGGCCAGCGCGAGACTCTGATGCTCGGCATTGGTCAACGCCATGCTCTGGCGATAATTATCCATCAACACCAGATCCGAGACGTCCTGCGTCATATCGGCAAGGACCTTATTGCGCTGAGCATATGTCAGTTTCCCCGAGCGGGTTGCCATACCGAGGAGAATCTTGATGTTCACCTCATGGTCTGAGCAGCAAACACCGGCAGAATTGTCGATAAAGTCTGTATTGATACGACCGCCAGATTTTGAATATTCGACCCGGCCAAGCTGTGTTGCACCGAGATTAGCTCCCTCACCAACAACTTTGGCTCGGATATGACCGCCATTGATCCGCAAAGAATCATTGGCTCGGTCACCGACTTCGATATTATTCTCATCGCGAGACTTGATGTAGGTTCCGATCCCGCCGAACCACAGCAGGTCTACCTCAGCTGTTAGCATGGCCTGGATAAGTTCATTCGGTGTCACCGTACCCCCGGCAGGAAGACCAAAAGCTTTTCGCATCTGCGGCGTCACTTTGATTGACTTCGCAGCCCGCTCAAAAATGCCGCCGCCAGCTGAAATGAGCTTAGTATTATAGTCGGTCCAGGGTGACTGGCCTTTATCAAACAAGCGTTTCCGCTCTTTAAAGCTGGAGGTGGGATTGGGGTCAGGATCCACAAGAATATGGAGATGGTTGAAGGCGCCCAACAATTTAGTGAACGGTGAATAAATCATACCGTTGCCAAACACATCGCCCGACATGTCACCTACGCCAACACTGGTAAAGGGCGTCGTCATGACGTCGATACCCATTTCACGGAAGTGCCGTTTAACGGATTCCCAGGCGCCGCGCGCCGTAATGCCCATCGCCTTATGGTCATAACCAACCGAGCCGCCAGACGCAAAAGCGTCATCGAGCCAGAAGCCGTACTCCTGGGAAACACCATTGGCTATATCGGAGAATGTCGCGGTCCCTTTATCCGCCGCGACGACTAAATACGGATCATCACCGTCATGCCGCACAACATGTTCAGGCGGTACTACTTTATCACTTCTGAGATTGTCAGTGATATCGAGGAGACCGCGCATAAATGTTTTGTAACAGGCAATGCCTTCTTCAAGGAATTCTTCACGGCCACCGTTTTCGGGTGGCTGTTTAACGATAAACCCGCCTTTCGCTCCGACTGGAACAATAACCGCATTCTTGGTCATTTGAGATTTCATGAGACCAAGTATTTCGGTTCGGAAATCTTCCTTCCGATCCGACCAGCGAATACCCCCACGAGCGACACTACCACCCCGCAAATGAACCGCATCAACGCGCGGCGAGTGTACAAAGACCTCAATCGCTGGGCGTGGCAAAGGGAGGTCATCCACATTACCGCTATCGATTTTGAATGAAACATAAGGCTTTGGTGTTCCATCCCCAGCAAACTGATAAAAATTCGTCCGCAGTGTCGATTTAATAATATTGAGGTAGCGCCTCAGAATTTTATCCTCATCCAGCGACACAACATTGTCCAATGCCCCGGCAAGCTTCTCTTCGAGTTTCTTGACGTGCTTCTCCGCGTTGGAAACTTCTTCAGGGTCAAAACGACACTCAAATAGCTCGACGAGCATCTCTGTGATGTTGACCTGGTTCGCTAATGTGTCTTCCAGGTAGGATTGGCTATAAGGAATCGCTGCCTGCAAAAGGTATTTACAATAGCCGCGCAACATAACAATTTGGCGCCACTCAAGGCCGGCACCAAGAACCAATTTGTTAAAGCCATCATCTTCCATCTCGTTATTCCAGACGTGATGGAAGGCGTCTTCAAAAAGAGTTTTAACTTTGTCGATATTGACAGCCGCACCAGAACGCATAACTAGTCCGAAATCATGCAGCCAGACGGTCTCGTCCGACCCATTCGGCATTAAGTCATGCGGAACCTCATCAATGACCCGAAGCCCCATGTTTTCAAGGACCGGCAGCACATCCGATAATGGCAGCGGCGTATCGCGGTGAAACAATTTGAATCTAACTTCATGATCTTTGGCACCCGCTGGACGATACAGGTCGAGAACCGCAGAACCGTTTACGAGCGTGTTTTCAGCATGGACAACGTCTGCAATAGCCGCCTCGGGATCGAAATCCTCGCGATAGGCAACGGGAAACGCATCACGATAAACGCCGTGTAAGCGAGTTCCCTCGTTCTCGCCGTGTGCAAGGATCAACGCACTCGCGAGACCATCAGACCAGTCACGCGCCGCATGAGCCAAACGTTCTTCGATTTCCTGATCGGTTTGAGGCGGTGCAACGCCAGGCGTTGTTTTGACGATAAACTGGATTCGGGCCAGGGCAGAATCTGTGACCTGCGTATAATGAGCAATCACGGGTCCCGCAAACCCGTCTTCCAAAATATCCTGCAGCTTTCGCCGTATTGCCGTGTCGTATCGATCACGTGGCACAAAAACCAAGCACGAAAGATGGCGGCCAAAGGGGTCGCGATGCACAAAAAGAGCGACCCGCTGACGTTCACGAAGGCGTAGAATACCAAGCGACGTCACCAGCAAATCTTCGACGTCCACCTGCAACAACTCGTCACGCGGCAGTGACTGCAGGATATGCATCAGTGCTTTCGCATCATGGCTCGACGGTTCAAAACCAGCGCTCTCGACGATCGTGTCGACCTTACCCCGCAGGACAGGAATTTCATTGACCGTATGATTGTAAAGATCGGACGTGAACAGGCCTACAAACAGCCGTTCGCCAATGACATCGCCTTGCTGATCAAACATCTTGATGCCGATGGTATCGAGATGAACTGGCCGGTGGACAGTTGAGCGCGTATTCGCCTTGCTCACCATCAGGGCTGTCGGTTTCTTAAGGAAGTCGGCAATCTCGGGGGGCAATTCAGTCACGTTGGAAAGCCCTTCAAAAATTTTTGTTCTTAGCGACCGAAGAACACCGAGACCGCTCTTTGGATGCGTTTTAAGGCCAGACTTTTTGCCCTTCGACGTAATGCCATATTCACGATAGCCAAGGAATGTGAAGTGGCTGTCATCAATCCAGCGCAAAAAGGATTTTGTTTCCTCAATTTCGGCGCGCGAAAGGGGTGCTTCATCAGGCTGCAGATCAGCGATCGCTTCCGCGACCTTGACCCGCATTATCTGCCAGTCCTCTACAGCGCAACGAACGTCAGACAGAACGTATTCCAGCTGTTTCGAGATCGACCGTAGCTTATCGGCGCCAGCATGCTCGTTGATCTCAATATGGATCACAGATTCCATCTTAGTATCGATAGAGGGTTTGTCGTTCTGACAGACCCGCAGGATACGGCCAGCCTTATCCCGTTTCACACGTATCACCGGGTGCACGACGACATGAATGGTGGCGTCAAGCTGGTTAAGGGCCGCCGTAACGGAATCGACCAAAAACGCCATATCGTCATTTACGATCTGAACAACGGTATGATCGGTATTCCAGCCGTCATTTCCAGCACTCGGATTGAAGACCCGTATAGACGGCTTACGCGCTGTACGTTTCTGCACTAATTCCCAGGCTGACAATGCAGCAGCCATTAAGTCACCCGGTGCGGCGCGCAGCACATCTTCCGGCGCAGTGTTTTCATAGAACGCCGATAAGAACGCCCCGACGTCCGCCTTCGCTGACTTTTTAGCCTTCCGCCGCGCGGCGGTAGCGATTTTACGGATAACGTTTGTTTTTGCGTCTTCACTGTGTTGAAGCATGAGTCCGGCCTTTCGGTTTAATATGGCGGTCAACGTTCTTCCCTTACATGAGACGTGTTTTAACAAATCATAGATAAAATCATGGTTAACGAGCTTCAACCAATTGTTTTATGACATTTTACAAAAAGGGCCTGCCATGCCTGAGGGCTCAATTTTTCCTGATCCGCAGAACGATCCATTCTTTAACCGATTGCCCAGCCCTGATTCCAAGGAACAGAGGCATCCCATCGCTGCCGCTTTGCCTGGATACGGCATGGCGAAGCCGCCGGTGAATACCCGGCTCAGTATTCCGATACCGCGATGGCGTTTTTACTTATCAATCAGCAGCGGAGAGGAACGCCGAAGAAAACCACATCTCGCTGCCGACCGTCGACATAATCCGCTCTCCACAAAGGGGGATGCCCTGTTTGTTCTAATGGGCGATGACACTTTCTCTTTTTACCCTCGGCCGCCTTTTAGTCTACGCATCCGTCCTGCAGGTCTGACACCGAGGACAACAGCTTTTAAGCGATCAGGATACCTGATAAACAGACGCAGCCTTTTGTAATTGAGCGCGTCATGCAGCGGCTTACTAGCCTACCCATAAATCAAATCTTGTTGGCGACCCTCTGGGGTTTCGCGGTCATCCGGCTTCTTTGGAGCCATCCATCTATACAATTCGCTAGCGGCGTGGTGCTTGCCATTTATATCCTGGTGGTCGGCAGACAAATCCGGCGCCGAATGCAAATCCTGATTTTCTGTCTCGCTTTGGCGGCTACGATTTTGGCCACGCTTTTTGGCGGCTGGTTCGCCCTTTGGCAAGGCATGGAACACTCTGTAATCTTTGCGGCCTTTTTTGGAACCGTAGTTTTACTGCGCGCCACAGCAGATCAGCGACCAGAAATCAGCAAAGCCCGGCAACTCGTCGAAAAACTTGATGCTCAGGAACGCAATAGTGGTCTCATGGCTGGTAGCCAGTTTCTCGGCAGCGTTCTAAATGTCGGCGTTATGTCCATTTTTGCACCGATCATTGGCCGCGATAATAGCGATAACATTCGTAAGGCCGCAGCAGAAGCCTGCCAGCGCGGTATGTGCTTGTGCTGCCTGTGGTCGCCATTTTGGCTAGCAATGGCACTTTGTTACGAACACTTACCGAACGTCGCGTTGTGGCAAATAATGATCTTGGGGCTGTGTTTTGTCTTGGTCGGCTTTATTATCGCCCACCTCCTCTATACCCGTGACGTCGGTTTCGCGGGCTCACTCCGCGCTGTTGCCGCGTTAATCCCTGTTTTGCCACCAGTGACCATCGCGGCCTCGGTTGTCCTTTTGCTCAACGCCACAACATCCCTGTCGACATTGCAATGTCTTGTCACAGGCATACCCCTCCTGTGTCTGGTAGGTCTCGCTTTCCAGGGCCGCCATCAATTGGAAGCGGCCGTTCGTCAATCCGGGAAAGGCATCGGTACTGTCCACGGTGAGGTCGTTTTGCTGACGGCGGCCATCCTGCTCGGCAAGACATTAATACTGGCAATTGAGAAAACAGGATTTGATGAAACGGTCGCGGCGTTGCAACTTGCTGACTGGGGCGTCATCACCGCTATCATCGGCACCATCACCATTCTAGCGTTTGCGGGCGTCCATCAAATCGTGACCGCAACATTGGTACTCGTTCTATTTGGATCAATTGAGACTGGGGTGTCGCAATTAATCATTATGGAGGCCACCCTGATCGGTTGGGCATTTTCTTCAATGACCGGTCTTTCTGCAGTGTCTGTCGCCGTTGCCAGCAACATGTTTGCTGTGTCGTTGGAAGGTCTCGCCTACGGACCTAACCTGCGCTTTGTTGCTGCCTTTGGGATCATTTCGATTATTGGCCTAACAGCGCTTAATCGAATACTGATCTGAACAGCACCAATAAAAAAGGTGGTCATTACGGCAGCCTAGAGTTTGGGGAAGAGAATGAGCGCAGTAACTAAGCGCAAATTCCATCCCAAACGATGCAAATACTGTGCCAAATACACGAATATATAGGTTTCATGGACTTAGATGCGCCATACGAGACCGTATGACACAAAATGCAACAATATTCACCCGAATACGTATAGAAATGGCGCAAAAAGTGACGTCAAAGACACCAATTACGCATTTGATCATGCTCGTTCCGTCAGCGCCTGATCAAACGCTTCGAGTTGAGCCGTCACCAACTCATAAATCTTCTCAGCCGACGTCCTGGTAAACAACTCGATGGCATCATCGACAGTCGTAACACTGTGGATATGGAAAGTGCCCGCCGCTACCGCCTCCGAAATTTCGGGCAATAGGACTACATTGCGCTCATTTGCGGCAGGAAGAATGACGCCCTGCGATCCGGATAACGCGCCCTGGCTTAAACAAGTTCTGAAAAATCCGGCGATCTTTTGGTTGGCGCCACCAATAGCTTGAGCCTCACCTCGCTGATTGACCGATCCGGTGATAGCGAGATCCTGGCGTAGCGGAACGCCTGACAAATCCGAGAGGATGGCCATCAACTCAGCAAGCGACGCGCTGTCGCCTTCAACGCCACCATAGCTTTGTTCAAACGTCACAGAACAATTGAAAGATAATGGAAACCGTCGAGCGAAAATTCCGGCGAGGAAACCCTGCAAAACCATGACACCCTTTTGCTGAATGGGCCCACCGAGCGCAACATCACGTTCAATGTTCACAACGCCATGGCGGCCAACTGAGGCCCGCGCCGTGACGCGGCTCGGCATGCCAAAGCTAGTATCCCCCATATCACGAACTGTCAGCGCGTTTACCTGACCGACAGCCGATCCCGTTGTGGTGATCATCACCGTATCTTCAGCAATTGAGTCGAGCATCCGGCTGGGTATCCGTGACACACGATTGTGATGATTAGCCAATGCCTGCAACACGTCATCGCGTGTGATGTTTGCGTTCTTTCCGCCAGACGCTTGATGCGCCTCAACAATGACATCGTTTATGCGTTCAAACTGCGAAGACAGCCGCCGCCGGTTGGCCGCCCAGCGGGACGCAAGCCCCAGCAAAAAAGCAATGGCATCGTCATCTATTCCTTTGGCACCAACTGCCACCGCAACTTCGCGAATCAACGCCGAATACTCGCCAACATTTCCCGAACTCGTCTCCATATCAGCGTCGATATCAGCTTTGATTTTAAAGTAAGTCTGAAATTCAGGATCAGAGGCAAAAAACGTATAGTACCAATTTGGCGCGGCGATCATCACGACCTTCAACGACAACGGCACAGGTGCCGGGCGAACGGCACCCGCCACCGGTAGGCTGTTGGCGCGATGCGGGTCTTCGATTCTAATTTCGCCATCGCGAAGCGCCGCTTTTAAATAGCCCCAAACGGCCGGCGCCTCAGCAATCGTATCAGCCCGCAAAACCAACACGCCGCCATTCGCGCGATGCAGAGCACCGGGCTGAATCATGGTGAAGTCAGTGGCATAGCCTTGTTCACTTTGGCGATACTGCAATTGGCCGAACAGATTCTGGTATGTCGGGTTGGGTTCAACGATAACAGGAGCACCAGCTGTAGCGCGATTATCCGACAACAGATTCACCGCGTATCGAGTTTCAGGCCTCATATCCGCCGGAAGTTCTGAAGGTGTCTCAGCCAGAAAGACTTTGTAATTCTCGACAATATCAACCCGGAATTCGACGAACCAGCCGGCAAGGCCCGGATAGCTACCATATTGTTCAGCCATCGCATCCAGGATCGGCGCGCAAACCTGATCAAGCATATCCCGGGCCATCACGTCGAGTGCCTGTTCTAGAACCGCTTGGTTCTCTGCGGCCTTTGCCATAATCCCGGTCAGAGCCTGAGCAAGGTCAGGGCCATATTGTTGGGCGGCCTGTTGCTGTTCAGCAGACATTTCAACCGGCGGGACGGGATTCCCATCACCATCAATTGCCGCAATCGACGTCCCTTCATCAGTTTGAATAATATCAAAACCACGGGATCGCGCGGTCTCGCGCAAAGCGTCGACCTCCCCCTGAATATCCGAAGTGCGGCCGGCAGCCGCTTCCTGCAGCTGCTGTTTCATTTCATCGCCACCGAAGGCGTCGCGCATCGCGGCAGTAAGTTGATTTATCGTCGCCGCCAGCGCCTTCGAGAATTCATAGCCAATACCAGCAGGCAGTGCATAAGGTTGCGGCTCTGCATCGCGTTGAAAGTTATTCAGATAAACCCAATCGGCGGCCGGTTTCATCGTCTTCGCAGAGGTTTCAATGAACTCAACAGTAGAGCTCAATCGCCCGCTACGCGGCCCACCCAAAACAAAAATATTGAAGTGAGAATCGTCGATACCGAGGCCAAACTCCAATGCATCCCGTGCCCGCTGGTGGCTAGAAAATGAAAATATATCCCCGTCTGTACCCTCAACAATATTAAAGGAAGGGAGGCCTATTTCACCGACTGCCAAATTCTTGATTGTCATTTACATTTTCTCCTGCATAGAGCGACATACTCTCTCTTGCTACCGATGAAATCCAACGTCAAGGTATTCAGACCAACAGATATATAGGGGCCCGCCAACATAGCCGGCGAGCCTGGAGCGAAAATAGATGAAGTTCGGTTTATTTGGCGGCGCCACAGCAGCGGCAGCCCCATCACAGGCGGCGTCGGAGAGGCTACTGCTGGATCAGCCAGAAGATAGCCATTCCTATGGCGCCTTCATTGACGCCATCGTCGAGGCAGAATCTCTCGGTTTTCACAGCATCTTTCTGGTTGAGCATCATTTTACCGGCGAGGCCCAGGTTTCCGCACCGATGAACCTGCTAACCTATTTGGCTGCCAAGACCTCAACAATCCGGCTCGGCACCGGTGTCATCGTTATCCCTTGGCACAATCCGGTTCTACTCGCGGAGCAGGCGGCCACCGTCGATGTCCTCTCCAACGGTCGTTTCGATTTTGGTGTCGGCAAAGGATATCGGCCACGCGAGTTCGAAGGGTTTTGTATTTCGATCCAGGAATCCGCCGGCCGGTTCGAAGAATCAATGACGCTGATCAAAAAATCATTGTCTTCCAATGAGCGGTTTTCGTTTCACAGCGATCGATGGAATTTTGAGGATATTGTCGTCGAACCGCCACCGGTGCAGAAACCTCACCCGCCAATGTGGCTCGCCGCTGGGCGTCCTGACTCCCTGCGCTATGCTGCCAACGGTGATTATTCGCTGCTGCTCGATCAGTTTGCCACCTTCGACGTTACCCTTGAACGTTTTGCTATATATCGCGAAGCCGTTGAGGCCTCCGGCAAATCATTTGACCCCATGAACGTCGCTGTCGCCCGCGGCATGCACATCATCCGCAGCGAGGAAGAACGTGAAATCGCCATTAATCGACGCATGGCAGCGCTGGATCACATGAACCAGATGGCAAAATCAAATGACGCCGGCTACCAAACCAGCATGACATCCGATCCCGACCTCAGAAAAGCGGCGGAGCAGGGAACATTAATCGGTACACCGGAAGAAATTATTGATCGCCTGAAACAACTCCAAGACGGTGGCGTGGAATATATTTTGTTGGCGGGCGTGCAGATGAGCCCGCCGCAAATGCGCGCTTTCGCTGAAGAAATCACGCCGGCGTTTACGTGAGAGCACGAAAAATATCGCCTCGCAATCCATCTATATAAATTTAGGAATGAAATTGGAGCGGGCGATGAGATTCGAACTCACGACATCAACCTTGGCAAGGTTGCGCTCTACCCCTGAGCTACGCCCGCATCCGGAGGCGCGATAATAATCAGACGCACCAGCTTTACAAGTGCTTGCTTACACTGCTGATATTGCTAATGACAACCCCTTTTCTATAGGGTGCAGGCCATGACGGAACCCAGCCCACTACCTACCACACGCGAAATGCTTATGGCGCGGCTCAACACCCTTAAAATTGACTATACAGAATACAACCACCCTGCGGTTTTTACGGTAGAGGAAGCCAAGAAACTACGCGGCGAGTTACCAGGGGTTCATTGCAAAAGCCTGTTTCTCAAGGCCAAAGGCGGACGGCTATTCCTGTTGGTTTGCCTGGAATGGCGACGTATGGACATGAAAGCACTAGCAGATTTACTACCATCCCGGCGGCTATCCTTCGGCCAACCAGAACTTTTACTGGAAAAACTCGGGGTAACGCCCGGGTCGGTGACGCCGTTTGGCGCGATCAACGATAACGGCCCAGAAGACAACTGTGTGACCATAGTTCTGGACAAGAAAATGCTCGAAGCAACACAGGTCAACTACCACCCGCTGATCAACACAGCGACCATAGGATTGTCGCCTGACGATCTACAGCGATTTTTGGTTGATTGCTATCATCTACCGCTTATTCTGGACCTTGATCCGGCGACACAAAAACAATGATAACGCTTGACGGGCTAGCAGCCCTTGTCTTTATCTTTAAAATTGGCCATTTACTCTAACAAAGACCAGCAATCGACGATTAACACCTGAACGAAACAATAAAGCGACGCCCCATGGAGCCGATACTCGATCCCAACGCACCACCAGCAGCGCCAGCCGGTGACTTAATTAAAGAGTCATCTGAAGCAGCGTTTGCGCAGGATGTCATTGAAGTCTCGCAAGAGGTCCCCGTAATTGTGGACTTCTGGGCGCCTTGGTGCGAACCCTGCAAACAACTTGGGCCCCTGCTTGAAAAAGTGGTTACCGAAGCAAATGGCGCCGTGAAAATGGTCAAGATCGATATTGATCAAAACCAAAACCTTGCGCAGCAACTTCGTATCCAGTCCATTCCCGCGGTCTACGCATTTTACCAGGGCAAACCAGTGGATGCCTTTCAGGGCGCGCAGCCCGAAAGTCAGATTCGGGAGTTTGTCACCAAGCTAACGCAAACTGCCGGAACCGAAGAAAAATCTCCGGTAGATGAAGCGCTGGAACAGGCTGAAGCGCTCATTGAATCAGGTCAGTTTGAACAGGCTGGCGCTGTGTATTCCCAAGTAGTCCAACATGCGTCTGACAATATCACTGCCAAAGCTGGGCTGGCGCGCTGCTGCATCGAAACCGGCAACACCGCCGGCGCCCAAGAACTTATCGACACGTTAAGCGACGACGAACGCATGGATACAGCGTTCACAAGTGTCATCAGCTCGCTGGATCTTGCCGAAAAAGCAGCAGAAGCTGGCGACCTAGGGCCATTACAGGTGGCGGTGGAGGCAAACCCCAAAGATCACGAAGCGCGCTATAATTTGGCCTTGGCTCTATATGCCGGCGGACAGGCGGAAGCAGCCATTGATGCCTTGATTGAAATCATCCGCCAGAATCGCGGCTGGAATGACGACGCTGCCCGATTGGAACTGCTTAAGCTTTTCGAAGCAATTGGGCCGACAGACCCCCTGACCATGGATGGGCGCAAAAAACTATCCTCAATCCTGTTTTCATGACCCACAGTGTCTTCGACCCTAGTTTTGAAGACCTGCCGCGGGTAATCCCGATATTTCCTCTCACGGGCGTTTTGCTTTTGCCGACCGGAAAATTGCCTCTGAACATTTTTGAACCACGCTATCTCGCGATGATCCGAGATACGTTGGCAGACGAACAACGCATCATTGGCATGTTGCAACCACGTGTTCCTTACCTTGAGGACAATCGCGGCGCGGGCGGGCTGAATAACGACGGGCCTGATCTATACAAGACCGGTTGCGCAGGGCGGATTACCGGTTTTACGGAATCTGACGACGGCCGCTACATGCTGACGCTGGCGGGCATATGCCGCTTTGACATTGTGGAAGAGATGACCGGCAAGGAAGGTTATCGTCGGATCCTTGCAGACTATCGGCGATTCCGGAACGATATCGGCGATGAGCCAGAGGCAGATATCGACCGAGACCGCCTTTTGGCTGCCGTCAAAGAATATTTCGCCTTACAAAATATCGAAGCAAGCTGGGATGCCGTCTTAGCCACGCCAGATGATAAGTTGATAACGTCTCTCTCCATGACCTGTCCTTTCGGCCCCAACGAGCGACAAGCATTGCTCGAAGCGCAAACGCTATCGTCGCGCGCAGATATTGTTATAACATTGCTAGAAATGGCGCTTCTGGAAAACGGCGGCGCCAGCGACATTAGCCATTAAGGCCCACATTAAGGAAATACCGCATGACGACCAAGACAAACGTTGACCCCAAATTGCTCGAAATTTTGGTGTGTCCGATTACAAAACAACCCCTGCGTTATGACGAAACTGCCCAGGAATTAATCAGCGACGCGGCGGGCTTGGCTTACCCCATCCGCGACGGCATCCCGATTATGTTGGCCGACGAAGCGCGGCAACTGGATGACGGCGCAGCCCAAAGCTGACGTGATGCCGCCACGGCCAACACAGATAAAACTTAAAAAGGCTGAAAAGCAGCTAGATATCACCTTCGATGATGGCGCCGCATTTTCCTATCCTGCCGAATTATTGCGCGTAGAAAGCCCTTCTGCAGAAGTGCAGGGCCATGGCGCCAGTCAGAAAAAAACTATCGCCGGACGACGCCATGTTGGCGTGATGGAAATTGAACCTGTTGGCAATTATGCAATTAGGCTGATATTTGACGACCTCCACGATACGGGAATATTTTCGTGGCAGTATCTTTATGAACTTGGAAGTTTGCAGACAGAACGCTGGCAGGATTATGTAGCGGCGCTGAAACGGGAAGGCTTGAGTCGTGATCCCTGATCTAAGCAACGCCTTGTTGCAAAGAAAGCGGCAAGGCAGACTTTCATTTGAACCTTTGATTGTTTTCCCGGTGAATTGCACTGACGACGAATAACCGAATAACCCGCTTTACCATTATCGGCGGCGGGTAGCGCAGTCTGGCTGACAGCAAGCTTACTCGTGGCGTCTCTTAACCGGAGAAAAGACGGCCCGGATACTGAGGCTTGGTGCCGCCCTTGACCGATAAAAAATGTGAGATCGGTCAGATAGGCTCGCCTCGAATTAGGCGTGGTAAATCCCCAAGGACTCCCATTGCGTGGCGCATAAATAAGTGCTTAAGCGAAGGCGTCCGGTTAACCGCAGCCAGCCCAACGTCGCGGGCAAATTTGATTGGGCCAACGTCGTTCGAAAATATTCTATTCAATCCATCAGTCGCGGCAATCATCATCGTATTATCAAACCGGCGCCATCGTTCATAACCTTCAAGCACATTCACTGATCCTGGGTCGAGACCTAGCCGCAACGCGTCGACAATAATTTCCGCAAGCGCTGCTGCATCGCGAATACCAATGTTCAGGCCCTGCCCAGCGATCGGGTGAATCGCATGCGCGGCATCTCCCGCAAGCGCGAGGCGCGGCGCAATATAATGATCCGCGTGAAGAAGGCCGAGCGGGTAAGAAAATTTAGGCCCAACAACTTCGAGGTCGCCAAGGTAATCACCAAACCTGATTTGCAATTCCTCTGCAAATTCCTGATCAGGTAATTCGAGAAGTACCGGCGCAAGCTCAGCTTTTTCCGTCCACACAATCGAAGAGCGTTGTCCTGTCATCGGCAAAATGGCGAATGGTCCTGCCGGGAGGAATTTCTCCTGTGCAACCCCGTGATGCGGATACTGGTGTTGGACGGTGCAAACAATACCAATTTGCGGGTATCGCCATTGCCTAACTTTTATGTTTGCCGCTTTGCGTGTCGGGGAGCCTCGTCCGTCCGTAGCAATGGCAAGCTGAGCCACTAATGTCGTACCGTCGCTCAAAAAAGCCCTCGCGAATTGGCCCTCCCGGTCTAGCGATTCTACGCGTCGTCCAAAGAATAGTTTGACCGATGATAATGTTGTAAGACGTTCGAGAAGGGCTGATCGGATAATTCGGTTTTCCACGATGTGGCCCAACGGACCATCATCGAGTTCTGCATGGTCGTAATGCAGGAAGAGAGGGGAGTGTTCATCCGACACCCGGATTTCTAAAATGTCCGCGGCCTCGTCACCCATTCCCGGCCACACCCCTATCGACGCCAGGGCGTTCCGGGAACCGCCCGAGATCGCTGTCGTCCGGCCATCGAAGCCAGTATCCAGCAACTTTTCTGGCGCCAGCGGTTCTATCACCGCCGTAGACACACCTGCACTGCCCAAGGCAGCCGCAAGGATTAGGCCGGCCATTCCACCACCGATGATCAAAACATCGTAGTTCTGTCCCGCAGCATTTCCCGTTGTCTTAGGCATGTCGACACATTGCCGCCCCAACTGTCTTTCTGTCCAGCCAGTATTTATGTTCGCTTCAATCCAAAACTATCGCCTATTTTTTCATCATAGTAATACGATTGTATATAATTTAGGCATTAACTTTAACTCAGAATTTTTTTTTACCGCGATGATAACTGTCAACTTTATAACTAACCAATTGTTATTAAACACCAAAATTACATTATTTCAGGATCGCAGCCGAATTGGCACGGGTTTTGCAATGGTAAGGCAATTGGCGGGTCATCGTGATCGGCTGAGTTTTTATAAGTTCACTTAATAGACGGCTATCCGCCTTCAAAGGAAAATCAAATGAATGAATTGGTTAGGGGTATTGGAACAGCAATTCTGGCAACGAGTGTGTTGCTTCCGTTCGGAGCATCCGCTGCCGAGAAATCGAAGGTTCCGGGAACCTTTTCAGCGAATGTTGGTCTGGTCAGCGAGTATTACTTCCGTGGCATCTCTCAGAATGATGATGCGCCCGCTCTGCAGGGTGGTTTCGATTATGAGATCAGCCCCTCAGGCGATGGCAATGAGGAAGCGGTGTTCTTCTCCGTCTCCAGAAGCTTCTGAGCAGAAAGGCAATTAGGATGAAACTTATAGAAGCAGTTATCAAGCCGTTCAAGCTGGATGAAGTTCGAACGGCCCTAACGGAAATCGGTGTTCAGGGTCTGACTGTCAGTGAAGCGCGTGGCTTCGGACGACAGAAAGGCCAGACCGAAATCTATCGCGGCGCGGAATACGAAATCAGCTTTTTACCGAAAATCCGGATTGAGGTCGCGGTTTCAGACGACGTCGCAGAGCAAACGATTGAGGCAATCCGTAGCGCTGCAGCTACCGGCCAGATCGGCGACGGAAAAATCTTTGTATTCGACATGGAAAAAGCGGTCCGAATCCGCACAGGAGAAACAGACAATGACGCTCTATAAAAAACCGCTGCTGGCGCTATCAGTAGCCTTCTCAACTGGGGTATTCGCTACATCAGCAGTAGCACAAACAGCAGCCCCCAAAATCGATTCCGGCGATACCGCCTGGATGCTAACAGCAACAGCCCTCGTATTACTTATGACCATCCCTGGTCTGGCCTTGTTTTACGGCGGTATGGTAAGAAAAAAGAACGTGCTATCGCTTTTGATGCAGTGTTTTGCGATCTGCTGTCTGATGAGCATCCTATGGATGGTGATAGGCTACAGTCTCGCTTTCGATACCGGAAACGCCTATGTCGGCGGATTCGGCAAAGTATTTCTAAAAGACCTTACGGTCGGCGCTGTTAACGGCACGATACCCGACTCGCTGTTTATGGTCTTCCAGATGACCTTTGCCATCATCACGCCGGCCCTCATCGTCGGCGCCTTTGCCGATCGCATGAAATTTAGCGCGATGCTTTGGTTCACCGGAATTTGGATGCTGGTCGTTTACGCGCCAATTGTTCACTGGGTCTGGGGCGGCGGCTTCCTCAGCCAAGACGGCGTGCTGGATTTTGCCGGCGGGACCGTCGTCCACATCAATGCCGGCGTCGCCGGGCTTGTTGCGGCGATTATGATTGGCAAACGCAAAGGGTTGGGCACAGAATCTTTAGCACCACACAACCTGATCTTGTCAGTAATTGGTGCCGCCTTGTTGTGGGTTGGCTGGTTCGGCTTTAATGCCGGCTCAGCGTTAGCAGCAAACGGCACCGCCGCAATGGCTATGGTCGTCACGCAGATCGCTACCGCAGCGGCAGCCTTAACCTGGATGTTAATTGAATGGGGACTACGTGGAAAACCAAGCGTCCTCGGTATCATCTCCGGCGCTATTGGCGGGCTCGTTGCCATTACGCCAGCCGCAGGTTTTGTCGATCCAATGGGGGCGCTGTTTATCGGCATCGGCTCAGGGGCGGCCTGTTACTGGGGCGCAACCTGGCTCAAACGTAAGGCTGGTTATGATGATGCGCTTGACGTCTTCGGAATACACGGCATCGGCGGCATCGTTGGCGCCTTGCTTACCGGCGTCTTTGCCAACAAGGCAATCGGCGGCACAGCCGGTCTGCTTGAAGGCAATGCCGGACAGGTCGTAACCCAGGCATGGGGCATCATTGCAACGGTCATCTGGTGTGCAATCGCCACCGCCATCATTTTAAA